>Ga0247727_10007225_pt1 | contig 21310 bp, 6 predicted proteins | sample WisWelCaveWW1625_FD_202498 | JGI IMG/M metagenome (GOLD analysis project Ga0247727, IMG submission 202498) | Biofilm microbial communities from Wishing Well Cave, Virginia, United States - WW16-25 | ecosystem: Environmental > Aquatic > Deep subsurface > Groundwater > Cave microbial mat | place... | reverse complement strand
CATCGCCGCAGTCGGACCACCGGGTGGCGAAGTAGTTCGCCGTTCCGCGGATCAAGCGATTCAGCCGCACGACCAACTCAGCGTCCAGATTGTGACTGCGGCGGGTCAGCTCTCGCGTCTTGGTCTTGAAATTCTCCACGGACTTGGCTCGCATCTGCACCGATGGCGACGTGATGGCGAAGCCCAGGAAGGCGAAGCCCTCGCGGAACGTCGTCACCTTCGTCTTCTCGGAACTGAGTTCCAAACCCAGCCGCTCATGCAGCAGTTGCTCGACCAGCGTTCGTGCCTCCTTGGCCTGTGACTCGCTCTGGCAGAGCACCACGAAATCGTCGGCGTACCGCACGAAGCGGAAGCCGCGTTCGTGGAGGTGCCAGTCGAGCAGGTTGAGGGCGATGTTCGCCAGCAGCGGCGAAGCGACTCCGCCTTGCGGCGTGCCGACTCGCGTCGCCAGGAACTTGCCCCCTTCCAAGACACCGGCCTTGAGGAATTTTCCTCAAGACAACTAGACGCAGGATGTTCCCGTCGGCAATCACCGCGGACAGCTCGTGCATCACCGCACGGTGCGACAGGTTATCGAAGAATCCGGAAATGTCAGCATCGAGTACGTGACCGTACCCTTGCCGCCGGAGTTCGAGTACCCGTTCGACCGCTTGATGGCAGTTGCGGCCCGGCCGGAAGCCGTACGAGTCGTCGTGAAACCGTCGCTCGAAGATCGGACTCAAGAGTTGCCGAAGCACCTCCTGAGCCACCCGATCACGCACAGCCGGGATACCCAGCGGCCGAAACTTGCCGGGGCTTTTAGGGATGTAGACCCGCCGAGCGGGCAGAGGCTGAAACGCCCCCGTTTTAAGTTCCCGCATGAGCCGGTCGAGGTTCTGATCCAGGTTCGCTTGGAACATCTGAATCGAGACCTTGTCGATCCCCGCGGCCCCGCGGTTTCGTCGCACGGCGCGCTCCCGGCGCGCCGGGATCGTACACGAGCGCCGGGGTGATGCGTCCCGTGAGGCTGTGGACCTTCTGCACTTTCGTCATCGATTCCTCCTGCTTTACCTGTGGGATCGTTCAGTCGGGTGACGGTGGGACTTTCATCGGTCAGAGTTGTCGGCCCTTGTGTCCCGGTGACGCCGCCAAGCACTTTGATGGCCCGCAAGCCGTAACCGAATATCGGATCGCACACGGCGAAGGCGAATTGGTAATCCTGCGCAAAATCACCTTTGGGCATCATGGCTCGGGTTGGCGTGACCACCAGCGCCGCTCCGTGGTCGGGGAACTAAACTGTTACGATGAATCGGACAAGGTCCGCTGGATCAGAACAGAGAAGAGTCGCCCGGTGCGAACAGTGCGTCGTCTAGTGCTTTCGCGGAAAGCTCGCCCACCAGACTTGCGCGCGGGGAACTGGCTACCGGCTCTGCCGCGCGGTGCCGGCCTCGCCGCCTGGTTCCGAGCATCGCAGCTAGCACGTTGCCGTCGCCGTCCTCGGCTTCGAGGCACGCATCGTTGAGCGCGGCCGAACAGATCGGCAACTGCCGCACCTGGTCCGCCGGGCCGTCGATCGATCGGATGGACACAATTCCGTCGCTGTTCGACGTGCCCGACTGCACCCGGCCGGAAAAGCGAGCATTCGCGGACGTCTCGATCAGCCGCAGCCGGCGGTTCCGGCGGCACGATAGCGTTGAGCTGGGTGGAATGCTAATGACACCGCCATCAAATCTCGTCCACAATCTCCGCGAGCAACCCGTTGAGAACCAAGTCGGATAATGTGTCCTTTGTCGCGATGGAGCGGCGGGCGATGAACCAGTCACGACCGCTGCCGCCCTGCAGCGAGTCGGCGATCGCGTCGTCAACGATCGTGCTGGCGTCGATGCGATAGGACCCGTTGAGGCCGCCAGCCAGGCTGCCGCGCAAGTGCCCGACTCGCGTCGCGTAGCTGACGGCTGGGGCCAGGTCCGTGCGGGTCCACTCCTGCATTATGGCACTCAGGGCCACGTCGTTGACCGCCGGATCAGTGAACTTGAGTACCGCTCCAATCAGGATGTCTTCGTCGCCGTCGCCGTTCAGTTTGTCCGCGCCGGGGCCACCGATTAACAGGTCGCGGCCCATCGCCCCTCGGATGTCGTCGTTGCCCGCGCCACCGTCAAGGATGTCGGCTCCTCCGCCCCCGCGGAGCACGTCATTGCCCGGCCCGCCGAATTCGACCACGGGAAGCAAGATGGCGTTGTTCACGTTGAGGAAATCATTGCCAGACAGACCAAACAGGATGATGTGGCCCGACGGCTTGGCCATGGTCACGGTAGTGCTGTTCGTTCGAACTCGAAGCTTGCCGCTGCTCGTCCCAGTCCCTGGGTCCACAGAGATACGGTCGTTTCCCGTGGAGGCGGCCGCGCGAGCGGCCCGCAAACCAGGCGCCGGGAGGCCGCCGGCGGCGCTGCCGATGACCACGAGCGCGCTCTTGGTGGGGTCGAATGGATCAACAATCATCGCGGTCCCGCTGAGCGGCTGATTTGCGAAATCCCGCCCCGTCAGATTATCTCCACCGGCTGTGGTGATCGTGTAGCTGCCCAGGGCCGGTGCTGTTTGTTTCCAGCCGACGAGAAGCGTCTCGCTCATTTTGTGCGTGCCCGCGGGAACACCCGTGAAGCTGTAATTTCCGTCCGCGTCGCTGATCGCCGTTCGGTCCACCGATCTGTTGTCATCAAGGTCCAAATTTATCGTCCAGCCTGGCAGCCCCAGTTCGTCAGGGTCCCTGACCCCAACTCCGTCTAAATCCAGGAACTTCTGGCCGCTGATCGTCGAGGTCGTGTCTACGAAACCGGCGTCGATGGTCAGAGTCTTCTTGTTGATGAACTCGACAAATTCGTACCCGTCAACGCTGACGATGGCGTGAGCCGGCGTGGAACCGGCGCGGTAGTCGATGGTGTTGTCAGCGTCGGTGCCGTTGATGATTTGCGTCACGGGAACCGTATCGAGGATCGGTTCCAGGTTGGCGAAATCAAGCGTCATTTCGCCGAGGCCGTCGTCCACGCGGGCGTATGCCTCTTCGATCGAGGCGTGGCCGGCGCGGAGGCTCTTTACGCCCACCGTTCTCCAGGGTTTCCAGCTAGATTGGATCGAAAGACCACTTCGATTCCAACACGGTATCGATCGCGGCAACGCGATTGGCCAGGCTGAAGCGGGGCTGTGCCAGATCGGTTGGCGATGAATGCCGTTGCGTCGGCAGGACCAGGTGGGAGTCCGAACTCACTGTGCGATCTAGTCTTCTTTTGCGAGTCGACGCAGTGATGGCACCGGCGGCAGGACCACCGTCGCGGATCGTTAGCGTGGCGGTTGATGGAGTACTGAGCGTAGCGTTCGATGGGCTGGTTATTGACAGAAAGACGGTTTCATCCAATTCGCGGACTGAGTCATTGGCAATCGGAACGACGAACGACTGGAGGGTCTGGCCGGGTGTGAACATGAGCCGGCCGCTGGTACGTGTGTAGTCGGTGCCGGCGATGGCGGTGCCGTTCCGAGTTGCGTAGGCCACGGAGACTGGCAGGCCGGACGGCTCGCTGAGCAGCACGTCAATTGTCGCTTGGCCGGCCGATTCGAATGCGCTGGTGAGGTTGCTGCGGAACCGCACGGTCGGCGGCAAGTCATTGTCGAGGATGCTCAGCACGGCAGTGGCCGGCGAACCAAGAACGGCTGCTCGCGCGTTACTCAGCGCTAATCGAACCGTTTCCGTCGCCTCATCGAGTCGGTCATTGATGATCCCGACGGTGAAGCTCTTGGTGGTCTGGCCCGGTGCGAATGTCAACTGGCCGCTGGTGGGAGTGAAGTCGGAGCCGGCGGTCGCGGAGCCGTCCAGCGTTGCGAATTCGACCGAGACGGGGACTGACGAGGCGGGGCTCAGCGAAACGGTGATAGTCGCCTGGCTTGTAGACTCGCTGATCGAAATCGCTGTTCGGCTGAAGCGAACCTGCGATGCGAAATTGCCGAAGTCAAGGCCGGTACGGTTTTGGCCGCTGGTGGTTTGGACGCGGTGTTCGCCGGTCCCGCCGGGGAACGTCTGTCGAAAGCCTGCCTGAGGCTGTTCGGTCAGTCGATGCGTGCCCGGGCTCACGTTGTCGAATGTGTAAAAGCCTGTCGTATCGGTCACGGCCGAGCGGTCATTCGTTCCATCGGCATTGTGATCGAGCTGCACGACCCAGCCGGGAAGCCCGGGCTCAGTGCTGTCCCTGCGTCCGTTGGCGTTGGCGTCAAAAAACTTCTGACCGCTGAGCTGCACGAGGTGGAAGTTGCCAAAATCGACTCGATTGGCAACCGTTCCGCTGCGTAGGCCGAGATCAATCGGCTCGGCGGTGGTCTGGACCCAGCCGGTCTCCGGCCGCTCGCGGACGCGGTACGTGTCGGGCACCAGACCGGCGAAACGGTAGCTGCCGTCCTCGCCGGTCGTGGCGGTTGCCTCGACGGTGCCGTCGGCGGCTTGATCGAGCGTGATGATCCATCCGCGCAGCCCAGGCTCGTTCGCGTCCTTCACGCCGTTGCCGTTGGAGTCATGGAACTTCAGGCCGGCGATCCCGGCCGGCTGGAAGATGCCGGAGAAGAGGCTCGGTAACGCGTCGCCGCTCGTTACCACGGTCCCAATGGGCGGCCCGGGAGTATTTTCCCATCCGGGCTGCGGGACGAGCTGCACGTGGTACGTGCCGGGCATAACGCTGTCGAAAGTGTACTTGCCCGCCGCGTCGGTCGTGGTGCGGGCGACGACTCGGCTGGCCGTCACGTCCACGAGTTCCACTTCCCAGCCACGCAACCCCGCCTCGAAAGCGGTCTGTCGGCCGTCGGCGTCCTGATCATGAAAGACGACGCCATTGAGGGGCACAGGCTGTGTGTTCACAAAGTCCAGCATGTGCTTACCACCGGACTGAACGGCGAGGCGATGGTGGCCGTCGTTCGAGCACTTCAACTCATCGACCGTACCCATGATGAGATGCACGCTGTTGAATGGGAGCAGCGTGAAGTCGCGATCCTCGAAATCGGCGAGCTGAAGCTGGGTACACTTCGGTTGCGCGTCGCTGGAGAATTCCACGGCGTCATGGTCGGTCAGCCAGACTTGGCCGCCACCCACGGTTTTCGTGAGCACGTACTGAGCCACGTACTCGTCTCGCGGGTCGGTGAAGCGATTGTTGGCCACGAAGATGGAGGACCCCGCAGGTAACACCGCCGATTCCGTGGCCGAACCGACCGCCAAGGTGTACGACGAGAGCGGGGAGTTGAGGCCAACTACAGGCGTGACGGATTCCAAATCCACGGCCGCTGGATTCATTGCATAGCGCAGAGACCAGCGGTCGCCGACTGACACGTCGTCCCACGGGGCAGGCACTGGCACCGTGGGGGAGATGAAGAGTCGAGTGATCGTGCCGCTGAACTCGAAGACCTCCGTGGCCGGAGCGGTTGTCACCCAACCTTGCTGCGCGACTTCTTCAACCACGTAGCTGCCCGGCGCGACGCCGGTGAGTTGCCACAGCCCGTGCTCGTTTGATTCAAATTCACCGTTGCGGTTGAGGTCGATGCTCTGGGTGACCGTCTGCTTCACGACTGCGTTTCCGAGGCCGTCGGTGCCGTGCAGCCGGATGGTCCAGCCATCGAGGCCCTCGTCGCCAGCGTCGAGCCGGCCGTTGCCGTTGTGGTCGTGGATTTTCTGACCCATGATGTCACCTGAGTTGAAGACCGTGAAATCGACACCATCGTAGATCAGTTTTTCGAGAAGGAGCGCGAATCGTTTCACCGGGACGTATCTCCACTCGCTTCCATGCTGAACCTCGACGGTGTAGGCACCGTGGGGCAGGTTCCGGAAGGCGTAGTAGCCGTCGGCATCGGTGAATGTAGTGGCAACGACCTGTTCGTTGTTGCCGGAGACGAGTTCGACCTTCTGGCCCGGAACGCCCGGTTCACCGTGGTCCTTCACGCCGTCGCCGTTGAAGTCTTCAACTATCCGCCCGCTAATGCTTGAGGCCCGGTCATTGACCAGCGTGCTGAAAACCTGCAACTCAGCCACATAGACCTGGCCCAGCATGATCTCGTCCGTGGGATAGAGTTCCAGGAAGTAACTGCGCCCCCTGTAAACGATGGGCTCCGCGGTTATGGCGGCGAGTCCTTGCATCGTGCTCAGCGCATTAGTTTGAGCGGGCGAGGCCGATGTTTCTGCTTGGCGGGTAGACAGGGCGGCCCCGAACGTGTTCCCGATCGGCGCTAGGTAGTGGAAGTCAGCGGCCGGGTGAAATGTCATGGACTTCAACACGCCGGCCTTCGACTTGGCCACCACAAACCCGCGATCGTCCACGATGGCCGCCGGCATGTCGAACGGCAGCTTCGCCGTCACTTGGGTCACATAGTTCTCGGGAATGTAGTCTGGGCAACTATAGCACGGGTCGATCGGAATGCGGATGGGCAGTTTGTTGTAGTACTTGATCAGCACTACCTGACTTAACAAGAAGTTCTTGAACGCCTGATCGCAGACGTCGCCGAGGCCGTTGCCGTTGAGGTCCTGTTGATCCGGGTTGTAGATTTTACAGTTATCTTCACGATCGAGGACGCCGTCGTTATCGTCGTCTGGGTCGCAGGCATTTCCGGCGCCATCATGGTCGCCGTCTGTCTGGTCCGGGTTGGGGACATTCACACAGTTGTCGCCGGCATCGCCAACGAGGTCACCGTCGCTGTCTTCTTGGCCGGGGTTATAGTCTTTCGGGGCGTTGTCATCACAGTTCTCGGTGACACCATCGGGGCACGGTTGATCTCCATCGAAGCCGTTGCCGCCGCCGTCATCGAGAATGCCGTCGTTGTCGTCGTCGGGATCGCAGGGATCGCCCAGACCGTCGCCGTCATTGTCCAAGTTACCGGTGCTCTTCTTGGTCGGGCACTTGTCGATTGAGTCCTTAATGAAGTCACCATCGCTGTCGGAGCAAGCGTCGCCATCCCCATCGCCGTTGAAATCGGCCTGAGAAGGGTTGAAGTCTTGAGAACAATTGTCGGTCGCATCCGGAACGCCGTCGTTGTCGTCGTCCCCATCGCAGGCATTTCCCAGTAGGTCGCCGTCGGTGTTGAGCTGCGTTGGGTTTGGAATGTTGTTGCAGTTGTCCGGCCCGTCCAGTACGCCGTCGCCGTCGTTGTCCGGATCCACGCTGTTGGCTAAACCGTCGCAATCAAGGTCGGGCGTGCCAAGCCCGACGGCCGCGAAAGCATTGATGACCTGACAAACGTCGTGGGTCGTAAACGATTTAAAGGGGTTGGCGGGGTCGGCCATCCAAGTGGCCTGCGCCACCGTGGCGTTGCGGGCATCCATGAAGCTGGATGATTGAGCCAGCCAAGTCGTGAGGACGTTGTAGTAGAGTTGCGCCAACTTATCGCGTCCGATGCCAAAGACGGTGATGAGGCTGTCCGGATGAGTCCCGCCAGCGGCGATGAGGAATGCCGCCTTATTCATGATCCCGCTGTTGGTGTGTACTCCCCCACTATCGCTGGTGGTAATCAAGAATTCGCTGAAGTGGTCGGGGTCACCGAACGCAGGCGGGTTGCTGATGTCCCGAGTGGCACCACCGGGAAGGTCTTCACCGATCAGCCAGTCCGCGGAGTCGATGAGGGCCGCAAACACGTCCGCATAGCTTTCGTCCAGGGCTCCGGACTGGTTCATGTAAATCAGTTTGGCCTCGTTCTCATCGATGCCGTGTGTGAACTCGTGCGCGTAAACGTCGAGCACCACCGCGCCGTTGCCAAATAAGAAATGGTCACAGCCCGCCTCGTACCCGGCGATGCCCGGTAGTGGCTGTACATGGACCATGACCTCGATTTCTTCTTCGTCTCCGTCGTACGAGTGGCGGTGAAACTTATTAAAGAACCAATTGTAGACTTGATGGGAAAGATTGAAGGCATCCTGGCCGTCGAGGAACGGGTCGCTGCCAGCACCGGGGTAGCCAACTGAGCCGTCCTCATCGAACCAGTCATCGTCAGCAGTTACACCGGGAGCGTCCCAGCAAGAGTTAGAGGACGTATTATTCGCCGTCTGGATGTCGAAGTCCTTGTCGGCACCGTGGTCTGGAGAGTGCGTGAATTTGGCGAGCAGCGCTCCATTCTGGGCGTCCACGAGATAGGTCGAAGATTCGCCCAGCGCGCGAATGGTAATGTCCCAGGCCAAGTGCGTATCAGTATCTTCGTTGCCCAACAGACTGGGATTGTAGTAAGTGAGCTTGGCCGAGCCGACGACGCGCGGATCGGCGCCCGGAGCCATGCCCAGTGCGGTCGCCTCGGCTTCGAGCGGGAGAACCATTGGGTCGCCGGACGCGGGAGGCTCGGGTAGGTAATTCCCGGCGGTGCCTCGCACCAGATGACCCGCCAGGTGCAGAACGATCTGGGCACCAAAAACGGGGATGCCACCGAACTGCTGGCCGAAACGCAGGTGCTGTTCACCGAAGCGGTCTGTGCGGAGTCGATTGAGGAAAAGCTGTGCGGCCGGATCAGTCAGCCGATACATGTCGCGATAACGACCCAGGAAGTCGAGCGCCCGAACCACGGGATCATCGGGCAATTCGGCAGGAATGAGCACGCGGGCATCCACGAATCGCGGAATACCGCCCACAAGCTCCACCGTCGGGGCCCGCAGCGAATCGTTTTCGAGACGACGCAGAGTGCGAATCTGCGGCCCACCGGCATCGACGTCGATCGCCTCCATGCCTCGAAATTCCAGTGTTCGGTCGAACGTCCCGTCGCCCGTACCGTCTCCGAGCACGGCGGAATCCGTGGTCCTCACATCAAACAAATCCGCGGCATTGACGCCGAGCCGGTCGGTGCCCCTCGCACCGCTGTCCGCCGCCACGACCGGGGGGCCGAAACGACGGAATCGGATTTCGTAGACATCTGAATCTTCCTGGCCGTCGAGCCGCCATGAGGGGGGTAACTGCCTCGTGCCGGAATCCTCAGCACGCGCAAGTGTGTGATTGAGCCGCAAGGTGTCGTCCCCGTCGCCGCCGAGGATCTCTAGCGCTGGAGCGTCATTCGCGTCTTCAGGCGCGGCGATAATCACATCTGCCAGATCCGCTCCAGCACCGAGAGTAATCGCCAGGCGCCGAATCGAGCTGCGAATGCCCTCGTTCGCACGATAGATCACACTGTCCGCACCACCCGCGGTGTCAATGACGATCTCTTCAATGTTCGAGTACTGACCCTCAAAGTCGCCCGATCGCGAAAGGATGCTTACCAACCCGGCGCCATGGTCTGTAATAGTTACGTCATCGTCGATGGGACCGCCGTTGATGGCCAAAACATGCACCTGCTGAAAGACATCGAGCAGTGAGCTGGCCTTGTATCGCGCCAGTGCAACGCCGGGTGGGTGGCCGAGCATCAAGATCTGTCCCTCGCCGGCGGCGACGATCTTGCCATCGGATTGGATGGCGACACCATGTGCTGCCGTGAGCCCTTGCGAGCCCACCTGCTCGGTAATGACCCGTCCGTCACCGCCTAAACTCGGGTCCAGACTGCCGTCGGCCTGGTATCGAGCCAGGGCAAAACCGGACCCGGTGCCGGGCTGAGACGCGGACCCGACCGCAACAATCCTGCCGTTTTTCTGAATAGCCAAGTCTGTTGCTCCAGAGTGCCCGTAGCCGGGAAAGGAGCTGGTAACCTTGCCATCATCGTCAAAGTCCGGGTCCAGGGTGCCGTCTTCCAGGTAGCGAGCCAGCGCAAATGCCACGTCAGTTGTGCCGGCCACGACGATTCTGTCGTCGGCCTGAATAGCCACTGCACGCGCCTCGTCGTGCGAAGAAAAAGCCGTCGTCACGATCCCGCCAACTCCAAAGTTCGGGTCCAAACTACCATCCGGGAGGTACCGCGCAGCCGCAAAATGAGCGATGCTGAAATCGTAGGATTGCGTGCTCCCGACCACTACGATCTTGCCGTCGTCCTGGATGGCAACCCCTTCGGCTGTGTCGACCCCACTGCTGGCGAACAGAGGAATGTTGGTGAGGACCAAGCCCGAGTTAAAAGTCGGGTCGAGTGTTCCGTCCGTCAGGAATCGCGCGACCAAGAAGTCTTGGCCGGTGAACGGCAAGAAGCCCTTTCCCACCACGACGATTTTGCCATCATCCTGTATGGCCACGTCGTTCGCTTGACCGAAGAAAGTAGTGACGAATTTTCCACCGGTTGCAAAGCTCGCGTCGAGGCTGCCATCGGAGTTGTAACGAACCACGGCGAGCTGATCCACCTGCGACCCCACAACGTGTACAGTCCCGACCACCACGATTTTTCCATCGTCCTGGATGGCCAGGGCTTTTGCCTTGTCGTTGAGTGAGTTGAAGTCGGTGCGCAGTTGGCCGTCGGCATCGAATGTCGGGTCCAAGTTGCCATCCGGGTTGTACCGAGCGATCGCGAAATCTTGCGTGTCTTGTGAACCATTACCCGCAAGGCCCACGACCACGATCTTGTCGTCATCGGGTTGAATGGCGACATCGAAAGCGATTGCAGATTCGTTGTCGAATTCCGTAATGCGAACGCCCGCCGAGCCAAACTGCGGATCCAAGTCGCCGGCGGCGAGTAAAGTTCGGACTTCGAGCTGCTCTACGTGTGGCTTGGCAGTCTGTTTCCGGTGGGTCGGCCGAAGCGACGTGCCGCGGCGCGGTGAGCGGAGTCCTGTGGTTCCGAGCAAATTGCGCATGAGTGGTGCTCCTAAGATGCTTTTGACGCGCAGCGGCACGGCTGGGCTACCAGCAAAGTGGCGCGCGAGTCGGAAATCGAACTGGCGCCTTGTTGGGCACTGTTTGCTAATGGCACGAAGGGGCTGAAGTGTTACAAAGAAAATGGGCAGCCTACAAGAACGGAAGGCTATTCCGGGTTTCTAGTGGCTGGCGACTGCAGAAGATGGATTTTCTGAGGCATGGCGAAGGCGTTCGATGAGTTCAGAACACGCCCCAGAAACAAGCGGTTGGAGTTTTATATTACCGCGAAGCGGTTCTACAACTCAGCCCAGGCTTCTGAGTCCCGGCGCGCCGGGGGTCGCGAGTCTTCGAGCGCACCCTGGGTGTGTGCCGTGCCGTTTCCGATCAACCCCGAAGGGCAACGCCGTTAAGGATTTCTGCCAGGAGCGACTTCAGATTCATGTGCAAATTGCCTGGTTTTCCAGAGTTTTCTGATAACCGGGCGGGAAGCATTAGCTGACCCACGCACGAAATGGAGCTGCAATTTTCCAAAACTACCTATTTTTACGCAAAAAAATCCTTAACGGCGTTGCCCTTCGGGGGTTGTTGGATTCGTGGCGTTCACACCCAGGGTGCGCTCGAAGACTCGCGACCCTGGGCTGTGCTGTGAAACGCCTTCGGCGTGGTCTGCTGCAACGTGTGAAGTAACTCGGCCGATCATCCCGCGAAGAATCGACCCACTTGAAAGCCGGAAGAACCGAACGGAATTCAATCCGTTTGCTGGAGCCGAAACGGAATTCAGTCCGTTTTCGGGCGCCGAAACGGAATGAATTCCGTTCTACCAGCCCGCCCCCATTCGGCTAAAGTGTTACGAAACTGAATTGTAGGACGGGTTTCAACCCGTCTGAATCGCTCGACGGGTTGGAAAACCCGTCCTACTTCGGTTGCGGCCTGCTTCAAACCCAATCGGCTATGACGCCGCTTTCGAGGAGGCGCTTGCGCAGGCGGGTCAGGCGGACGCGGACGGCGACGGCGGCGATGCCCAGTTCATGGGCGACTTCCGGTGAGGTGAAGCCCGCCAGGCGGAGTTCGATCATGCGACGTTCGGTGGGGTTGAGGTCGCGGCAGAGGTGTTCGAGTTGGTCGTTGAACTCGGCCTCGGCGGCCGGGTCGTTGCGCGAGTCGCTGAGCGAGCTGAGTAGCTGGGGCAGATTGCCGGACTCGTCCGAGCGGCTTTCCAGCCGCTGTTGCCGCTGCGCGCGCCGCCAGTGCCGAGCTGCCTTGCGCCGCACCATCGTGATGGCCAGCGCGACGAGTTGTTCCGGGGTCGACAGGTCGTAGTCTCGCTGGCGGAGCGCGATCATGATGCTGCGATGCACGGACTGGACGAGATCGACCGAATCGAGGTACGGCCGCAGCGCCCGGCCCAAGAGCACGCGGGCCACCACACGCACATTCGGTTCGTACTGCTCGATCAGCCGCCCGACGGCAGCTCGGTCGCCCTGACGTGCCAGAGCCAGCGTGGCAGCAAACGATTCTTCGCTACTTTCGGACATAGTTCTTTCGCACGGATACCGTAGGACGGACTTTCCAGTCCGTCGCCCTCTTTCGTAGCCGCAGGGCGCTAGCCCCCGGTTTTCCCGGTCATGACCGTGGGCTAGCCCTCAACAAGCGACGCCACTGGGCTTGCCCCAGTGGTTTAGCGGCTTTTGCACTACTGCCGCCACGATTTCAAGTGAAGTCCGCCGTAGTGCATAAGCCGTTAAACCACCGACGCAAGGTCGGTGGCGGGGCGCTGCTTCGTAGGGAACTAATTTACCATGTAACACAAGGGGCGTCTCATGGCATTGATCTGCAAGGGCAGGTTTTTTCTATGAGCAGCCGAGACGGCTGCACCACAAGCTAGGCCCTCAACAAGCGACGCCACTGGGCTTGCCCCAGTGGTTTAGCGGCTTTTGTACTACTGCCGCCACGATTTCAAGTGAAGTCCGCCGTAGTGCAAAAGCCGTTAAACCACCGACGCAAGGTCGGTGGCGGGGTGCTCCTTCGCTTGTTTCAGGGCTAGGTCGCAACGGACCAGTTTGGCTTGCTTGAAGTTAAGAATGTTGCACGGTAGGCTGCGCTGGTGCAATTGTGTGGTCGAACGCTCGCGCAACCGCAGTCGTCGAGGAGAACTTGGGGATGGCTACGCCCTCTCATCAAGTCGGTATCGAAGCACAGCTCCGGCAAGCGTGTGCGGAGTTGGAGCGGCGACTGCACGCTGGCGAAGAGTGTTCGGCGCGACGGCTGCTCGACGAGTCTGCCAATCTCGCGGTGGACAGCGACGCGGCACAGGAGTTGATCTACACGGAATTCGTGATACGGCAGGAGCGGGGCGAAGAGCCGCAACCGCAAACCTGGCTCGAGCAGTTCCCCGAGTGGCGTGCCGATCTTCAAAAACTGTTTCAAGTTCACGAGCTACTCGGCGAGGAGGCGATCGACACGCCGCGCCCGTCCCTGACGCCGGCAACCTTTGAGGCCGGGGTGCAAAGACGCATTCAGCCGGGTCAGCGGATCGGACAGTACGAACTGATCGAGGAGATTGATCGTGGTGGCATGGGGGTGGTTTACCGAGCACGGCAGCGCGGTCTGAACCGTACGGTTGCCTTGAAGATGATCCTATCGCCGCACGCGGGTTTGCGCGACCAGGCGCGGTTTAGTCTCGAAGCGGAGGCGGTGGCCCGCCTGCAGCATCCTAACATCGTCCAGGTCTATGAAGTTGGCAGCGACGATGGTTGCCCATACCTGGCCATGGAATTCGTCGACGGGCCCAGCTTGGAGCAGCGACTTGCCGACGGGCCGCTGCTGCCGCGAACGGCCGCGGAACTCGTCGCGACGCTGGCCCGCGCGGTGCAGCACGCGCACGAGCACGGCATCGTCCACCGCGACCTCAAGCCAGCCAACATCCTGCTGTCAGGAGTCAGTAGCCAGGATTCAGGAGTCAGGATTCAGGAGTCAGAAGCCAGTCGCCTCGGCTCTGCATTGACCCCTGACCCCCGACCCCTGACCCCTATTCCCAAGATCACCGACTTCGGGTTGGCGAAACAGTTGCCACGCGGGGACGGGTCCGACGTGCCGGACGACGTGCTGACTCAAAGCGGAGCCATGTTGGGCACGCCGCGCTACATGGCGCCCGAGCAGGCGAACGCAAAGCACGATCAGATCGGGCCGGCGACGGACGTGTACGCACTTGGCGTGATCCTCTACGAAACGCTTACGGCTCGAGTGCCGTTTCAGGCCGCGACGCCGCTGGAGACGCTCGAGCAGGTTCGTTCACAAGATCCGCTACCGCCGAGCCGGCTGCTACCGCGCTTGCCGCGCGACCTGGAGACTATCTGCCTGAAGTGTCTGGAGAAAGAGCCGCGGCGGCGCTATCCCGACGCAGCGGGACTGGCCGCGGACTTGGCACGGTTCCTGGCAGGTGAGCCAATCGTGGCCCGGCCGGCCTCATTGCCGGAACGGACGACGAAGTGGGTGAAGCGGCGTCCGGGTCTCGCCGCGTCCATCGCGATTATTGTGACCGTCACGGCGGTCGGATTTGCCGGCGTCACCTCACAGTGGTTTCGGGCCGAAGCCAGTCGCGGCGAGACACTCGTCGCGCTCGACAAGGCCGAAGCGGCACGAGATGCCGAACTGGCCGAACGCGAGCGGGTTGAGAAACTGCTCTACGCCAACGACATCGCTCTGGCTCATCACGAATACCTGACGCACAACACGGTGCGGGCCAACCAGATCTTGGAACGGTGTCGCCAGGACCTGCGACACTGGGAATGGAATTACCTCAACGGACTCTGTCACGCGGAATCGCTCGTCCTGACCGGGCACTCGATGGGCGTGATAAGTCTGGCTTACAGTCCGGACGGAAAGCTGATTGCGGCCGGCAGCGGCCGGGGTAACCTGCCGGATCCGGGAGAAGTCAAGGTCTGGGACGCACGCACCGGCAAAGAACTCTTCACGTTCCGCGCCCAGCGTGGGTCGATCCCAAGCCTGGCCTTCAGTCCGGACAGCCGCAGGCTTGCGGCAATCTGTCTGCGCGAGCGATGGGGAGTCAGCGTGTGGGACTTGGAGGACGGCACGGAGCTGCTCTGGATCGATGCGCCTCGCGCGTTCCGCGTGGCATTTAGCCGCGACCCCGGCGCGCCGGGACTCCTGGCCGTCGGTTTCACGGACGGACCCGTGAAGCTATTCGACAGTGCCAGCGGTCAGCTCGTGCGGTCGCTCGATGGCCATCAGGGAAGCGTCCAAAGCGTCGCGTTCCATCCCGACGGAATTCGGTTGGCGTCGGGCAGCCGGGACGGTGTGGCTCGAATCTGGGATGCGACGGACGGGCGCGAGCTGGTGGTCCATCGCGGCTTGGACGACGTGCGAGTCGTGGCGTTCAGTCCAGACGGCAAGCAATTCTTGGCCGCCATGTGGAACGGCACAATCAAGATTTGGGACATTGAAACGGGCGTGGAAATCGGCACGCATCAAGGCAAATCGGGAGACTACTATGTCGCATTCAGCCCCGATGGCAAATCGCTGGCTCATCGGACCTCAGAACGCGGTGTACAAATCTGGAAGATGACGGATCGCGCGTTGACACGAACCTTTCCCGCTGATTTCGGTGGTTGGCTAGAAGTCGCCTTCAGTCCGGACGGAACGCGGCTCGCCTCAGGCGGCTATGATCGAGCTGTGCGAGTCTGGGACATGACGAGTGAATTGAACCCGCGCGTTTTGGAGGCAACCGGCGGCGCACACGTGGCCGATACGGCGTACAGTCCGGACGGAAAGTACCTCGCCGTGGTCGCCACGATAAACATTGCCAATCCAAGTAGGGAGTCGAACGACAAGAGTTTGCGGATTTGGGACATGGCTGCTCGTCGGGCGCGTGTGTGCCAGGGACACACGGACTGGCTGACTAGCGTCTCGTTCAGTGCGGATGGCCAGCAGATTGCCACGAGCAGTCTCGACAAGACCGTGCGCGTCTGGGACGCCAAGTCAGGTGAAACGCTGCGCGTGCTGGAGGGACACACCGGCGCGGTCGCCACGGTCTCATTCAGCCCGGATGGCATTCGCCTGGTATCGGGAAGCTCCGACGGGTCGTTGAGACTTTGGGACGTGAAAACCGGCGAACCGCTTCGCGCGTGGCAGGGACACGAAGGAGGAATTACGTGTGCTGTCTTTGCCCCGGGCGGCGAGACCATCGCCTCGTCCGGAAAAGACAACCATGTGAGGATCTGGAATTCGATGACGGCCGAGCAGGCCGTCAGTCTGTCGGGCGATGCCGCCGCGGACAACTTGGCATTCAGCCCGGACGGACGGCTATTGGCCTCCCCCGGCGCGGACGGATTGATTTACGTGTGGGAACTCGCGGCCATTGTCCAGCAACCGGAGCCCAAACCGGTCTACGCACTCCAAGGTCACACACATCGAGTCACCGGCCTGAGTTTCAGCCCTGATGGCAAGCGGCTCGCCTCGATCGCATGGGACCAATGCGTCAGACTCTGGGACGTTGCCTCTGGCCAAGAGGTCATCAGCATACGGTCGAATGCCACGGATTTTTCGCGAGTCCGCTTCAGTCCGGACGGACGATTTCTCGCGGCGTCTTACAGCATTTATGTGAGCGTTTGGGACAGCGCGGGGAAGCGCCCCGAGTTGGAAGAGACCCGTGCCGAGCTGGAGCGTGCGCAGGTATCCGCCTGGCACGAGCGCGCGGCGCAAGACGCCGAACAGGAGCGCCAGTGGTTCGCCGCCGCATTCCACTTGAGTCGTGTCATCGAGGCCCATCCGGATCGCCGCGCGAATTACCTGCGACGGCTTGGGCATGCGTATTCCCAACTCGACCGGACCACAGACGCCATGGCCCGTTACGAACTGGCCCTGCAGGTCGATCCCGAAGGAGCCTCGGCGTACAACAGTCTGGCGTGGTTGCTGGCGACTTGCCCAGACATGGCCCAGCGCGATCCCAACCGGGCGGTGGAACTGGCGCGGCAGGCGGTTAAACGCCAATGGTCCAACGCAAGTTACCGCAACACGCTGGCCGCGGCGTTGTATCGGCAGGGAAAATGGAGCGATGCGCTCGCCGCGCTGGAAACCGCGATGGCGTTAGGCGATGGCGGTGATAGTCTTGAATGGTTCGTTCTGGCCATGGTCGTCTGGCAGCAAGGGGATCAGCCAGCGGCACGATATTGGCTCGCGCGTGCCATCGAACGGATGCAGCAAAACAAACCGGACGACAGAACGCTCCTTCGTTTTCGTGCTGAGGCCGATGCGCTGATCGGCACCGCGCCGCCCACCGATCCTTCGCCCATCTCGCCTGCTGATCCGTCAGCCTCCGAGCCGCTTTGGTCGCGGGTGGTCGCGGGGTATAGCCGCTTGATTGCCGAACAACCAACCGTGTGGTGGTTGTTCGACCAGCGCGCGTATGCTCATTCCAAGTTGGGCCAATGGCGCGACTGCGCGGCGGATTTCGCCAGCGCCTTCGAGTTGAATTCAAAGTTTGTCGAACTGTGGTTCGTCCAAGCGGGCGCGCTGCTGATGGCGAACGACAACGAAGGATATGAACAACTATGCCCCCAGACACTGCCACAACTCAGCACGATGGCAGGGCACCGCAACCGTTATCTCGCGGCCCGAATCTGCCTGCTCGCACCGAACGAAGTCACCGACGCGCAGCGACTCATTTCACTCGCCGAGGAGGCGGTCGAAGGAATCCCAAGCGCGGGTCATTATCGGCACGTGCTCGGGCTTGCCCAATACCGTGCCGGCCAATTCGATGAGGCAGTGCGGAATCTGCAAAGGTCGATGGAATCGGTCCCAAAGTGGACCGGCCACGTATGCAACTGGTTTGCACTCGCCCTTGCCCACCATCGACTCGGCCAGGCGGATGTGGCCCGACAATGGTTCAACAAGGCCGAGACTTGGATGCAACAGACGATGGGCGACGCGCCGTTCAAGTCATCGGATTTTAAGCTCCATCCACACGACTGGCTCGCCGCCCATCTGCTCTGGCGCGAAGCCAAGTCTGTGTTGGACGCGGGAACCGGTGCGCAGATTCCCCCTGTCGATAACCCGGGTTAAGTTTTGGTTCTACCTTGGAACGAACGATGATGCGATGAAGGGATGTGATTTCAGTCGCTGAAGCCTACCTGTGCGAGTCCGCGCTCGTGCAGAACTCTCCGCTCGAACCGTGCAATCCCGCGCGGCTATGTAGCCAGGGCGGCTCCACCGGGTTTGGAAGAAGGAGCCGTCGCGAAGGGGTGATCAGACCCCTGGGGCTTCGGCTGGATTGGGAGCGTCCCGGCGCGCCGGGATCCTGACCGCAACGCGGCACCTCCAGAACTATCCCCGCCTGGCCCCTTCGTCCCGGCGCGCCGGGATTGCCCTCGGATGCTGGCTGCGTACCCACTCTTTCGAGCGGTTCGAGCGGAGACTTTCCCCCAAGAAACGAGTTCGGACCCGCTCAGGTAGGATTAGATTTCATTCGGTCCTCCTCATAAAATCGCACCGTTTGAGACTAAGGAACTCTAACAAAACCCAACAATTCGGTTCCAGCAAATCAGCAGGCAACCGATGATCAGGAACGCTCGATGAATGTCGTCACGCTTTTCGTACCGCACACGCAGGCGTCGCTGCTTGAACAGCCACGAGAACGCCGCCTCGACTACGTAGCGGTACTTGCCCAAACCGCTTCCGTGTTCGGTATTGTGTTGCGCGATCAGCGGGCGAATGCCGCGGGCGCGCAACGGACGGCGAATCTTCTCCTCGGCGTCGTAGGCGCGGTCGGCCAGTAGAGAGTCCGGTCGTTGTCGCGGACGACCCGTGGGGCGTTTGATGGGCGGGATCGCGTCGACCAGCGGCATCGCCTGCTCCGAGTCATGCACATTCGCCCCGGTGTGCTCGATGGCCAGCGGCGTGCCGTTGCCATCCTTGGGAAGGTACTCCCACGGGCAGCCGGTGCGAAGTACGAACAAGATTCCGGTCAGTGCCGCACGATTGGAAATGCGTGGTCGTCCGCCCGCGGGTTTGGGAGGCTCCGGCGGAATGTGCGGCTCGATGCGTTCCCATAATTCATCCGTGAGCAGTGGCTTCGCCATGAGCAAGTCCTCCTTGACTGGTCGCCAGCGTAGCAGATCTGCTCGTTTTGAAAACGGGTTTTGTTAGAGTTCCTAAGCCAACAACACCTGCGACTCACGCCAGATCCCGGCGCGCCGGGACTGACCGAAGGTCTCCCCCTGTCCGGGGAAGAGGAGACCTTCGGTCGTCTGAGTGGCACGGTCGGGAGACCGTGCCACAACGGGTAGCCATCAATCCGCCCCGCCGCCTTCCGACGGCCGGGGCGGGTGTGTTCAAGGTCAAATCAACCGATCACTTCCCAGCGCCGCCCTGCTGGAGCTTCTCCAGCGCCTGGTCGATGCTGAAGCTGCCGGGCTTCTGGCTGGGCGGATATTCCACGAAGGTGCCGAGAAACTTCCCGACGTAGGCCTGGGCGCCGTAGAGCAGGAATACATGCTCTGCTCGCCAGCGCGGGTAGTCCATGCCCTCATGGTCCGCGCTTTCGAAGGGGTCGGTGCGCAGGTTGAAGAGCTTGGGCAAGCGCAGGGGAACGAAGGGCTCCTGCCACACGTTCATGCCGTGCTCCCGCTGCTCGGCGAAGGCGACCTTCCACTGGTCGTAGCGCAGGCCCACCAGCGAGCCGTCATCGTTGAAGTAGAAGAACTCCTTGCGCGGGCTGGGCGCCTTGCCTGCAAGTGCGTCGGTGAGGTTGTAACCGTCCAGATGCACCTTGAAGGTCTTGTTCCCGACTTTCATACCCTTGAGCAACTGCTCCTTGACGTCCGGCACGCCGGCCGCAGCCAGGAAGGTGGGCAGCATGTCCTCGTGGGCGAACACGTCGTTGAGGACGGTGCCGGGTTTGACGACCCCGGGCCAGCGGATGGCGCAGGGGACGCGGTAACCGCCCTCCCAGTTGGTGTTCTTCTCGCCGCGGAAGGGCGAGGTCCCGCCGTCGGGCCAGGTGAACTTCTCGGCGCCGTTGTCGGTGGAGTACATCACAATGGTGTTCTCATCGAGCCCCAGTTCCTTGAGCTTGCCGAGCACCTGGCCGACGTGACCGTCGTGCTCCACCATGCCGTCCGGATAGATGCCGAGGCCGGTCTTGCCCTCGCTCTCCTTCTTGAGCCGAGTCCAGATGTGCATGCGAGTGGAGTTCCACCAGATGAAGAAGGGCTTGTCCGCCTTCTTCGCGCGGTCCATGAAGTCGAGGGCCTTGACGGTGACCTCCTCGTCAATCGTCTCCATCCGCTTCTTCGTGAGCGGGCCGGTGCTCTCGATCGTCTGCGTCCCGTCCGCGTTCGCCTTGCAGTTGATCACCCCGCGCGTCCCGAACTTCTTCTTCAGCGCGGGGTCCTTGTAGTAGTCGGGGTGTTCGGGCTCGTCCTCGGCGTTCAGGTGTTAGAGCGAGCCGAAGAACTCGCCGAACCCGTGCGCGGTCGGCAGGTGCTCGTCGCGGTCGCCCAGGTGGTTCTTGCCGAACTGGCCCCCTTGGTCTCAGCCTGAGCCAAGAGAAGTCCTTCTCGGCCCCCTTCCAGGCAACACGCAGCGGCCGAAGCCGGTGCTGCGGAAGAATCCGCCGGCCTACTGATTGCACTTGGCGAGTCTGCCGGAGCGGCATCGGCCGTCCGTATCAACCCCAAGTTGCCCGACGCGGCCGCGTATCCCAGCAGCGCACCGGCTGCCATGAAAACGACGGCAAGAAACTTCGTGTTACGCATCATAGAATCTCCTTCCCGAATGAACGCCGGCAAATGAAACTGGGCAAGAAGGAACGCCCCTCTTTGCTCGATGCCACCCCTGTCGGTTTCATGTGTTGGTGGAATTCGTAGCTGATTTATTGTGACAGTTCTGGTTTCTTCCAATTACTACGCCGGAAACCGCGCTTCGTCTTCCTTAGTTGTGTCGCGGTCTCCAGACCGCGACCACACGCCGCTGACAGAATGTCTCCCGCGCATTCTCGATGGCAGCGCAGTGGCCGCCAGGACAGGGAAGACCCCAATGCCATGCGAAGGGAAACCCGCGCCTCAACGATGATTCCTCACCAGGTGCAAATCTCTGGGCGCTTGGGCACGGTGGGCGAGACATGCTCAAAGGCCGCGTCGTCGCGGACCGATTACAGCCACCTGAGTCTGAGAACTCAGAGATTGGTCCGTAGATCGCTCGTAGTGTTACAAGAACAATCTCAGAATCAAGTCCAAAAACATGCCGCTGACCGAAAGTCTCCCGCATGTCCGCCAAGATGAGTCCTTCGGTTGTCTGAGTGCGGTGATAAAGTAGACGGGTTGCCGTCGCCGTGCAATTCGGGCATGATTCTCCAGCGATGACTCCGCAGCAATTCATCACCAAATGGCAACGCGTGCAGCTCAGCGAACGCAGCGCGTCGCAGCAGCATTTCCTCGACCTCTGCGAGTTACTCGAACAGCCCAAGCCCGCCGCGGCCGATCCGGACGGCACCGAGTACACCTTCGAGCGTGGCGTGAGCAAGACCGGCGGCGGCGACGGATGGGCTGATGTCTGGAAACGCCACCACTTCGGCTGGGAGTACAAGGGCAAGCACAAGGACCTCGCCGCCGCGT
>Ga0247727_10007224_pt1 | contig 21316 bp, 18 predicted proteins | sample WisWelCaveWW1625_FD_202498 | JGI IMG/M metagenome (GOLD analysis project Ga0247727, IMG submission 202498) | Biofilm microbial communities from Wishing Well Cave, Virginia, United States - WW16-25 | ecosystem: Environmental > Aquatic > Deep subsurface > Groundwater > Cave microbial mat | place... | reverse complement strand
CCGTGAAACGAAGTCAGCGATCAGAGACCTGGCGGCGACGAACGAACAGAACTGCTACGGGAACCTCGGGGCGACGTCTGCCTCTTGACCGACGGGGGCCTTATAAGAGTTGGGCGGCTCGTGTCACGCTGCTTCGCCGTTGAACCCCGACTATAGATCAGGGCTTAACCATGCCGGAAGTAGGAGAAGAGCTGCGGAACATTTGGCACCACCCCTGCGCCTTACTTTCGTCGACGCAAGAGACCCAAGTCTCGCCGGTGACAGTATCGAGCAGCATGACCATGTTTCTAAACGCTGGAGCACCGTTCACTACCTGCCAACGGCCATTGGTCACGGACACTGGCGTCGGGATTGGCGTTGGCGCTGGTTGCTCACTCGTCTGCGCCTGGGTCGATACTGCAATGGTGGCAAGAGAAGTTGCTGCCGCTACCACAATCAGTACTTGAGATAGACGATTCATCTTGGCCCTCCCTTAAGATGCGCGTGAGTCACGTGTTGCTTGCCCCGATAACAGCCGATAGCCTCTAGACCGCCCAACAGTATTTGATCAGAACTCCGTTCCGACGCATCTACTGATCAGCGTATGCCGCAGTGGCGATGAGGCACCTCGCGGCAAATCGCCACCGGACTTGAGGTTACCATCGGGGGAGCAAATGGGAGATAGGCAAGTGTCGCTGCGTGCGAGGCCAGGCGCGGGCTAGCGCGGCAGCGGGCCGCAGCGCTCCTCTATCAAGGCTCGGTAGTGTTCGCGCACAAGGCGCACGACGGCCTGGCGCGCCGCGGGCGGCAGGATGGCGGGGGCCGGTTCCGCCGCGGACGCCACTGCGGCGGCCGACGTGGGTGCGGATTCCGCGGCACCCGACGGCGCGGACGGTGCGCCCCCCGCGGCCGGGCCGGCGGACATGGCCGAGGCGGGATCTTCCCTGTTCTCCGCCGCGCGTCCTGCGACAGCGACGGGAGCCGCGGCCGCGTCGCCGAACGCGGCGAGCAGGCGGGCGTCCTCCGGCGTGATCGGAACGATGCACTGGTAGCCAGGCGCCCGCACGCTCATCGTGCCGTCCGGCAGCAGGCTCACGACGTAGGGGGACGCATCGAGAAGGCGCGCCGCGGATGGCGGAGCCGCCGCGGCAGGAGCGGGCGGCGGAGCGACCGCCCCGCCCTCGCGGCGCGCGGCCTGCGCCGGTGCGCGCGCGAAACCCGTCACCTCATCCTTCGCCGAATCCTCGGCCGACAGGGTGCCGAGGTCCGATGCAGCGCGGCCCTGGACGCTGTCGACGCGGCTCCAGGCCGGCTCGGGCCCGCCCGGCAGCGCCGCGCGCGCCGCGCGCAGACGGTCCGCTTCCGCATCCGGCGACGCTGCGGACAGCCGCGATTTCGGCTCGACGATGTCGCGCGCCGTGCCGGCCGAGGGCGTTGCCGCGGCCGGCGCCGGCACCCGCATCGGGGGTGGCACTGGCGACATCCCGCGGGACGCTCTCTCCGCCGGGGCACCGGCGGTTTCGGCAACCGCCGTCGGGACGGCCGGCGCTTCCTTCGCGGGCGGAGCGGCGGGCGCACCAGTGGCCTTCCGGGGGACGTCGGAGGTCGTGGCTTCACGCGATGCGACCGACTCGCCGGGGGGGCGACCGCCGGGCCAGGCCATCCAGACGAGCGCCGCGACCACGACGGCGGCCGCCGCCGCGGCCGGCATGGGAGCGGGCCATCGCAGGCGCCACCAGACCCAGGCTTGGTGCCGCGCGGCCGGCCGCTCGCCGAGACGGCCGCGGATCCGCGCCGCGAGATCGGCCGGCACCTCCGGCGGCGCCTCGGCCGCCACGGCGCCCCCGAGGACCTCGAAGTCGTCCTTGAGAGCGCGGCAGGGGGCGCACTCCGCGAGATGCGCCTCGATCGCCGCGCGCTCGCCGCCGTTCAGCTCGCCGTCGACGAGCGCCGAAAGCGCCTCGCAGGGGTGGTCGGGCCGGCCGTCGCGCGTCATGACGTCTCCTCCACGCAGTCGCGCAGGGCCAGGCGGGCGCGCGCCAGGCGCGAGCGCACCGTGCCGAGAGCGAGACCCAGCGTCGTGGCGATCTCTTCGTAGGGTCGGTCGCCGCCGTCGCGCAACGCCAGGATCGCCCGCCAGGCGGCCGGGAGCTTCTCGAGGCACCGGGCGAGCCGGCGCCGCAACTCGCCCGCCTCGAGAGCCCGCAGTGGCGAGGCGGCAGGGTGCGGGTCGGCAGGCTCGGCGGCCGGCGGCCGGCCCGCGAGCGACGCGCCGCCCGCCCGGGCTGGCGCGTCGCCCTCGGCCAGGCGGTCGAGCGGGATCGACGCTTGCCGCAGCCTCTCGGCGCCGCGCGCCCGGTGGTTGAGCGCCCGGGTCACGGCGATGGTCTGCAGCCAGGTCGCCAGGCGCGCCTCGCCGCGGAAGCCGGGAAGCGCCTGCCATGCCGCGAGAAAGACCTCCTGCACGACGTCCTCCGTGTCCTCGTGGTGCCGCAGCACCCGCCAGACGAGCGTCCAGACGCGGTCGACGTGCGAATCCACCAGCCGGCCGAACGCGTCGCGGTCCCCGGCACGGGCCCGGGCGACGAGCGTCTCCTCATCGATCGTCGCCCGGCCGTCGTCGGTTGCGGGCAGGGTCGTGGGTAGCGCCGCGCGCATGACCCTCAGCATGCCACGAACTCCCATCGGGGATCGCACCGGCCCATCGGCGTTCATCACTCACCCTGTTGGACAGGCCGTCCGGCCCCGGGTTCCCGGATCACCGATTCTTCCTCCCGGGAACTCCCGCCGGGGCCGGCTGTCCAACCGGGCGAGGAGGTTCCCATGACCCATTCCCGTTTCTCCGTGCCTCTCCTGCTCGCCCTCGCGGCGATCGCCGTCCTAGGCGCCGCCGCCGGCGCCGACCCCCGGGTGGCGCGCCAGGAAGACCGCGGCGCATCCGCCGACCGCGACGCCACGACCAGCCCCTGGACCAGGGATGGCGACCGCATCGAATCGGAGGACATCGACTCGGAAAACATCGTCGAGCCCGATGGCCCACTCTCCCCGTTCATCGTGACCCGCACCGACGTCCGGGCGACGGTCACGGGACCGGTGGCGCACACGGTCGTCGTCCAGGAGTGGCGCAACCCGAACCGGGGGCCGGTGGACGGCCTGTACATCTTCCCGCTGCCGGACAACGCCGCGGTCACCGACATGCGCCTGCGGATCGGCCCGCGCCTCATCGAGGCGGAGATGCGCCGGCGCGAGGAGGCGCGCGCCATCTACGAGCAGGCGCGCGCCGAGGGGCGGATCGCCGGCCTGCTCGACCAGGAGCGCCCCAACATCTTCGCGCAACGGGTGGCGAACATGATGCCGGGGATGCGCATCGAGGTGACCCTCGAGTTCGACCAGGAGGTGCGCTGCGACGACGGCGTCTGCGCCTACATTCTCCCGACGGTCGTCGGACCGCGCTTCGTCCCCGACCGGCAGCCCGACGCCGGGGATATCGCCCCGCCCGTGGTCGCGCCCGGCTCGGGAACCGGTCATGCCCTGGCTTTCGTCCTCGATCTCGACGCCGGCATCCCGGTTCACGACCTGCAGTCGCCGACCCATCGGATGAGGATCGACACGACCCGCTCCGGCCGCGCGTCGCTGACCCTGGCGGACGATCGCGCGCGGCTCGACCGCGACATCGAGGTGCGCTGGCGCCTGGGCGGCCGCGACCCCGAGTTCGGCGTCCTCGCGTGGCGGAACGCCTCCGACCCGGGCGTCTTCGCCCTCTACGTGCAGCCGCCGATCGACGCCGGCGAGGCCGGTTTCGCCGCGCCGCGCGAGCTGGTTTTCCTTCTCGACTGCTCCGGATCGATGCGCGGCGCGCCGCTCGAGGCGGTGAAGGACGTCGTCCGCCGGGCCCTGCGCGCCGCGCGTCCGGGGGACACCCTGCAGGTCCTGCGCTTCTCCGACCGCGCCTCCGGCCTGTGGCACGACCCCGTCCCGGCGACGGCGGCGAACGTGCGCCGCGCCCTCGAGTACCTCGACACCCTGCACGGCGAGGGCGGCACCGAGATGCTCTCGGGCGTGCGCGCCGCGCTCGACCGGCCGGCTGACCCGGATCGCCTGCGGATCGTCGCCTTCCTGACCGATGGATACATCGGCAACGAGACCGAGATCCTCGGCGAGGTGCGCCGCCTCGTCGGCGATGCCCGCCTGTTCTCCTTCGGCATCGGCGCCTCGGTCAACCGCTATCTCCTCGAGAACCTGGCGCAGGAGGGGCGCGGCGCCGCAGCCGTTGCCCGGCCGGGCGAGGCTCCCGACGACCTGGTGCGGCGATTCGTCGACCGCATCGCCACCCCGGTGTTCACCGATCTCCGCCTGTCGTGGGAGGGGATCGAGGTCGAGGATCTCGAGCCGGCGGCGGTGCCCGACCTGTTCGCCGGCCAGCCGCTCGTGATCCACGGCCGCTACCGGCGCCCGGGCGCCGGCGCCCTGGTCATCGAGGGGCGCCTGCGCGGGCGGCCCGAGACGCTGCGGCGGGTCGTCATCCTGCCGGCCTATGCCGCCGACAACGAAGCGCTCGGCCGGCTGTGGGCCCGGGCGCGGATCGATCGGCTGACGCGCGAAACCTACGGCCGTCCGCACCCGGACACGGTCGCCGCGATCATCGGCCTCGGCCTGCGCTTCCATCTGATGACCCCGCACACCTCGCTCGTCGCCGTCGATCGCGACGTGACCAACTACGGCGGCGCGTCGCGGCCCGTCGGCGTGCCGGTCGAAATGCCCGCCGGCGTGTCGTACGAAGGGATCTTCGGCAGCACCGCCGGCGGCTTCGCGGAGGCGCGCGCGATGGGGTCGACCCTCCGGCAGGTTCCTCAGCCGCTGGCGCCGCAGGTGCACCCGCCGGTGTCGCAGGGGCCGCGCCCGGGCCCGTGGAGGACGCTGCAGACGCCGGCGGCCAAGGCCCCCGTCGACGCCGCTGCCGGCGCGCCGGGCGACGGTCGTGAGACCAAGGATGGAGCCCGGCACGACGAGGCCGACGGCGCCCGCGAGGCCGCCGCGCAGAAACCCGCCGCCCGGGCCCTGGCCTTCCTTCAGATCGTCCTCGTCGAGGAGGACGGCACGCGGCGGACCATCGAGGACGACGGCGAAGCGTGGATCGCCGACGCCACGACGCGGCGGCTCGTCCGGATGCTCCCGGCGGAACGCCTCGAGAGCATGCGGGCGGCGCTCGCCGCCGCCGGCGCCGACGGCTGGGCGTCCGGCGACGCGACCTGGGCGCGCGGCCGGTCGCGCCTCGTGGTCGTGCTCCCCGGCGGCGACACGCGCAGCGTGCCGCTGCCGTCCGGCAACCGGGGCGTCATGGCCCTGGCCGATCTCCTCCGGGCCGCGACCTCCTGACCCGGCGCAGCGTGCGGCCCCCGGCGCCGTCTTCGCGCGGCGTCCGGGGGCCGCGTCCGCTCGGCCGAGCTAGCGGACCGCCTTCTCCATCCCCAGCGTGCGCACCAGGAAGGCGTACTGGTCGGTCGCCTCGTCGATCTGCTTGCGGGTCGGCTTGCCGCCGCCGTGTCCGGCGGCGCTCTCGATGCGGATCAGCACCGGCGCGTCGCCGGCCTGGACAGCCTGCATCGCGGCGGCGAACTTGAACGAGTGCGCCGGGATCACCCGGTCGTCGGTGTCGGCGGTGGTGATCAGCGTCGCCGGGTACTGCGTGTCGGGCTTCAGGTTGTGATAGGGCGAGTAGGCCATGAGCACCGGGAACATCTCCGGGTCGTCGGCGCTGCCGTAATCGTCGACCCAGTAGCGCCCGGCGGTGAACTTCTGGAAGCGCAGCATGTCCATGACGCCGACGGCGGGCAGCGTCGCGCCGAACAGGTCGGGGCGCTGCGTCAGGCAGGCGCCGACCAGCAGGCCGCCGTTGCTGCCGCCCTGGATGGCGAGCCGCGCCGGCCTGGTGTAGCCGTTGGCCACCAGCCACTCGGCCGCGGCGATGAAGTCGTCGAAGACGTTCTGCTTGTTGCGGCCGGCCCCGGCGCGGTGCCAGTCCTCGCCGTACTCGCCGCCGCCGCGCAGGTTCGGGAGCGCGAACACCCCGCCCATCTCCATCCAGGCGAGGCGCGCCGGCGAGAAGGTCGGGGTCAGCGAGACGCGGAAGCCGCCGTAGCCGGAGAGCAGCGCCGGCCGGTTGCCGTCCGGCTTCACATCCTTGCGGTGGGCGACGAACATCGGCACGCGCGTGCCGTCCTTGCTGGCGTAGAAGACCTGCCGGACGACGTAGTCGTCCGGTTTGAAGGCCACGACCGGACGCCGCCACAACGTGCTCGCGCCGGTCGCCAGGTCGTAGCGGTACACCGACGGCGGCGTGCTGAACGAGGTCCACGAGTAGTAGACCTCGGTCGCGGTGCGCTTCCCCCCGAACCCCGAGGCGGTGCCGAGCCCGGGGAAGGCGACGTCGCGCACGTGCTGCCCGTCGGTGCGGAACAGGCGCACATGGGTGACGGCGTCCTTGAGGTACGACACCACGAAGTAGTCGCCCGCGAGGTCGGCGCCGCGGATGGCTTCGGCCGCCTCCGGAACAAGCGCACGCCACCGGTCGCGGGCCGGCGCGCGCAGGTCGATGGCGATGAGCCGCCCCTTCGGCGCCTCGAGATCGGTCTTGAAGTAGAGCACCGGGCCGTCGTTGCCGAGGAAGGCGTACTCGTTCTCGAACGAGCCGACGATCTCGACCGGCATGGCGTACGGCTCGGTCAGGTCGCGGCACAGGACGCGGTTCTTCGGATCGGTCCCCTTGCGCACGGTGATGACGAGGTAGCGCCCGTCCTCGGTCACCCGGCCGTCGTAGTCCCAGTCGGGCTGGTCGGGCCGGTGGTAGACGAGAACGTCCTCGGACTGCGGCGTGCCGAGGCGGTGATAGGCGAGCTTCTGGTTGCGGTTGAGGGCCTGGTAGCGCTGCCCTTCGGGCGGCGCGTCGTAGCGGCTGTAGAAGAACCCCCGGCCGTCGAGGGTCCACGCGACGCTGGTGAACTTGGTCCACAGCAGGCGGTCGTCGAGATCGCGTCCGGCGCCGAGATCGCGCACGAACCACTCGCGCCAGTCCGAACCGGCCGTCGAGCGGGCGTAGGCCAGGTACCGGCCGTCGTCGCTCGGCGAGATGCCGGCGAGGGCGACCGTCCCGTCGGCCGACCACTCGTTCGGGTCGAGGATCGTCGCCGGCTCGGCGCCGGGCGCGGTCATGGCGAGCAGCACCGGCTGGTTCTGCAGCCCGGTGTTGCGGCTGTAGAACCAGCGCCCCCCCGTCCACCGCGGCGGGGTGGTGCGCTCGTAGTTCCACAGCGCCTCGAGCCGCTTGCGGATCGCGGCGCGCTGCGGCACCTGCTCCAGCCAGGACGCGGTGACCTGGTTCTCCGCCGCGATCCACTGCGCCACCTCGGGCGAGGTGCGCGGGTCCTGCTCGAGCCAGCGGTAGGGGTCGGGCACGTTGGTCCCGTGCCAGACATCGACCGACTCGACGCGCGGCGTGTCGGGGTAGGCGGGCCGGGTGGCGGTGCGGCTGGCGACGGCGAGCGCCCCGCCGGCGAGGACGGCGGCGAGGGCCGAGGTGACGACGAGAACGCCGGATCGAACGGATCGCATGACGGCCTCCTGGACGCCCGCGGGTGCGTCTGGAAGCCGTGGCTGATGCCCGGCGGCGAGCCCGACCCGAGGGTCGGCCGTCATTATTGAGGAAGTACGGGCGGGGCGGAAGAGGGCCCCCACCCCGGGGCGCCGCCGGCGGTGGGCGGGCGCGCGGCCGGCGGCTAGCCGGCGGCGCGCGCGTCAGTTGCCGCCGCCCGTCCCCTTCGACCCGCCCGTCAGCACCTCGAAGTCCCGGATGGCCGTCTCATCGGCGGCCTCGTCGGCGTCGCCGTCCGAAGCGGCCTCCTCGACCATGCGCGCCTCGGCCGCCTCGGGGTACTTCCTGAGCGCGTGTCCCGAGGCCTGCCCCATCACCAGCGCCGGCTTCTTGAGGATCTGGCCGAGGGAAGTGTTCTCGTAGCCGTTGAAGTACGCCTCGACGTAGCCCTGCTTCCCCTCCAGGATCCCGACGTCCACCCGGGCGTAGGAGTGGGGCTGGGAGCTGCTCGAGAAGTAGCGCAGCGTCGCCTTGCCCTTCGAGACGCCGACCGCCTGGACGCGCGCCACGGCCAGTCCCTGCACCTTGAGCAGGGCGCATAACCTCAGCACCTGGTCGCCCCCCTGGTAGCGCTTGTCGCGGACCTGTTTCGGCTTGTAGAGGATTTTGCCCCATTCCTCGTCGTAGCGTTCCTGTACCTTTTTGATCAGGTCGCGCGCGGCTGCGTTCTGCTGCACCTCCTCCGGCGTGATCAGGCGCACGCTGTATCCCTTCGCCTCGAGACCGGCCTTCAGGGCGAGGGCGGCTTCGCGCTCGAGGGCGGCGGCCTCCTTCGGCATGTCGTCGGTCATGACGACCTTCTCCTTGATCACTTCGGCGTGCGGCGGCAGGAGCGCCAGGGTCATCGGCCGGGAGGTCTTCGCCTGGAACCCGGGGGTCATGTATCCCTTGGCGTGGGCGGCGGTGGCGGCGCCGGCGAGAACGAGCGCCCCGGCGGCCACGGCCGCCAGGACGCCCCTGCTGGACGGAGTCGTGCGGAGGTTCATCGGCTTTCTCCCTTCTTCATCGAGTCGTTGATCGCCTTCAATTCGTTGAGGATCGCCTGCCGGTCGTCGGCGTCGGGACGAGCCTTGAGATACGTCACGAAGTGGCGGCCGGCCTCGGCAGGCCGATCGAGGTTGCTGTGGACGTAACCGAGACCGCGGTGCGCCTCGGCGGCGTCGGGCGCCAGCGCGAGCGCCCGTTCGTACGCCGCGCGCGCCGCGGCCAGGTTGGCGTCGAGGACGGCGCGCCCCTCGCCGGTCTCGAGGCGCCGCGCCTCGCGCTCGCTCCTGGTGTACCAGGCGCGGGCGCGCAGGCTGGCCCGCTTCTCCCGGTTTGTCGGCGCCTGCTCCCCCTCGAGCGTGCCGCGCGCGCCGAGGGCGAGCAGGGCGTCGCCCAGCGCCAGGTGGGCGCGGGCGCTGCGCTCGTCCTCGCGGACGACGCGGCGCGCCAGGGCCACGGCAGACCGCGGATAGTCCGCATCGATCAGGTCCCGGACGGTGTCGAGGGCGGCGCCGCGCACCGTGCGCCGATAGCCGTCTCCGCCGACGCGCAGGGCGGCGGTGTCGACGCCGGCGAGCAATCCCGGAACCAGCGCGCGCGTCGCCGCGACCCGCGCCTGCAGCTCCGGGTGGCTGCTCCATTTGGGCGATCGGGCCGCCGGACGCTCGCCCTCCGGGTCGTCGAGGAGCACCTCGAACACCCGCGGCATCTGGCGCGGGTCGTATCCGGCCTTCACGAGGGCGCGCGCGCCGCGCGCGTCCGCCTCCTCTTCGAGATCGCGGCTGTACCCCATGACGCTGCGCATCAGGAAGTAGTCGGCGGCGCCGAGGGTCAGGGGCCCGAGGGCGAACGACGCGATGGTTTTGCGGCGCGCCGATCGATACGCGAGGATGCCGTGGTGCCCGGCGGCGTGCTGCACCTCGTGCGCCACCACCGCGGCGACCTGCGCCTCGTTCTCGAGGACCGCCAGCAGGCCGGTGCCCAGGTACACCTGCCCGTCCGGCAGGGCGAAGGCGCCCGGTTCGGGATCGCGCAGGACCCTGAACCGGTAGCGGATGTAGCCGTCGAGCGGCCGGGGCGCGAGTCGCGCGCCGATGGCCGCCACCAGCGCCCCGATCTCCGTGGAGTCGTACAGGTAGCCGCGTCCCGCGAACCTCTCCTCGTAGGCGCCGGCGTTGTCGATCAGGACCTGTTCATTGTCCTTCGGCTCGAGGGGGCCGTAGCGCCCCTCGCCTTCGCCGCGCGCGGGCGCCTGAGCCAGCGCCACGGCGACGAGGAGGCCGGACACAACCCGGGGCACGAGCCGGTCCGCGCCGCCGTGCGGCCTGCGGGCGTCCCGTCGACGATACGGCCGTCCTCGCATCGCGCGCGTTCTCCCTCGGAGGCGGTCGGAATCACTCTTCCCGCCGACGCTCTGAATCTAGGGCGGCCCGAGGGGGCGTCAAGAAGGATGAGCCGAGGGCCAGGGCGATCACGATCGCGTGACGCCGGGACGATGCCGGGGCCCGCCCGCGGGCGCGCCGACCTGTGCGCCCGACCCCGCCTCCGGCGCCGGCCGGCCCCGTCATAGAATGATGCCGCCATGCGCCTGAACCTCAGCGACCAGCCGGTCACGGCGGAGCTTCTCGCCGAAGGCCTGCGCCGGACCGGCTCGGCGCTCATCGCCGTCAACGGCACGAGCATGCACCCGACGCTGCAGATGGGATGGCGCGTCTACCTGCGCCCGGCCGCGGGGGACGACCTCAAGCCGGGCGAGATCGCGGTGTTCCGCACCGAGCACCACCTCACCGTCCACCGTCTCGTCTGGATCGAGAAGCGGGCCGAGGGGACGACCCTGGTGTTCCGCGGCGACTACAACCGCCTGCGCGAGCGCGTGCCGCCGGCGGCGGTGGTGGCGCGCGTGGTCGCGGTCGAGATCCCGGGGACGCGGCGCGGCATGGAGAAGGTGGTGGCCCTCGAGACGGACGCCCTCGGCTTGTTCTACGCCGCCTGCTGGGCGATCCACCGCTTGCTGCGCCCGATCCTGCCGGCCCCCGCCCACCCGGGCACGCGGCCGGGCCCCTTCGGCCGTGCCGCCCGCGGGCTGTTCGCGACGGCCGAGCGCGCCCTCTCTTTCTTCCTCCCCGAGCGCAGGTAGGGCGCCGCGGCGTCAGGACTCTGACGCCGCCAGCGCCGCCGGCCGGCGCTCCCCGGCCCCGGCCGGCGCGACCCTGCTCCGGCGGGCGCCCCCGGCGACGGCCCGGATCCCGGCGGATCCAGAAAACCGCTCGCGGGCGATTGCGATTCCTTGACTCGCCCCGGCCGACATTTATATTGGCGCGTTGTGCGGACCTGTGTGTCGCGCGGACGATGCCGGAGGGCATGACGGGCATGAAAAACATCCTGGTGGCTGAAGACGACCGCTCCCTCAGGGAGGGTCTGGTGCAGGCGATGAGCCGCGGCGGCTACAAGGTCCAGGTCGCGCAGTCCGGCAAGGAGGCCATGGAGAAGATCGAGAAGCAGATCTTCGACCTGGTGATCGCCGGGCAGAAGCTGGGCGGCGCGGAGGGCCTCGACATCATCCGCAAGGCGCGGGCGAGCAACGCGGGGACCATGGTCATCGTCACCGGCGAAGGCGGGCCGGGGGCGGCCGAGGCGATGCGCTCGGGCGCCTTCGACTTCGTGCAGAAGTCGCTGTCGCTCGAGGCGATCGAGATGAAGATCCAGCGCGCCATCGAGCACCAGCGGCTGCTGTCGCGTCTCTCGTCGATGACCGACCGGCAGTCCGACCCGGCGCGACCGCACGGGCTCATGGGCCCGTCGCCGACGATGCAGGAGGTCTTCCGGATCGTCGACAAGGTGGCCTCGTCCAATGCCACCGTCCTGATCCAGGGGGAGACCGGCACCGGCAAGGAGCGCGTCGCCGAGGCGATCCACATGAACTCGCCGCGGCGCGACAACCCCTTCGTGCGGATGAACTGCGCCTCGCTCCCGGACAACCTCCTCGAGAGCGAGCTGTTCGGCCATGAGAAGGGCGCCTTCACCGGCGCCGACCAGATGCGCATCGGCCGGTTCGAGCTGGCCAACGATGGCACGCTGTTCCTCGACGAGGTCGGCAACATGAGCCCGAGCACCCAGGCCAAGGTGCTGCGCGCCATCCAGAACCAGGAGTTCGAGCGCCTCGGCGGCAGCCGCACGATGAAGGTGGACGTGCGCATCATCGCCGCCACCAACGTGAACCTCGAGACCGCCATCAAGGAAGGCCGGTTCCGCGAGGACCTCTACTACCGCCTGAACGTCGTCAACCTGCCGATACCGCCCCTGCGCGAGCGGCGCGAGGACATCCTGCCGCTGGCCGAGCACTTCCTGAAGCACTTCGCGCAGGAGTTGCGCCGCAAGGTCGCCGGGTTCACCGCCGAGGCGGTGAAGGCGCTTCAGGAATACCGCTGGCCGGGGAACGTCCGCGAGCTCGAGAACACCGTCGAGCGCGCCGTCCTCATGTGCGAGAGCGAGGCGATCGGGCCCGCCGATCTGACGCTCCTCGACCGCGAGCACAGCATCAACATGACGCCGCAGCTCGCCGTCGACCTGCTCAACCTCGAGCAGTTGGAGAAGACCGCCCTCCTCGAGGCGCTCAAGCGCTGCAACTGGATCCAGAAGGAGGCGGCGAAGCTCCTCGGCGTCAGCAGCCGGGTCATGAACTACAAGGTCCACAAGCACGGCATCACGCACGATCGCTGGAGCAAGAACAGGAACTAGCGGCGCGCCGCGCCCGGCGTCCCCTCCGGGGCGCCGGGCCGCCGCGGACCGCCCCCCCATTTCCCGTCCCGCCGCCGCTGCGCTACCATGCGCGCGCATGCCGCTCTGGCTCACCGAGGACGACGTCGGCCGCTTCCTGACCATGGACGCGTGCATCGACGCGGTCGAGGGCGCCCTGAGACACCTGGCGACGGGAACCGCCGTCAATCGGCCGCGAACGCGCGCCACGGTCCCGGGCGCGACGCTGCACGCCCTGCCGGCCGCCTCCGCCCCCCTCGGGCGCATGGCCGCCAAGGTGTACGCCACCACGCGCGGCGGCGCGCGCTTCGTCGTGCTGCTGTTCGACGCCGCGACCTCCGACCTGCTGGCGGTGATCGACGCCGATCGGCTCGGACAGATGCGCACCGGGGCCGCCACCGGCCTCGCGACCCGCTGCCTGGCGCTCCCCGACGCCACGGTGCTCGGCATCATCGGCAGCGGCTGGCAGGCGCGCTCGCAGGTGCAGGCGATCGCCCGGGTCCGCCGGCTGGAGGAGGTCCGCGCCTTCGGCCGCGACCGCGGGCGCCTGATCGACTTCTGCGGCGAGATCGCGAAAACGACCGGCGTGCCCGTGCGGCCGGCGGCGACCGCCGAGCAGGCGGTGCGCGGCGCCGGCATCGTCGTCACCGCCACCAGCGCGGCGGCGCCGATCCTCGAGGGCGCCTGGCTCGCCCCGGGAACGCACGTCAACGCGGTCGGCAGCAACCGCGCCGATCGCCGGGAGATCGACGCCGCGGCGGTGGCGCGTGCCGACTTGATCGTTTGCGACTCCGTCGAGCAGGCGCGCCTCGAGGCCGGCGATCTGCTGCCGGCGGGCGCGATGCCGGACGGCACGGCCCCTCTTGACCGCGCCGTCGAGCTGGGCGCGGTGCTGTCGGGGACGCACCCGGGCCGCACCGACGCGCGCGCCATCACCCTGTTCAAGTCGCTGGGCCTCGGTCTCGAGGACCTGGCGGCGGCGTCGCTCGTCTACGACCGCGCCGTCGAGGCCGGCGCCGGCCGGCCGCTCCCCGCGGGCCCGGTCCCGACCCCCTGAATGGACACGGTCGTCCTGGCGCACGGCCTCGGCCGGACGCGCCGATCGATGCGACCCCTCGCCCGCGCCCTCGAGCGCGCCGGGTACCGCGTCATCAATGTCGGCTATCCGAGCACGCGGCACCGGCTTCCGGTGCTCGCCGCGCGTGTCGCGGCGCACATCGAGGCGGCGATCGCGACCTCCGTTCCGATGGCCGGCGGCGCGCGCCTGCACTTCGTCGGCCACAGCCTCGGCTGCCTCGTCATCCGCTGGATCGTGGCGCACCGGCCGCCGCCCGCCCCCGGCCGGATCGTCCTGCTGACGCCGCCGAACCAGGGGTCGCGGGCCGCCGACATCCTCCTGCCGTGGCTCGGCTGGCTGATCCGTTCCCTGCCCGACCTGACGGTCGCGGGCGGCGTGGCGCGCGCCATCCGCACGCCTCCCGGCGTCGAGATCGGGGTGATCGCCGGGACGCGCGACCACACGGTGAGGCTCCACGAGACCCGCCTCGAGGGCGAGACGGCGCGCGCGGAGATGCCTTACATGCATTCGTTCATCATGGCGCACCGCGACGTGCAGGAAATGGTGACGCGCTTCCTCGCGTCCGGCCGGTTCGACGGCTAGGTGCCTGTCCGGCGCGCCGCCATGAGCGCCCGGAGGTGCGCCTCGACCGAGGCGGCCAGGGCGCGCAGGTCGTAGCCGCCTTCCAGCAACGCGACGATGCGCCCGCCGCACAGGCGATCGGCGGCCTCCTTCACCAGCGTCGTGAGGGCGGCGTAACCCGCCTCGGTGAGCCGCATGCCGGCGAGCGTGTCGTCGCGGTGCGCGTCGAAGCCGGCGGATATCAGGATGAACTCCGGCCTGAAGCGGTCGAGCGCCGGCAGGAGCAGGTCGCGGAAGACCGCGAGGTACTCTCCGTCGCCCGACCCCGCCGGCATCGGCACGTTGAGGGTGAACCCCGCGCCGCGGTCGCGGCCGCGCTCGGCGCAGGCGCCGCTTCCCGGGTAGAACGGATACTGGTGGGTGCTGAAATAGAAGACGGTGTCGTCGTCCTCGAAGAGGCGTTGCGTGCCGTTGCCGTGGTGCACGTCCCAGTCGAGGATGAAGATCCGCCCCAGGCCGCGCTCCGCTTGCAGGTGCCGCGCCGCCACCGCGACGTTGTTGAACAGGCAGAAGCCCATGGCGCGATCGGCCTCGGCGTGGTGGCCGGGCGGCCGGGTGGCGACGAAGGCGGACCCGGCGCGCCCCGCGGCGACCGCGTCGCACGCGGCGATGGCGCCGCCGGCCGACAACAGGGCCGCGTCCCACGAGCCCGCCGACACCGGCGTGTCGGGATCGAGCCGGGCGGGGGCCCCGAGGCAGGCGCGGCGCACGCGATCGAGGTGCTCCTCCTGGTGCACGCGCAGCAGGGCGGGGCGCGGGGAGGGGGCCGGCTCGATTACCTCGAGAGCGTCCCACAGACCGACCGCCTCGAGGCGCCGCTTGATCGCCGCCAGACGCTCCGGCCGCTCCGGGTGGCCGGGGCCGGTGTCGTGGCCGAGACAGGCCGGGTGGTAGACGATGGTCGTGGGCGGGCGGCCCGTGCGCATCGCGTCCCCTACTCCTCGAACATCGTCTCCGCGGGGTAGATCCGCACCTGCTCCTGGTTGATGCCGAGCGGGAAGACCTCGATCTCCCGGTCCTCGGCGAGAAGCAAAGCGTCGGTGGTCGGCGTCTGGTAGGTGATCGGCGTCGGCCCGGAGGAGAGCATCTGCTGCACCAGCCCGCGCGCGCCCTCGGCGACGATCGCCACCCGCAGCCGTGACGGGTCGAGGTACATCTTCACCACCGCGTTGACCTCTTCGACCGTGAGCCCCGGCAGCGCTTCCTGCATGCGGTCGGCGAGGGGCGGCATGCCGTAGAAGCGCGCGTCCATCATGGCGCCGAGGCGCCGGCCGAGGCTCTGGGTCCAGAGGCGCGAGTAGTTGAGCAGGAACGCCCGCGTCGCCTCGAACTCCTCCTTCGTCAGGCCGTGCTCGACGAGGCGGCGCAGCTCGCGCACCGCCTGCCGGAGCGCGAACGGGGCGTTGGCGCGGGATACCGGGCGGATCCAGATGCTGAATGTCTGCTGCCGGCGCGGGATGCCGGCGAGCGGAAAGTTGCTGCCGCCATCCTGGATGAAGGTCTCGATGTAGGAGTAGTCGCCGTAGTTGAGGCCGCGCGCGGCGCGCATCACGTTCATCAGCCGGCCGTTGAAGGTGCGGTGCTCGCCGAGCCACGAGTTCGCCACCATCAGGGCGCAGAAGTCGCGGTCGGCCCGCGTCAGGCGGAGCGGGGCGCCGATCGCGATGGCCGCCGTCGGCGTGGCTTTCTCCACGAAGTACAGCTCCATCCCCTCGATCCGCGGTGGCGGCGGCAGCGCCGGGAGGGGCGTCACCCCCGCCGGCAGGGTCCCGAAGTCCTCCCTGATCGTCCCCGGCAGGCCGGAGGCGTAGCCGCCGGCAAGCCCGGCCAGGAGGTTGCCTTTCGTGTAGTGGCGCGCCCAGTGCGTCTTGACGTCCTCGAGGGCGATCGTGCGCAGCCCCTGGACCGTTCCGATGACCGGGCGGCCGTAGGGGTGCCCGAGGTAGAGGAACCCGTTGAGCGCCTCCTTGCCGAGCTCCTCGTCGTCGGTGCCGCGCAGGCCGGTCTCGATCGAGGCGATGAGCAGGTCGCGGCTGCGGCGGAAGTCGTTCTCGTCGAAGCGCGGCGTCAGCAGCAGGCCGGTGAGCACGCGGTAGAAGCCGGCGGCGTGATCGCGGTGCACCTGGCCGATGAACGTGGTGACCTCGCGGTCCGGCTGGACCGTGAGCGTGGCCGCCATCGGGTACAGGCGGTCGATCACCTGGCGGCGGGTCAGCTCCTTGGTCCCGCCTTCGCCGATGGTCAGGGCGGTCACCGCCCCGAGGCCGTGGAGGTCCTCCGGGTCGTCGATGGCCCCGGTGCGGAACTGCATCCGGAAGGTCACCAGGGGGCTCGACGGCACCGGCAGGAGCGTCATGGCGATCCCGCCCTCCTCCTGGACGGCATCCGGCGTCTTCATCGTCACCTTGCGTCTCTCCTCGCCGGCGATGCCGGCCCCGGGCGGTCCCGCGACCGCGACACCCGCCCCGACCCCCGACGCCAATCCCGCGGCCAATTCCGCGGCCAGGAGCACCCGGCGCCACGCGCCCGCGCCGCTCACCGCTCCGACCCGCCCCCTCCGGACGCCTTCTCCCCCGCCGCGTGGCGCAGCGTCACGATCGTGCGCGCCTGCGGCACGAATGTCCGCCGCGCCGCGTCGAGAATCTGCTGCGGGGTGATCGCGTCGTACATCGCGTACAGCCGGTTCACCGCCTCGGGGTCGCCCGCCACCGACAGGAAATGCGCCAGCGCCCGGGCCGTCGCCGACGCCGTGTCCAGGCGCATGGCGAAGCCGGACTTCAGATGCGATCGGACCCTGGCGATCCGCTCCTCGGGCACCATGTCGCGGGTCATCGCGTCGAGCGCGGCCGTGACCTCGGTCTCGACACGCGCCACGTCGGCCTCCTTCTTGACGCGCGCCACCCAGGTGAACAGGTACGGATCGCGGTGCGCCTCGGCGCCGCCGGCGAGGATGTCGACCACCTGCTCGTCGACCACCAGCCTCTGGTACAGCGGCGCCGCTTCCGAGAACAGCAGCTCGGCGACCATGTCGAGCGCCGGCAGGTCGGGCGACGTCATCGAGAACCCCGGCGCGTGGTAGCCCGCATACAGGTGCGTTTCCGTCGCGACCGGCCACGGCATTTCAATGCGTTTCTCCTGATGCTGCGCCGGCTCGGCTTCGACCGTCGTCCGCCAGGCGCCGCGCTTCCAGGCGCCGTAGTGTTTCTTCGCGAGCGCGAACACGTCGTCCGGCCTGGCGTCCCCGACCACGAGCAGGATGCATTGCTCCGGCCGGTAGAACCGGTCGAAGAACTGCCGGCTGTAGTCGTAGTGATCGGGCATGGCCTTGATGTCCTTCAGGAAGCCCATCGTCGTGTGCCGGTAGGTGTGCTTCGTGAAGGCCGCCTCGCGCAGCGCCTCGTGCAGCGCGCGGAACGGGCTGGTGGCGTTCTTGTTGTACTCGCCGAGGACGGCGCCGGCCTCCTTCCTGAAGTCCTCGACCGGGTACTTGAGGTTCATGAACCGATCGGCCTCGATCGTCATGAGCGTGTCGAGCGCCGACGACGGCGCCAGGATGTGGTAGGCGGTCAGGTCGTCGCTCGTGAACGCGTTGTGCTCGGCGCCGAGCGCCTTGAGGACGTCGTTGTACCTCTCGCGCGAATAGCGCCGGGTGCCGCGGAACATCATGTGCTCGAAGAAGTGCGCGAACCCCGATCGCCCGGGCTCGACCTCGTCGCGCGATCCGGCTCGCACCACGGTCCAGTAGGCGACGAGTCCGGGGCTGTCGTACGGCACGACGATCACCTTGAAGCCGTTGGCGAGCATCGTCGTGTGGACCGCGTACGGGAAGATCCGGCCGTCCCGCGACGGTGCGGCGGGCTTCCCGGGCTCCTTCGCCGCGACGGCGCGCGCCATGAGGGCGGCCGCGGCGAGCATCGTGACGATCTTCAGGACATCGGACATGCGCGCTCCCCCCGGCGAAGACCCGCGACCCGTCGACCTCGAACCCGCGAGCCGAAGGCGACGAGTCTAGGTGGGCCGCCGCCGGGAAACAAGGGGCGTCCGGTCCCGGCGCTCACCGCCTGGCCGGCGCGGGCGTTGCCGGCTCGTGACAGACCGCCTCGATGTTGTTGCCGTCCGGGTCGAGGACGAACGCGCCGTAGTAGTCGGCGTGGTAGCCCGGCCTCAATCCGGGGACACCGTTGTCGCGGCCGCCCGCCACGAGCGCCGCGGCGTGGAAAGCGTCGACGAGCAGCCGGCTGCCGCAGTGGAACGCGACGTGCGTCCCGACCGTGAACGGTTCGCGCCGGAATATCCAGACGTCGGCCCGTGGCCCGGCGCCGAAGCCCGCTCCACTTGGGTACTCCCGCACCACCTTGTAGCCGAGCGGCGCGAGCGCCGCGGCGTAGAACGCCGTGCTCCCGGCGACATCGCGGACATTGAGGACGACGTGGTCGATCATGGACACTCCCCTTCCCGCGTCATGACGCGGGGCGCCGGCCGAACAGGAAGCGGCCCGCGCGGACGAAGACGACGAGGCAGACGACGGCCACGGCGAGAACGGCCAGGACCGGCGCCAGGAGCGCGAGCGCCGAGGTGAAGACCGCGGCGGCCAGCTCGGCCAGCGCCAGGATCGGGTTGCCGAGCCCGCCGGTGAGGGCCGTCGACTTCAGGCGCGCGAGGACAGTCGCCCCCTGCACGACGCCGGCCGCCCCGCCGCCGCCCACGAGGACGATCGCCCAGCGGACGAGGGGCGGCAGGTCGCCGACGACCGCGGCCGCCGCCACCATGCCGGCCACGAGGGCCGCCGGCGTGGCCAGGGTGTCGAGGGCGTTGTCGAGCCAGGGAAACTCGTACGCCGCGATTTCAACGGCGGTGGCGACGGCGAACGCCAGCAGCGCCGCGCCGCTGCCCATCCACTCGAATCCCGGCCGCAGCGCGAGGTGCCCCGAGTACGCCGCGGCGGACAGCGCCAGGAGCGGCACGAACACCCGGAACCCGCACGCCGCCGCGAGGGCGACGCCCACGGCGACGCTGACGAGCACCTCGAGGACCGGTCCCACAGCCCCGAGTCTATCCCGGCGGGCGGCATTGCGGGGCGGCGGGGTTTGTGGTGTGATCCCGCCGCCATGACCGCTGAAGACGACACCCGCCCGTTGCCCCGGCAGCGTTCTTTCGGACAGCGGCTCCACCGCTTCGTGATCCTCTTCGTCCTTGCCGGGGCGGTTCTATTCGCCCTCTACACCTGGGCGGCCTGGAGCTTCGCCTACTCGGAGGGCGAGCGGGCCGGCTACGTGCAGAAGTTCTCGAAGAAGGGGTGGATCTGCAAGACATGGGAGGGAGAGCTGGCGATGGCGAACCTGCCCGGCGCCATGCCGGAGGTCTTCGCCTTCACGGTGGTGGACGGCGCCGTGGCCGAGCAGATCAACCGCGCCATGGGCGAGCGGGTGACCGTGCACTACCGGCAGCACGTCGGCCTCCCGACCACCTGCTTCGGCGACACCCCCTATTTCGTCGACGAGATCCGCCGGGTAGGCCCATAAGGAAAACGCCGCCCCGCGCGGGGGCGGCGTCCAGGTGATTCGACTCCTGGGCGTCGCCTACTGCTTCGCCGCCCCCGTCCCCCCGGGCGCCATCTGCGCCTTCACCTGGTCCAGCGTCGCGAGGATCTTGTCGATCAGGCCCTGCACGGTCTTGCCGTCGCTGTCGCACTTCGCGACCTGGCTCGACATCGAGGCAATCCCGGTCGAGGAGAGATCGACCTGGAAGTAGGCATTCAGGTCCTTGAGATCCGTCACGAAGGCGTTGCCGCTCTCTTTCGCGGCGGCGATGTCGGGCTCGATCGACTTGTAGAGATCCTGGAGCTTGGCGCGGTTGGCCTCCGCCGCCGCCTTGATCTCCGGGTTGGTGATCGTCCCCATCTTCTTTTCCCATTCCTGGAACAGGGCATCGCCCTTCTTCTGCATGTCGGCCCTCATCTTGCGGGCCTTCTCGACCTGGTCGTCCATCTTGCCCAGCTCTTTGGTGAAGTTCTTGTACGCCGCCGTCGGGTTGGCGTTGGCCGCCGCAACGATGGCATTGAGCGAGGTCAGAACGGGGTCGATCTGATCCCGAATCGCCTGGACCTGCCCCCGGAACGCCGTCATGTCCTCGATGTTCTTCTGCTGCGCCTTCTGCGCCCAGGCGGCCGGGGCGACCGCGAACGCCACCGCGGCCAGGGCCATGATCCACATCGTGTGTCTGCGGGTCTTCGTCGTCATTGCCTCTCCTCTGTTATCGGCCGGTCCCCCATGGGCCCGGCTCAGAACGCGAATCAGAACGCGAAGTCGAAGTACGCGGCCAGGCCCGTGACTTCGTAGCGGAACCGGGCCGTCTTGTCCCCGTCCGTGTACTCCTTGATGTCGATGCTCTCCTTGTCGAGGCCGGCGCTCATCCCGAAGTGTCTCGTGAAGTACCAGTGCAGGCGGATGGCGCTCTCGCTGATGCCTCCCCTGAGGTCGAAGGCGTCGATGTAGATCGTCCGCAGGTACATCTCGAGCATCAACACCCGGTTCAGGGCCCAGTCGAGCTGGAGCCCGAACTGCGGCACGGGGAAGTTGATCGACGCCTTCTGGCTGACCGAACCGCTGATGACGGTCGGGTCGGGGGGCTGGGTGACATTGCCTGTGCCCTCCAGGCTGGCGGAGAGCCCCAGGTAGCTGATCCCGGCCGAGCCCGAGATGCGCACCTGCTCGAGGTGCAGGAACGCGTATCTCCAGGCGACATAGGGGAATTGCGTCTTGAACTCGGTCGTGACATCCGAATTCGTCCCGAAGGTGTAGTCGCCCCAATTGACGTCCTGGTCGAGGATCCGCTGGCCTTTGCGGCTGATGTCGACGTAGCCGAAGTCGAGGAACTGCCGCTCGTTGATGTGCCAGTATCCTTCCAGGCGGCCCACCGTCTTGTTCGCCGGCAGATCGAAGACATCCTCGAAGTTGACCGTGACGCCGACGCCGGCCGAGCTGCTCGACAGGGCCGCCTCGGTGAAGGCGTCCGCCGCCATGCCGCCGATCGAGAAGCGCCATTTGTCCGGCACATCTCCGGGCAGCATCGCGAGCGCCGGCGAAGCGACGCCCGCGAGCAAGGCGCACAGCACCAGGGTGTGACGACGCGCAGCCGCGCGCAGGCCCCCCGCCCGCAGACCCACCCGCACCTCGGGCACGATACGTCTCATGGCGCACCTCCCGCCCATAGGCGCGCAGGATACTCCAGATGCGCCCTTCACCGCGCCC
>Ga0247727_10007223_pt1 | contig 21317 bp, 13 predicted proteins | sample WisWelCaveWW1625_FD_202498 | JGI IMG/M metagenome (GOLD analysis project Ga0247727, IMG submission 202498) | Biofilm microbial communities from Wishing Well Cave, Virginia, United States - WW16-25 | ecosystem: Environmental > Aquatic > Deep subsurface > Groundwater > Cave microbial mat | place... | reverse complement strand
CCGTTTTCCACGGCGTCGATTCCAACTCGCACCTGCACGATCCTCGCCATGACAAAACCATTGCAGCCTACCGCTACGTCGATTTCAGCGTTGGGCAGGTCGTGGAAAAACTCAAACGCCTGGGACGATGGGGTGAAACGCTGCTGATCATCATCTCCGATCACGGCTTGACGGCAACGCACACGCATCTCGATCTCGCGCTTTTTTTGCAGGATCGCGGTTTCAAAACCATGTTTTATCCGATCATCTGGAAGAGGAAACCGGCGATGTCGGTGATGATTTCCGGCAATGCGGCGGGACATGTTTATTGCTTGAGCAATCAAAACGGCGCGCCGCTTTTTGGCGATGAAATCAAAAACCTCCTGGGCGGCGTGTGGGATGAATTACTCGGCCGAAAAGAAATTGACTTCATCACCTGGCGCAGCACGGTAGATCAATTTGAAATTGGCGCCGCGCGTGGTCAGACGACGATTATCAAACGATCGGAAGGATTGTGCTATGTGCCCGCACAGGGCGATCCTTTTGGATTGGGCCGCATTGAGACGCCGTTGAACCGCCGGCAAGCCTTGGCGGCCACGTTCGATTCCGAATATCCGGACGCGCTGGTGCAGATCGAACAATTGTTTTCGTGCTCCCGGAGCGGCGATTTCGTTGTCGCGTCGAAAAAGGGCTACGACTTGCGTGAGGCCTATGAATGGCCGGAGCATCACAGCTCGCATGGCTCGCTGCAACGCGAGCACATGCAGGTGCCGTTTCTTTACAATCAAACCGGCTGGGATCGACGCCCGGCGCGCACCACGGATGTGTTCAATACGATTCTCAAATGGTCGGGCAAACCTACTTTGGACAATACCGATGGCGAACCGCTCTGCTGAAAACCCGCTGCTGCCTTCCACCAAAGTTTTGGTGCGCGGCGTGCAAGGCTTTATCATTTTTTCCGTGATTGGCGCGATGCTGAGCATGTGGTGGAAACGCCCGACCGACCTGGACGTATTTCTCGACGGGCTTGAATGGCGTTTTGTCTTTATGCTGCTGCCGCTGCTCGCCATGGATTATTTTTTAGGCGGGCTACGCTATCGCCTCTTTTTTGATGGTAAGATTCTCCCCGACGTTTCGTTGTGGAATTGCATGCGCTCGAATTGGGCGAACATTTTCATGGGCGCAGCGACGCCCTTTCAAACCGGCGGCGGCCCGGCGCAACTTTATATCTTGTGGCGCTGCGGCGCCAGCATCGCCGATGGCGCGCTCGTCTCGCTCGTGAACTTCGGGGCCACCCTGATTTTCTTTCTTATCTCGAGCGTCTTTGCCATTGTCTTGCTGCCGCCGGATTTGTTCGGAGAGAATTTTGGGCCGATTCTCAAAACCGGTTTTGCCGTCGTCGGCGGTGTTGCCGGAGTTGTGCTCTTGGTGCTGCTCTTTCCAAAGCTCGGCTTGCTCGTGATCAAAAAGATGTTCGGACTTGTCCCAATACGCAGCGAAAAATTTTTGACGTTCTCCGCGCGTCTGTTCAACAAGCTTGAAGCAGAAACTCAGCGCTTTGGCGCCGGCTTTAAAAACATTCTGCGCCAAAATAAATGGGGACTCCTCGCGACAGTGATCCTGACTTTGGCGCTCTTTTTCAACAAGTATGTGATGGGTTATGCCGTCGTGCGTGCGTTGGGACAACAGGTGCCTTTCGGCGTCTTTATCGGTCTGCAAATCCTCCAGCTTCTTCTCATCTATTTCGCGCCGACGCCGGGCGCTTCCGGCGTGGCAGAGCTTTCCTCGGTTTGGCTGATGGGCAAACTCCTTCCGGAGTCGCTGCTGTTGATTTACGCCGTGCTCTGGCGATTGGCCACGACGATCATCGGCGCCGTAATCGGCGGGTTGGTATTGCTGCTCGATATGCGGGCGTTACAGCGCGAAAGAACTGCCACAGTACAACCACAGATGTCCATCCACCAATCGAACACATAAAAGGCTTTTGACTAGTTCTCGAATCTCCTTATATTTTACCGAATCAAAAAAGAGTGATCTGCATTCCGAGAATGAGAAAAAAAGTAAAATTCATTATCAACCCCATTGCCGGTTTTCGTCGCGATAAACAGTTCGTCATCGAACATCTGCAAAAACTCGCGGCACAATTCGACACGGTTATCGATACCACCACGTGTCGAGGAGATGCTATAGCCATAGCCTCTGCCGCAGCTCGCGAGGGTTTCGACATCGCCGTGGCCGTGGGCGGCGACGGCACTGTAAATGAAGTAGCCTCCGGCCTCGTTGGAACCGATACGGCGCTGGGCATCATCCCGCTCGGTTCCGGCAACGGTTTGGCGCGCAGCGTCGGCATTCCAATGAACACCGAGGAGGCCATTAACGTCATCTGCGACGGCCATCGCCGCCGTATCGACGTCGGGCGCGCCGGCCATCGAAATTTCTTCGTGGTGACGGGCGTGGGCTTCGATGCCGCCGTCGGCAAGTTGTTCGACGAGACGACCATGCGCGGTCCGCTGCCTTACTTTTATCTTGGCATCAAGCATCTGATGAGCTATCAACCGCGCGAAATGCAGCTCCGTTTTGATGGGCAAACACTCACGCTCACGCCATTTCTCGTGACCGTTGCCAACACCTCCCAATACGGCAACGGCGCTATGATCGCGCCGCATGCGCTCTGCGATGACGGTCAGCTTGATATCTGCGTCGTTACAGATTCCAACAAGATAAATATCCTGCGCCACGTGCCAAGCCTCTTCAATGGCACGATCGATCAGGGGTCGCTCGTCCAGTATTACCAGAGTACCGACATCGTCATCGAAGGCGATACGCCACTGCTCTTTCATGTTGACGGAGAACCGGACAGCGTCAACGGCGCGTTGAAAATCTCCATATTGCCGAAGGCGCTGCAAGTAGTCGCCCCGCCGCATTAAAAAAAGTGATCGGTGATCAGTAAGCAGTGAATCGTCATAAAAAATCTGTATCCAGCCTCCACTCCGCTGCCTCCGTCCTCTCTTCTTTTGCGTTATTGATTTTTGCAAAATATCCCGAGCCGGGAAAAGTGAAAACCAGGCTGGCCGCAAATCTGGGTGCAGAACGGGCGGCGCAGTTGTATGAAAAGTTCGTTCGCGCGATCTTGGAAACCGGCAAAAGCTGCGGCGCTCATCAAGTCTTTGTGACCATGTCACCGGCAGAGAAGTTGGCAGGCTTTCGAGAAAAATTCCCCGGTGATTATGCTTTGTTCGCGCAGATCGATTCGACTGATCTCGGCGAGCGAATCGTTGCTGCGGCGCGACATGTTATTGCTCAAGGTTACAAGAAACTGCTCATCATCGGCACCGATAGTCCGAATTTGCCCTTGGCTTATTTCGAAGAAGCGAATCGTGTTTTGGATTCACACGATATTGTCATCGGCCCGGCTGAGGATGGCGGGTATTATTTGATAGGCATGAAGGAAATTCATCAGAGACTTTTTGAGGGAATTGTCTGGAGCAGCTCGAAAGTTTTATCACAAAGCTTAGAACGCGCCCACCATTTAAATCTCTGCGTTCATCTTTTGCCCACGTGGTATGATGTAGATGATCTTCCCTCCTATCAACGCCTAAAGCGAGATAATTCGGAATTTTCTTAACCCAAGTGAAGTCGGCTTTCACTGGCACTGGTGAAGCCCGACTTGCACACGGCGATACTTCGAAGTTTGCAAAGTCCCGTTGTGCAAGTCGGACTACGCACCATCACAATAAAAAGGCCAATCCCGCAAATGCAGGATTGGCCTTTTTGTCAACTTCTAAAAACAGCTTACAGCGCAGTGCTGACGTTGAAGCGCACCGACCGCAGTGTACCGGGGATGACGCCGAAGCGATCAGAATCGGCGAGGTATTCCTTGTCGAACAGGTTTAACACCTGCACAGACAAATTACCACGTAGGCCTGCGAAGTCATACCGGTAACCGGCTTGCGCATCAAAAACAGTGCGCGACGGCAGTTCATTGTCAAAAACATAAACGAATTGGTTGTTGACGAAAGAGCCGTCAACGCCCAAATATGTGTCGCCGTCGAGAGCAAAATCACGTCCATAGTAATTCATATCGACGCCTGCGAAGAAACGGTCGCGGGAGTAGGTCAAGCCGAGAGACATAATCGCCTGCGGCTTGCTTGCGACATGGGTGTCCTTCATCTCGACGAAGTAAAGCGCGTCGGTTGCGCCGGCGGCATTGCGAGCGCTTGTGTTGAAAATCCGGCGATTATCTTGCAGAGTGGTGTTACCGTTAGTATCTTCGCCAGTATCCAGCCTGCCGTTCAAGTTGGTATCTTCCTGAAGATTGGGGCGACTCGCATCGACTGCCACTTCATCGAGAATGTCGGTCCATTTATTGTCCATATAGGTCACAGACCCGCGCAACGCAAGGCCTTTGACCGGCAGGATAGAATTGAGGTTTGCGACCACTTCAACCTCAACTCCTTTGTGTTTCGAGGTGCCGACCAGCTCGCTACGAAAACCGTTGCGGTCATAGCCCGGTTCTCCGGCTTTGGTAATGTCCTGGATGCGAGTGCTCTTGTTTTCCCAGGTCATGGTATAAGCATTCACTTTGGTGGTGACCGCCGAGGAGCGCCAGCCAAAGCCAAATTCTAACTGGTTCGATTTCTCATCCTTGGCGTCGGGGAAAACGCGGCCGGAGGCATAATAAATGTCGAGATTGACGAATCGCTCGGCATGCGCAAAGCTGCCGAACACGTTCAGGTTATCGTTGACATTATAATTCAAACCGCCTTTGGGCTGGATGAAGCCGCGGCTGCGATTCTCATTCACAAGGGTGAACTCGTAAAACTTCGGAACTGCATCAGTGGACTTCATGAGGAATTTGCCATTGCCCCTTGGGCCTTCGGGCGTATTCGGATCGGCAATTGCGACCTCCTGACCAATTGAGTTTTCGCTCGGCATGTTCTCTTCAAGCTCATACCGGTACCACACGTATTGCAGTGTGGTCAGCGCATTCAGCTTATCCGTGATGCGCCAGTTGCCGCTTGTGAACAATGTCATCTGCGGCGTCCTGCCTTTGTAGTTGCGATATTGTGTTCGATAGGTCGGATCATCCTTAGCTAAGCCCCAGCTAAAGAGGTCGAAGATATTGGTGTCACTATCAGGCCCCTCAAGATCACCCTGATATACGTTTCGTCTGAACGTTCCAATGGCTCCAGCGAGATCGCGCCGCGCATAGGTCGCGGTAACGTTCTGCTTCCCATAGAGATTGGTAAAATGGCCTGGATGGTCGGCAGTCCACAGCCGGCCTTCAGCACCGAAGGTTAATTTCAACGTATTCTCGATCTGCGTATCAACGCTGGTGAGCAGACCGCCTTGTTGATGCAAGGAATAACTGGTCCGCTGGAAAGCCGGGGCAAGGTAAACATCTCGTGCCCAATCAACATTGGTGACGACACCATCGCCGTTACGAATCAGCTGACCGTTTGTATGATTCAGGTTGTTTAGATTGGTCGTCTGATCGCGGCCGTTGGAATTGAGCGAAGAACCGCCGCCACGGCCCTTGGAATAGAACAACGTAGCACGCCACTGGCTGGTCTTGCTGATGTCATAGTTATAATGCAACTCGGCTTGCGGCTTGTGAAAGAAATTGTGCGCTAGTCCAACGTGCTTTGGATCGATCACTTCACGACTGTCGTCGTTCAAAGCAAAGTTGGCAATACCGCTCGTTGCATTAGTCGGCAATTGGTTGACCACGCCGCGCGGCAGGAAATTCGACGGGCTGGCATTGAAGCCATAGAGCTTGAAAAAGCTGATGTCACCGCTGAACGAGTAGCCGTGTTCCTGTGGCGCTCCATGCAACACGAACTTCAAGCTTTGCTTGTCATTGATGAAGTATGCCAGCGAGGTATAGTAGTTTACGCCTTCATACCGCGCCCCAAGGCGATTGCCTTCGCCGATGTCGCGGGCTAACGTGAATGCCAGAGCAAAGCGATCATTAATCAATCCGGAATTATATTCAACACCATACTTGGACTTTGTCGGATCGCCGAAGGTCGCATTCAAACCATAGGATGCCTGCGCCGGCGCTTCCGCCGTCACGATGTTGAAAGAACCGCCAAACGAGCCGGCGCCGTAGAGTGATGAGCCAGCGCCGCGTTGCAATTGAATGGACTGCGCCGAAGACGACACCGAGCCCCAGTTCGACCAATAAACCGAGTTAGACTCCGGGTCGTTTGTGGGAATGCCGTTGATCAAAACTTGCACGTAGTTTTGATCGAACCCGCGGACATAGAGCTTGGATTCGCCATTGCCAATGCCGTCGGGCGAATATGAATACACACCCGGCGTGCCTTTGATCAACAGCGGGGCATCCTGGCCGTGAATGCGCTCGTCGATTTGCTCGGAGCGAATGTCGGAGAATGCCACTGGCGTCTCGCGCTCGCGAGCGCGGTTGACCTCGACGATAACTCCCTCGCCTTCGATCACCGTTTGCGCCAGCGCGAAGCTCATCTCATTTGTTCCGGCGGCCACAGTGACGGTCTTGGTCTGTGTCACATAACCGACGAAGGTGACTCTGATCACGTAGGTACCCGCCGGCACGTTGCTAATGGTAAAACTGCCATCAGCACCGGAAGCTGCGCCAAGCGACGTGCCTTCCAATTGCACGTTGGCGCCCGGCAATGCGTTGCGGCTACTGGCCTCGGTTACTTTACCCTGCACTGTGCCTTGATCCTGCGCAAGGAGCGACAAGGCCATCAGCAACACGAGCACGGTGGTCAGAAAACTAGTAAAACGTAATCGCATACAACCCTCCCTTATGGTTTGGTGAATGAGAAATGATTTGACTTCAAAACGAAAGTATCGACGGGAAAGAGGAAAAAAGGTGAGAAGAAAAATCTGCGGACGCTCGTGAGAATGCGTAGGGCACATCATAGCGCCACCGGCCTCGGCGCGGCTTTGAAGCGCCAGTGATGCTTTAGAAGAGCTTTTGAAGGTGCAGCACTTCTCTTACCTCCGGCCACACTCCACAGAATTTTCTCCATGTCCTCCCTTCCCAGAAAGACACTCAATAGTGCAGCAAAGATACAGGCGGCATGTGTCAACTTGGTGGCGCGAGAGTAACATTATGGGCTTGCGCCGGTTGGGCTCCAAATTGCCCGAAAATCTACCCAAAAAAACTACCTTTGTCAAGCAAAGAATCAAGAGTTCTTAAAAGATATTCAGCATCTTGATAAAACATCTGGAAAACTGGAAGTTATGCTATTGCCGATTCGTTTTTTATATCCCCCACTCATATTTGTCTTTGAATTTCTTAACGCTCTCCATGATCGCTTCTGCGACTTTTTCCTGAAAATCATCGGAGCGCAGCAGCTTTTCCTCTTTTTGATTGGAGATGAACGCGGTTTCAATCAGTATGCACGGCATCGACGCGCCGATGAGCACATAAAAGCCCGCCTGTTTTACGCCCCGGTTAGGCAGAGAAAGTTTATTGTCCAACTCACTTTGGACAATCGCTCCAAGCTCTTCGCTTTCGCGCATATATGAATTCTGCGCCAGCATGTTCAGGATGAAGCCCTCTTCCTTGAGATGGGCATAAGCGCTGCTGTCCGATTCATAATTGATTACGGCGTTTTCACGGCGTGAGGATTCCAGCGCTTCCTCGGTTTTCGCCAAACCAAGAATGTAGGTGGTGAAGCCCGTCATCTTTTGGCTGCGGTTCGAGTTGCAATGAATGCTGATGAAGAGCTTTCCCTGTTCGCTGTTGGCCAGGGCGGTGCGATCCTTCAGCGCCAATTTTTTGTCGCTATCGCGCGTCATCACCACGCGCACATCAACATTCTTTTCGATCAGCTTCTTGACCCGTTTTGCAAGTTCAAGGGTGATGTCTTTTTCATTCGTTCCGCTCGGGCCACTGGCGCCGGGGTCAGCGCCGCCATGGCCGGCATCAAGAATAATCGTATCGATCAACCACTTTTTTCGTTCTTCTTCAAGCGATTTCAGAAAATCCGTCGAGAGCGGCACGCCGGTTGGCAGAGAGATTAAAATTTCGGCATCTTGCCCGCTAATGCCGATTTTGTTTTGCTCAATGTCCTGCTTAAGCTGGAGGGAAATCTGCGCCAAAGAGCCGGACTGGGTTGCACTTACCCGGCGCACAATGCCGGCTGACTTGGCGTTGCTCATGGTCAAGTTATCAAGCCGTCCGCCAAAGATATCGAGATACAGCCAGCCGCGGCTCAGGCGAGTGGTGATGTGCTTGCGGGCAAATGGCCGGGTCGTGGCAATGCGAATCAGTGTCCCGTTAGCCTTCTCTTCAAGAACGATGCTGGAAATGTTGGCGGCGCGATTCGTCGGGCGAAGTATTGCGCTGCTCTTCGGCGCAGTGGAGATCTTACCGTTCGTCAGCGGGCGAATCAAATCCAGAAAAAATGGCAGCGGCACGAGAATGTCGTCCTCTTGCAACCGCGTCTCCAGAGGCATTTGCACCATGCGATCACCCACCTGCACGTAGGGATTCATGGCGGTGACTTTGACCTCGCTCTCGCCGACATAGAGGATGACTTTCCGCGCCTTTTCACTGTAATAGGTTCGCAGGTCAAGGCGCTCCGCAAGCTCGGCGATGGCGATGAATTCAAAATCTCCGGAATCGGGAAGCTTCACGACCGGCCAATCGGCCCAGACTTTTGCTGTTTCAGATTGAGCGAAAAGCGGGGGATGGCTCAAAGAAAACATGAAGAGCGTTGCAAGAAAAAACTTTACACATGCAAAAAATTGCGGAAGCGCTAATTGCCATGTTGTGCAGGTGCTCTTTGAAACTGACCCCTGACCACGAACCGCCGACAATTTGTAGGAAGAGAGGTTGGAGGGTATGCGGAAAATGCGCCTCGTTTCAAATAGGCGAACGCGGGTACTATGCTTCACCATGCCGGTCGGAGATTTGGGTCCGCGACTTGAGATTCCGGCTGGCTTGCGTAAGTTTGCGTTTTTCTTCATCAGTAAGTTTTTCGAAGCCGACTTCGTTGATTTTGTCCAAGATGGCATCGACGCTGTCGCGCAGTTGTTCTTCCCGTTGTCGATCGGATCTTTCAATTTTCATCCGGCGGTTGATCGATTGGCGCCGAAACCACTTTCCAACTCCCGAGAGACGCCAATCCAGCTTTAGATAGGCAAAGCCGACGATCATGCCGCCCAAATGCGCAAAATGCGAGACAACCCCCTGTCGCTCGAAAAGGATGTAATACAAAGTCATGCCCACAAAAAAAATCATCACGAAATATTTCACCAGAATCTGGATGGGCAAGACAAAAAACAGCAACAGCGTTAACACCCGGTTCGGAAAGAGTAAACCAAAAGCAGCGATCAAACCGTAAATCGCACCCGAGGCGCCGACCACCGGCGTCGCATCACCCAGAGAGAGCAAAAGGGTGAAAAAGCCCGCGCCGATGCCGCACAGAAAATAATATTTGATAAACTCTCTGGTTCCCCAATGATCTTCCAGCTCGACGCCGAACATGTACAGAAACAACATATTGAACAGCAGATGCCAGATCCCGCCATGCAAAAACATATAGGTCACAAGCTGCCACACTGCAAAGTTGGAAATAAAAAAGTTGGGCCTCAGCCCAAGATAGTCTACGATGACGCCATTGGCCGTTCCAGCAATCTGCTGGAGCAAAAAAATTCCCGTATTCGTGAGAATCAGAAATTTAACGGCCGGACCCCATCTCCTGATCAATCCCAACTCGTAACGCTGACCGTAATAGTCCATCGTTCATCCTTAGTTTGGAACGACTGCGGACATGTCTAATTAACAGAAAGAAAAATCCCTCACCAGCCGCCAAAGCCCAGACCGAAACGGAAGCCTAAGCCCGATAAATCTACCTCACTCCACACCGGCAACCCGGCGGGGCTGTTCGTCTTATTGCGCTTCACCGCCGAATTGTGATAAAACGCCTCGAACAACAGCGATGACCGGCTGCCAACGCGATAGCGCAACCCGGCATCAAGCATCCAGACAAAGCCCTTGTAGAACCGGCGATCGGAGGTTGTAGGCTGGCTTGTAAAGTTTTTCTCGTTGTTCCAGAGAAACTCGTAACCCAGCCCGCCGCCAACATACCATCCAAGATTCCCGGACGATGGAATGTTTACCGTGGCTTGACCCATGATTGGCAGGAAGGTTGTGCTAAATTCAAGCTCTTTCTGAATTGTGGTTTCGCGAACACCGCTTGGAAAATCTTGCTGTGCAACCGGCGTCAGGGCCGTAAAACTTTTCCGAAAAAGATTGACCGACAATCCCAGAGAAACGGATTCATCGACATAGTCGGAAATCTCGGTGCCAATGATAAAACCGGCTTTGGTATCCTTGGGGTTCAAATAGCCCAGCTTGATGGCCGAGAAGTGCAACTGCGCGGCAGCCGGTTCGGCAATCATCACAACCATCACGCCGGCGAGCAGAATTCCGATGACTTTTTTCATATCCCATGACTCCTGAAATTGAGGGCGGTCTTTAAGATCATAAGCTCGGGAAAGTACCCAGCCAAAAACGCGTCAGATTTTATGGAACTATCCAACAAAAGTCAAGCGAAAAGCTGGCAACTGGCGTCGCCGGAGAAATGTCTTGTTTTTAAGAAAGGTCGCGGCTATATTTCCGCCGAAGATTTTGGGACACTTCTTGCCGACTGAGAAAACTATCCGAGCCAACGACTTTCGATTTCGATCCGCTTTCCGAGCCATTCTTGCGATTGACTTAAACGGCTTTCTGAGTATGACCAGCACGAGAACAAAATTTAAAAGGCTCCCTCCGCTTATTATAACACGAAGAAATGGAAAAAAGCGGAGACGCACGGAGAAAAATTTTTTTCAAACAGTGCTTTTCTTCGTGCGCCCAGTGACTCCGCGTAAAATTGACCTCGCGGAAATTATATTCTGAGTTTATTTGATTAATCGCCATAAGCGAGATCGATTTCCCGTTTTGATGTATTGAAAGAACTTGGGGCGCTTAACTCAAATCACTATCATGTCACTTGAACGTCCAAAAAATTCTCAGTCGCAGGGCAAGGAATTCAAAATCAAATTTGAACAGCTTGCCCTCTACGCTATATCCACAATCGCCCTCGTGCTAATTTTTCTCGCTTGTTGGCGCGTGCTCGAACGCCCCGGCCTCAGAATCGGCCTCAGCCAAACTCCCGGCGGTCCGCAGGTCACCGAAGTTTGGCGCGGCGGCGCCGGCGAGCAATTCGGTTTTCGGATCGGTGACATACTGCTGGCGATCGACAACAAAAGCCTCTCACATGTTGAAGCCCTGCATTTTCTGGTTGAGCAGCGCCGGATCGGCGATGAGCTGATGGTGACGTTGCAGCGTGAATCATCGATCATTTCGCTGGCTGTTGTATTGCGGAGCGAATACGGCGCAATGGAATTTTGGACGACGGCGCTGGCGGCTTTTTTCTTTTGGCTCATCGGCCTGCTGGTGATGATCAAAGGCACCGGCGCCGGCGCGCGAGTTTTCTTTCTGGGCAGTCAAGCTGTCGCCTTCGCTATTGCCGCCGTATGGCCGGGACCACCGTTTGAAAGCCCTCCTTTTCAACTTGGCTTGATCGTCCCCTACGCTTATCTCATGATCTATCCGCTCGTGCCGCCGCTGCTGTTACATCTCGCCGCGCGCTTCCCGCAATCTCATCCGGTTTTGGGGCGCCCGCCCTGGCCGTTGCTTTTCTATGCGCCGGCGGTTGCGCTCAGTATGGTCATGATCGAAAAATATCGCATCGCCTTCGCGACGATGAAAGAAAGCGATTATCTGGAGTTCGATCGATCTTATCTGTTTTTTAGAGTTTTCATCATAACTATGTTTTTGCTGGCAGTGAGTTTGTTTTTTATTTCTTACCGGCGCGCCGGTAAAAGCAGCTCCGCCGCCGCGCTGCATGCGCGCGATCAATTACGGTGGATTTTCTGGGGATTGAGCATCGGCGCTTTTCCTTTTTTCTTTCTCTACACCCTGCCGATTCTCTTTGCCAAGCCGCCGATTTTCAGCGACGCGCTCACTGCCTTCTTTCTCCTGCTCATTCCCATCAGCTTCGCAATTTCCATCATACGTCATCAGGCGCTGGACGTGAATCTCGTCATCAATCGCAGCTTGGTTTATTTTTCTTCGACAGCCGGGGTTATCGCGCTTTATCTCGGCTTGGTGGGCTTCAGCAGCGCCACATTGCATTCGTACTTTCAATTGTCCAGCACAGCGATTTCAATCTTTGCGACGTTGGTCGCCGCCGCCGCCTTCGGCCCGTTGCGCAACAAAATGCAGAAAATCGTCGACCGCACTTTTTATCGAATTCGTTACGACTATCGCCAGGCGCTCGGCCGCTTTCGCGCCGCGATAGCCGAGGTGATTGATCCACAGCGCATCATAGAAATCTTATTGAGTGAAGCCGACGCAATTATCGGCATTCAACGCCTTGCCATAATTGCTTTTCCTCTGAGAAGAGAAATCCAGCTTCACTCGCTCTCGACGTTCCAGTATCCTGACGAAATAGTCAAAAGCGTTCAAGCATCCATCGCCGCTTCGCCACGGACGCATGTGAAGGCTTCTCTGCGTGAGAGCTTCGCCGCCTGCGGCGTCATTTCCGCCCCGCCAGGGCAGGAGGAGGCGCTGCCATTGCTTGCCCTTCCCCTGCTTGGCAAGGAAAAACTCTGCGGCGTACTGCTCTGCGGCAGGAAAAAATCCGGCGCGTATTATGTTTCCGAGGATCTTGAATTGCTTTTCGCGATGTGTGGATACGCGGCGCTGGAAATCGAAAACATCTGGTTGGCGCAGAACATGGTTCTTGTTCAAGCGGAAAAGGACAAACTGGCGGCGCTCAATGAGCTAAAGAATACTTTCGTCTCGCACCTATCGCACGAGCTGCGCTCGCCGCTAACTGCCATCAAATGGTCGCTGGAAAATCTGCAAGACGGTATGGCCGGCGAGCCCAGCCTGAAAGCGCGCGAATACTATGGGCATCTCTTAGAAAGCTCCAATCACCTCTTGCGCATGATTGGAAATCTTCTTAACGTGGCGCACATTGAGTCCGGCGAAGTGCCGCTCAACCTTCAGCCGGCCGACTTACTTGCGCACATACAATCCGTGGTCACGATCTTTGAGCCGCTGGCTGCAGAAAAAAAAGTCCGCATTGCGCTCGATAGCGCCGAGACCGGCTTGACGGTGCTTGCCGACCACGACGCATTGCGAGAGATTCTACAGAACCTGCTCGACAACGCCATTAAACATACGGAAACCGGGACAACCGTAACTTTGTGCGTGAAACGCGAGGAAGAGGCAAAGAATGTGCAGGTGGTTGTCGCCGACAACGGGCCGGGCATTGCGCCTGAGAATGTGCCGCATGTTTTTGAGCGCTTCGGAAAATTTTCAGAAAAAAAGAAATCCCCAGGCCGCGGACTGGGCCTCGGGTTGAGCATCGTCAAGAATTTGGTGGAATGCCAGGGCGGGCATATCATCGTGGAGAGCGCGCCGGGCGCGGGCTGCAAATTCATCTTCACGGTGCCGCTCGCAAAAACCGCCGCCGGTGCGGCAAACGGGACGCAGACACATGCCTGAGCAGATTTTAATCGTCGATGACGACAAAGCGCAGCGCCAGTTTCTGGGTGACCGTTTACGCCACGCCGGATATGAAATCATCGAAGGCGAAACCGGCGTCGAAGCGGTTCAGCTCGTCGCTCAGCATGAGCCTGATCTCGTCTTGCTGGACATGATCATGCCGGACATGGACGGCTTGACCGCCCTGGAAAAAATCAAAGAGACACAACCCGATCTGCCGGTGGTGGTGTTGACGGCGCACGCAAGCATCCAATCTGCCGTTGAAGCCATCAAGCAAGGTGCCGAAGAATTTATTCCAAAACCCGCAGACGGCAGCTACATCGTCAAGATCGTCAAAAAAATTCTCGCGCAGCAGCAGACGGCAAACGACGCCAGTTACCTCAAGCAAGCCGTCGCTGACAATTTGCAGATGGTGATCGGCCGCAGCGCCAAGATGGCCGCGCTGATGGATCTGGCGAAGCAGATAGCGCCCACGAAAACGACGGTTTTGATTACCGGCGAAAGCGGCACCGGCAAACAGCTCATGGCGCAGGCTATTCACAGCTACAGTGAACGCGCCCACCGTCCGATGATTCAAGTGAATTGCAATGCGCTTTCAGAACAGTTGCTTGAAAGTGATTTGTTCGGCCATGAAAAAGGCGCCTTCACCGGCGCGGTGCGGGAAAAACGCGGTCGCGTCGAGCTGGCGGACAACGGCACGCTCTTTCTCGATGAAGTCGGCGAGTTAAGCCCGGAACTGCAAGCCAAGCTCTTGCAGTTTGTCGAACACGGCGAATTTCTCCGCGTCGGCGGCAACAGAAATCGAAAGGTGAATGTCCGGCTCATTGCCGCAACGAATCGCAATCCGCAGGAAGAAGTCGAGGCCAGGCGTTTTCGCGAAGATTTGTACTATCGATTGAATGTCATTCAAATCGAAATGCCGCCGCTGCGCGACCGCCTCGATGATTTCGAGGAGCTCTGCAATCACTTTCTCGAAAAGTTTTCCAGGACGATTAACAAACGCATCCATCACATTTCTCCGGAAGCCATGGCGATGCTGCGCTCCTATTCGTGGCCGGGAAACGCTCGCGAACTGGCAAATGTGATCGAACGGGCGGTGGTTCTGAGCAAAACTGAAACCCTATCGCCGGAGTTGTTGCCCCCGTTGACGAGGAAGGCCGAGCAGATTCCGATCGGTCTATCGCTGAATGAGGCGGTAAACCGCTTCAAAGCGGCCTTCATCAAGAAAACGCTCACGGCGCATGAGAACAATCAATCCGCGGCAGCAAAAGTTCTGGACATTCAAAGAACGTACTTGAGCCGGTTGATGCGAGAGCTTGATTTGCGGTAAGCGCGCTTCATTACTCTTCTTTATTTGCTCGTACTCTTACTCATACTCCTACTCTTACTCGACTCGAAGAAAGCTAAAAGCGAGTAAGAGTAAGAGAAAAAAAGAATAAATCAACCAAAATGATTCACGATCAAAATCCATGATGAGCATTTTTCGACGCCTGCGTGCCTATGATCGCCTGACGCTCGGTTATCTCCTTCTTGTATTGTTGTTTCTCGTCCTTTCCCCGCAACGCCCGCAGGCCACATTACGAATCAGTCTCATGTATTGCGCAGCGATGGCCGTCGTCCTTCTCTCAGCGTCATTTGGAAATCGTTCACGCGTTTTTCAGTTCGTGCACGATTTTTATCCGCTGGCTTTGTTTACGGCTTTATTCGGCCAGTTCACGCAGCTTTCCACAGTTATTTTTCCACATTGGCTGGAGCCGCTGCTGATTAGTTTCGACACATGGTTGTTCGGCGTCAACTCCCACCAATGGACGGCCGCGCATTTATCTCCCGCGGTGTTTGAGTTTCTCGCCTTCGCCTATTGGAGCTACTACCTCCTCATCCCCGGAATGCTTTTATTGGTTTATAAGAAAAATTACCCCCACGAACTCATCGCCGCAACGACTCGTTTGTGCGTCACCATGTATGCCTGCTACATAATGTTCATGCTCTCGCCGGCGCGCGGCCCGCATCACGCTTTATCCGCCAATGGCACGCTCCTCATCGAAGGCGGTTTTTTCACCAATCTTGTGCACGACATTCAGAGAGTCGGCTCAGTGCATGGCGCAGCTTTTCCAAGCTCACACGTCGCCGTGGCCTGGGCGATGTTTTTTGTCCTTCGGCGCCACTATCCCAAGCTCGTCTGGCTGGCGGGAATTCTGATCGCCGCATTGACGCTGTCGGTGATTACAATCGGCTATCATTTTTCATTGGATGCGATTGGCGGCGTTGTTGTAGCCTTCGGGATTAATGCAGTATGGAGAGATAAAAAAACTTCGACGGCTTCAAGATTCTCCATCGTCGACCTTGAAGTAAAAGAGGAGCAGCCCGGTTAGGTAGGTCTCGATGCAAGTGTAACGATGATCTGCCACGACTGTGTTGTGAAATGGCAGCGACAAATTTGTTAGCCTCTATCTACAATAGAACCGCTGCTGATCATAGTCACTTACATCACGCCATCGATGTATTCCCCAAAAATCATTGCTTTGGAAAAAATGCTTCCAAAATTTGATTCGTCCTTCTTCGCTAGCTTGCGTAATCGCTTCCTTCGGGAAAAACGTTTTTCTGACTCTCTATTTCGACAAAACGTTTACGAGCAACTGGAATTCAATTTCAATCATCAGCCTCCATTATCTTCTTCAACATATTTTTCGCATTTTCGAAATTCGGATCGACCTCCAACGCCTTTTTGTAATAAGCAATGGCTTGTTCTCTTTCGCCTTTCTTCAAATGAAACTCGCCAATGCTGTCGTAGAGATTTGCCTCCTTCGGATAAAGTTCGACGGCGATTTGCAGCAGTTCCATGCCTTTGTCAACTTGGCCAAGCCCGGCAAGCTGGTAAGCCATGTCGTTCAATTCGCCCGGTCCGGCTGCGCCTTTGGAATTGATGATCGACGCTTTTTTGATCTGCGCGCGGCCTTTCTCGTTCTCACCGAAGAACAACAGGGCTATGCCATACTTGGCAAGCAGCGCATCAGATGCGGGATACAGCGCAACACCGATCTCTCCAACGCGCAATGAGTTTTGCTGATCACCGCGCAGCGCGAACGCCTGGATGCTTTCATCAAAATCATCGACGAAGCTGGGATAAACTTGCGCGCCGGCAAACAGCGTTTGTAACTTAGCGCCGGTTGCAGCAAAATCGGATTTGGGATTCATCGCAATCGCGCGAATCTCCGGCGTCCAGGTGCGCTGCCAATCACGATGCCAGCCTTGCACTAATTTCTCGAAAGTTGTGTTGAAGCGTAATACCTTCGCAATACCCGCGTCTTTTTTATAGGTCTCGATATAGTCATAGAAGAATGGAATCGCGCCGGTTTTGTGATACTCATCCAATTTTGCATCGCCAAGCCTTTTCTGCAATTGCATGGCCATGAATGATCCGATTTTGATAAAGGCTTGTGGCGCAATCGGATGCCGTCCATCGCGGATTTTTTGCATCGTGCCATCATAATCTTTTTGTAAAGTCTGACGATTAGCGTTTTGATTGAAGTAAGCAAAAGCCTGCGCCAGTTCTTTTTGATCTACGGTCTGCGGCTGGCGGAATCGTTCGAAATAATTCAAACCACTCGCAAACGTTTCGCGCATGCCCAGCAAGATTGCCTCGCTGATTTTATCGGGAGTATAAATTTCGATAGCGACTGGTTCATTGAGAATCGCCGCGACGATGGCATTGGCATACGCGGAGGGATTGGCGCTTTCGAAATTGCAGGCAACCGCCACGATGAAATTTTCGGCGGGATAATTATAAAGCATTGTACGGGTTTCTTGTTGTCCGCCGCTGTGGCGAACAGTGAAGCGACCAAGCGAGCTGCCCGTTCCCCATCCCATGCCGTAATCCGTGAGTCGCCCATTTTTCATAACCATCGGCTCGTACATCATCGCAATGCTTCCCGGCGACAAAAGTTTGCCGGTGTTCAAACCGTGCGCGAACCTCATCATATCTTCAACCGTGCTACGTGTGCCGCCCGCCGCAAAACGGCTGCTGATGTCGACAAATTCCGAATTCCTGATTTCACCATTGACGAGCTCATAGCCGCGCACGCGATGAGCAATAAGGTCGTAGGGATCATCCAGGCGCGTGTCGTTCATGCCCGCCGGACCCCAAACATGCTGACGCATATAGTCGCCGAACGACATCCCCGAGGCGCCTTCAATCACCGCGCCGAGCAAATTGTAGCCATAGCTCGAATAGTTGTACTGCGTGACCGGCTCAGCGACAAGGTCGAAATCCTGAAAAATGGCGATGGCCTCGCGGGTGGTTTTGTGCTCTTTGATGTGCAGCTCGGTCTCATCATTTTTGTAATGGCTGATGCCGCCGAGATGCCCCATGAGTTGGCGCACCGTGACCGGCCATGGCTTCCTGGGAAAATACGGAACGTAGGTTTGCACGTCGGCGTCGAGATCGATCTTGCCTTTCTCGACAAGCTGCATGATGGCCGTCGCGGTCATCGGCTTGGTGACCGAGGCCAAGCGATAGGCTGATTTCTCTGTCGCCGGGACTTTATTCTCCAAATCGGAAAAACCAAAGCCTTTCGCCCAGACGAAATCATCTTTCATGAAAGCAAGCGAGACACCCGGCGTTTTGTCGCTTGCCATTTGCTTCTGAACGTATGCCTCGATTGCTTGTATTTGTCCGGCAAATCGGCCATCGCTTTGCGCTTGTAAAGGAACGACAGCCAAAAACAGGATTACAAAAGTAACCGTCGAAAGTTTCTGTAAAAGATTTTTCATCTCACTCTCCAAAGTTAATAATGATAACCGATAAAATGCCATTGCTGGAGAACTCCCACGAACACGAGCGCGGAAACCAGATAGCCGGTGAAATAGATTCTTGCTAAGGGAACACGGCCATCCTCCACAATGGCCACCGCGCCGCCGGGCAGTAGTTTTTCATTCAATGCGGATTGAAAAAGAGAATCACAAAAGGCGGAAAGATCGGAAGGAGATTGCGTTGATGCACAACGCGGCGAGTCGGGCATCAGGAGAAGAGTTGAATGTGCTGCAACAAAAACGCGTCTGTGCATGCTCGCCTCATCTTGGTTTTCCTTTCACAATAACCGATTCCAGCACAGACCTTAGACGAGGCATGGCAATTTCTGTTGCAGCAAATTTTAAATTGATTTTTTGATTACAAAAAAACGAGCTTATCCTTATTCCGTACGCTTCAATCATTCATACTTCAGCGCCTTCGTTGGATTTGCCAGCGCCGCCCTGAGCGCCTGCGAGCTGACAGTAATGAGAGCAATGATCAGCACAGACAAACCACAAGCAAGAAAAGCGGTGACGCTCGGTGTCATGCGATACGCAAAATTTTGCAGCCAGGCATTCGCTCCTATGATTGCAAAAGGAGTCGCGACGACAAAGGCGACAGCTACCAGCATGGAAAAATCTCGCGAGAGCAAAAGCAAAATATCCCGCACTGAAGCGCCCAATACTTTGCGAATGCCGATCTCTTTTGTGCGTTGTTCAGTAGTAAACGCCGCCAACCCAAAAAGGCCGAGGCACGCTACAAAGATGGCGAGAAAAGTGAAGCTGCTAAAGAGTTTGCCCAACCGCTCTTCGGAGCGATACAACCGCTCGAAGTCTTCGTCGAGGAAGTTGTAGCTGAACGGCAATTCCGGCTCGATGGCCTGCCATTGCTTGCCAATAAAATCCAATGCCTCGCGGGGATTTCCAGGCGCAAGGCGGATCGCCGCGGTCCACGACCACTGCGGCTTGACATCCAAAACCAGCGGCTCGATTTTCTGATGCAACGATTTGAAATGAAAATCCTTGACCACGCCGATGACCTGCCCCATCTCTTCATCCCACATGTGAAATGGCTGGCCGACAGGATTTTCCCAGCCAAGCTCGCGCACGGCCGCTTCATTCAAGATATAAGCGTTCGTTGTATCGGTCGAAATTTCTTCCGAGAAGTTGCGCCCCTGCACAATCTCGATGCCAAGCGCCTCGATAGTCTGCGCATCGACAAACATCGTGTAAAAACCGCGGTCTTCTTCTTTCTCCTTGCCCGGCCATTTGTAGCCACGATTCGTTCCCACTCTTCCCGGCAAGGTGCCGAGCGCGATTTTTTGAATCTGCGAATGAGCCAGCAGCTTGTCGCGAAACGTCCGATAGCGCCCTTTGACTTCGCCGCTCAGGTTGACAAAAACAATCTGTTCTTTATCAAAACCAAGCTCGTGAGTTTTCATGTACTGAAGCTGGTTGTAAACCGTCACTACGGTGATAAGCAGAAACATCGAAATGCTGAATTGCGCAACGATCAGGGATTTGCGAAGGCGAGCGCCTTTTACGCCTCGGGTGACGAGGCCTTTCAGCACGGTGATCGGCTCGAACGCCGAAAGCACAACCGCGGGATAGAACCCCGCGATCATTCCGATGAAAAGACCGATGCCGATCAACAGCGGCAAGAGGGAAAAGTTATCGAATAATTCTACGGCAATCTCTCGACCGACCAACGTGCTGAACAGTGGCGCCGAGAGCTGCAAGATGCTTAGCGCCAAAATCATGGCGATCACGCTGCTCAAGATCGATTCGCTGAACAACTGCACGATCAGTTGGCGGCGCTCAGCGCCAACCACTTTGCGCACGCCGACTTCTTTTGCGCGCAGAGTCGCACGCGCGGTGGAGATGTTCACAAAATTAATGCCGGCGATGAGCAAAATAAAAAACGCGACTGCGGAGAAGATATAAAGATAGCGTTTATCGCTATTCGTGCCCACGTCCCAGCTAATGGAGGTGTTGAGATGGATGTCGGTCAATGGTTGGAGGGCGAGCAGGGTGCTGTTTGCCGTTTCCTCGCCGCGATACTTGCGCAGAAAATCCGGAAATCTCGGCGACAACTGTTCCGGCGTGCTTCCATCGCGCAGCAAGAGATAAGTATAATAGTTGAAATTTGTGTACTCTTCGAGCGCATGTTCTCCCATGAACGCATTGATAGTAGCGAAGGACGTCAAGTAGTCAAATTGCAAATGCGAGTTGCTGGGAACATCTTCGAGAACGCCGGTGACCTGAAGATTGATTTTGAGGATGCCGCGCAAATTGATAATCACCTTGCCGATTGGATCTTCGTCGCCAAACCATGCTTTGGCGGCTTCGGAAGTCATGACTATCGAATTCGGCGCTTGCAACGCGGTCGTCGGATTTCCGCGTCGCAGCCGAAAACTGAACACGTTGAATACCGAAGAATCAGCGAAGACAAATCCATTCACAGTTCGAGCTTCGGAGCCAAACTTGAGATTTGCGGGGCCAGCGTTGGTGAAGAAGCGAACGACATGCTCGATTTCGGGAAATTCATTCAGAAGATGGGGCGCGTAACCGGAAGCGCTAATAGCCGAGCGTTGACTTGGATCTTGTGGTGAGGCGTGAAGCAAGCGATAGATGCGCGGCGCATTCTCATGAAACCGATCATAACTCAGCTCATGCCGCACGAAAAGAACGATGAGAAAACAGCAGACCAGCCCGATGGCCAATCCGGCAATATTGATGAATGAGTAACCTTTATACTTCATCAAATTGCGCAGCGCAACGGTGAAGTAATTTCTCAGCATAACCGCGCTCCTCCGCTTGTGTCAGGAATTCGTGATACCTGTACGAATAGTTATTGAATCCCAAAAACTGCAACAACTGCATTTGGCGCTTAAAAAAGCTTGTGAAGCGATACTTCGACAAGCCGATGGCAGTAAAGACAACAAATCACAATTTTTTCGAGCTGGAGCCGACGGACTTCTCCCTT
>Ga0247727_10007222_pt1 | contig 21321 bp, 14 predicted proteins | sample WisWelCaveWW1625_FD_202498 | JGI IMG/M metagenome (GOLD analysis project Ga0247727, IMG submission 202498) | Biofilm microbial communities from Wishing Well Cave, Virginia, United States - WW16-25 | ecosystem: Environmental > Aquatic > Deep subsurface > Groundwater > Cave microbial mat | place... | reverse complement strand
CCGCGCCTCGCTACACTCCGTCCTCATCAGGCTGCCTTTCGGTCGTTGGCCCAAGTGCTGCTCGCAACTGCGCTTGTGCCAAGAAAGGCAGCCTGAAACTATCTCCGCCGTGAGAAATGCGGGCTAGCGACCCTGCAGGAACTCCGCGTAACCCAGCGCCTTCAGCGTCTGCAGCATCTCGGGCGAGATCGAGTCCAGGTCCAGGGGCGTGTCGGCGCCGCGCGGCTGCAGCGCGCCCGTGAGCTCGAGGAACTGCTGCAGGCGCTGGAGCAGCCGCTGCGCGTCGGCCGGCGCGGCGGCCGACAGGTCGTGCTGCTCCTGCGGGTCGGACGCGAGGTCGTGCAGACGCGACTGGCCCGGCTGCAGCCCGTAGGTCCGGCCCGTCAGCAGCTCGTGCAGCTTGAGCGGACCCTGGCGCACCGCCGACAGGTGCGCGCGATGCGTGTCCAGCTCGAGGAAGAGCTGCTCGCGCCCGGGCGGCGAGAGCGTGTCGGGGCCCAGCGGCGGGCCGACGAGCATGCGCGGGTCGGGCACGAGGCCGCACAGCCGCAGGATCCAGGGCGCGACGTCGGCCAGGCTGACCGGCGCCTGCGCCACGCTGCCCGGCGGCGGTCCGGAGGCGCCGTCCGGCAGCCGCGCCAGCAGCGGCACGCGCACGGCCGGCTCGAAGAGCGTCTCGCCGTGGCCGAAGAAGCCGTGCTCGCCGAACTCCTCGCCGTGGTCCGAGGTCACCAGCACGAGCGTGTCGCGCGCCAGGCCCGCGCGCTCCAGCGCGTCCAGCACGCGCCCGGTGAAGGCGTCGGCCATGCCCACCGTGGCGTCGTACCAGGGCAGGTACTGCTGCACCACGCGCGCGCGCTCCGGCTCGCCCGCGGCGCTGCCCGCGTTGAAGGCCGTGCGGTCCTGGTGGTTGAAGGGCCGCTGCCGCCCGTCCGGCTCCAGCAGCCCGTGCGCCTGCAGCGCGGGCAGGTCGGGCGCGTAGTTGTGGACCACGTAGGTGTGCAGGAACAGGAAGAAGGGCGGCCCGCCGGCGCGCGCCTCGATCCAGCGTTCCACGGCCGGCGCGGCGTAGCGCGCGAGCAGCGCCGGGTCCATCGGCGCGCGCTCCCAGCTCATGGTGGTCAACAGCTGCCGGCCGCGATCGGTGTCCAGCGCCCACACCGGGTCGTTGATGGCGTAGCGGTCGAAGCCCTCGGCGAAGCCGTACTCGGGGCTGACGTAGCCGCCGCCCGTGAAGGCCGCCGTCACCCAGCCGGCCTCGGCCAGCAGGCGCGCGAGGAACGGCGAGTGCACGCGGTCGAGGCGGTCGGCCACGTCCTCGGCGCCGTGCACCGCGGGCCACTGGCCGGTGAGCAGCGAGGCGTGGCTCGGCAGCGTGTAGCTGGAGGTGCCGTAGGCCTGCGCGAAACGCAGGCCCTGCGCCGCCAGCCCGTCGAGCCGCGGCGTCAGCGCGGGGTCGCCGCCGTAGCAGCCCAGCCGGTCGGGCCGCAGCGTGTCGAGGCTGATGAGCACGACGTTCGGGCGGCGCTCGGCCGGCGCGCGCGAGAGAGTCGGGTGGCCGAAGACCGTCAGCGGCGGGTCGTCGCCCTCGGCGGCGCAGGCCAGCGACAGCGTGGCGCCTGCCGGCAGCGGCGGCAACTCGGCGGCGACGTCCTCCCAGGCGGATTCCTCCGGGACCGCCGGGGCCGTGCGGCGGCGCTCCAGCAGCGTGACCGCCGCCGCACCCGGCGCCTGCAGCGTGACCGTCAGCCGCACGGCCCCGGCCAGCAGCGGGTCGCGCGGCGCGACGCCCAGCGACAGCTCGAGGCGCTGCGCCAGCGCGCACGGCGGCAGGGGCCATTCGATGCGCCGGCCAGGTAGCGCCAGCAGCCCCTCGCGCTCGTCGCGATCCAGCGCCACGCGCACCAGCGGCAGAGGCCCGCCCTCCAGCCGCTGCAGGCGCGGAAACTCGCCGCCGCCCGCCACGTGCCGCGCCAGCGGCAGGGCGCGCAGCTCGATGACCTCGACCACGGCCGTCGGCAGCGCCTCGCCCGGCGGCGCCAGCAGGTACAGGCCCAGCTCGGTGGTGGCGCGCTCGGTGACAAAGCGCGCCTCGAGCGTGCGCGACGCGGACGACAGCTCGCCCTGCAGCACGTGGCAGGCGTGGCGGCGCGCGTCCACCAGGCCCGCCACGTCGGACGGCGCCACGGGCGCCGAGAAATCCGGCGGTTCGCGCAGCTCGAGCAGCGCCAGGACGGGCACCTCCGGCGCCTGCGCGCCGTCCGTCAGGCGCGCGGCCACGCGCACCGACAGCGCCTGCCCGCCGCGCACCGGCAGCGACGTCGCGGCGGCCCAACCCGAGCCGCGGCGCAGCAGCAGCGGGCCGAAGTCCAGCGCGACGGGCTCGTAGCGCAGGCCCTCCTCCCCCGGCGGGGCGTCGACCAGCGCGTGCCACGCCCGGCCGTCTCGGCCGTCGAAGACCGTGCGCCACAGCAGCGTGTCAGGCTCCGCGGCGGACGGCTCGTCGATGACCCGCGGCACGAGGCCCTGCGGGGGGCGTCCGAGGCGCACCAGCGGCGGCAGCTCGCGCGGCGGCGCGGGCTCGGCGCCCTGCCCGCCGCAAGCCGTCAGTGCGGCCAGCGCCAGCAGCAGGCGCGCGGCGCGGCGCGCGACCGGTCGTCGCGGACCGGCGCTCACGCGGCACCGGCGCCGGGCGCGCTGCGGCGGGTCGGCCAGGCCAGCAGGGCCAGCGCGCCCAGCAAGGCCGCCACGCCAAGCGCCAGGCCCGCGTCGACCAGCGGAGGGTCGAAGGTCAGTTGCACGACCACATCCTCACGGCCGGCGAGCGCGACGGCAAGCAGCGCGTGGTCGGCGCGCAGCACCGGGAGCGGCTCGCCGCCCGCCTCGGCGCGCCACCCGGCGTGCCAGCCCACCGGCACGACCAGCAGGCCGCGCGGGCCGGCCGCGACGTGCACCGCGATGCGTCCGGGGCTCCAGGCGGCCAGCTCGCAGGCGCGCGTCCCGGCCGGCGGCGTCGGCGCCAGCGGGAACGGCGGCTCCTGCTCCAGCACGACCAGGCGCGCGGGTGCGAAGCCAGGCGCGGCCAGGCGCGCGAGGCGGCCTGCGGAGTCGGGCACGACCTGGACCGCGTGCACCATGAACACCGGCGGCAGCGCGTCGTCGTTGGCCAGGACACGCACCTCGCCCACGCGCGCCGCCTCGCGCCAGCCGGCGGGCAGCGGGTCCGTGTCGCTGCGGCTGGTCAGCAGCGCGCGCACGCCCAGCAGGTCCAGCAGCGGCGAGGCCAACGCCTCGGGCCGCCGCAGCGCACCCAGCGCCGAGCCCGACAGCGTGACGCCCGGGTCAACCGCCTCCAGCAACTCGCTGGTGCGGCGCGGCACCATGGGCGCGTAGCACGACAGGTCCGACAGGCCGAAGAGCCCGGCGAAGTTGGGCCGCAGCCAGGGCGGCTCGTCGCCCAGGCGCGCGATGCGCAGCGGCGCCGGGCCCTCCGGCCCGACGGCGCGCACGGCCTGCACCAGCGGCGGCGCGTCCAGGCCGTCCAGCCGCGCCAGCGACGCCGGATCGCGCGCCACGGCCGCGGCGTGCGCGGCGCGCAACAGCGGGAAGGCCGTCGCCAGCAGTTCGGCCGCCAGCAGCCAAGCCAGCAGGCCGGGCGAGCGCTGCGCGCGCGTGGTCCAGCCCCGCGCCGTAGGCCGGCGCCGCGGACGGAAGAGCAGGATGGCGGCGCAGGCGGCGACCAGCGCCACCAGCGCACCGGTGGCCGCGCGCTCGGCCGCGATGCCGAAGTTCTCCGCGGGGACCAGCTGCAGCAGGCCGCGCGCGTCCAGCCCCGGCTGCGCCAACTGCGCGGCCAGCCGCCCGGCCCAGCCGGCCACGTCCTGCTCGAGCTGCGCCGACGGGACGGTCAGCCGCGCCACGAGCGCCGCGCCGGCCAGCAACACCGCGAGGCACCAGGCCGTCACGGTGACGGGCAGGCGCCGCCCGCGCGCGAGGTCCAGCCCGCCGGCCGCCAGCACGCACAGCGCGAAGGTGGACAGCAGCAGCAGCCGCCGCGGGCTGCCGAAGCGCAGCAGCGGCACCACCCCGGCTGCGACCCGCAGCGCGTCCGGCCAGCACAGCAGGACGATCACGCCGACCGCCAGAGCCGCGCACGCGCGCGTGCGCCAGCCGCGCCCGAAGACCAGCGCCAGCAGCGCCAGCAGCAGCCCGGTGACGCCGACGCCCAGCGAGACCTCGGCCCGGTTGACGGCCGCCGGGTTGCGGGCGGCCGGCAGGTCCTGCAGCGCCAGCGGGTGCGCGCCGGTCAGCGCGCCCGTGGCGTAGCGGTCGGGCACCAGCAGGTGCCACAGCAGCGGCGGGTCGAGCGCGTCGGCGGCGACGACCTCGGGCGACTGCGCGCCGCGCAGGCCGTCGTGGAGCACGTAGTCCAGCGTGGGCAGCAGCTGCGGCGCGGCCAGGGCCAGGCCCAGCAGCAGCGCGGCCGCCGCGCGCGCGAGGTTGCCGGCCCAGAGGCGTCCGTGGCGCAGCGCCGAGCCGACGCGCAGCAGCTCGAAGACCCCTGCCAGCGCGAGGATCCACAGCGACACCTGCGGGAAGCCCGCCAGCAGCGAGAGCGCCAGCGCCAGGGCCGCGGCGGCGAGGTAGCGCCGCGCGGGCGAGCGCGGCGCGTGCGTGCCGGGCGGCGCACCGTCCGGCACCGCCGCCTGCGACGCGCGCTCGAGACCCCACAGCACCCACGGCAACCAGACCGCCGCGCCGGCCACCGGAAAACTGTGCAGGCGCGCCGTCAGCCAGGCCGAGCCCAGGAAGGCCAGCGCCCCCAGCAGCGACGCCGTGCGCGAGCGGCCCAGCGCGTCCAGGTAGAGCAGCATGCCGAGGCCCGCCGCCAGCAGGTGCAGCAGCGCCATCCACGCCAGGCCGCTCCAGCCCAGCGCCAGCGGCAGCCCGGCCGGCGGGTAGAGCACGGCGTAGTGCACCTGGTGCAGGTGCGGCACGCCCAGCGCCTGTCCGTCGTCCCACAGCGGCAGCCGGCCTTCCGCGGCGGCGCGCTGGTTGACGGCCAGCCCGGGCGCGAGCAGGTGCAGCACGTCGGACATGCACCAGTCGGGGTGCGGGTGAGCGTGCAGCCCGCGCGCATCCGCACCGGCGCGCCAGTCGGGGAAATCCGCCGGGTGCAGCGGCAGGAACAGGCGGCCGGGCAGCAGCGCCTCCCCGACGAGCAGCAGCGCCGCGAGCGCCAGCGCTCCCGCGGCCGGCCAGCGCGACGGGCGCGCGGACGGCAGTTCGAAGTTCCTTCCTCGGTCGGCCACCGGGCGACGAAGTTAGCTTCCGGGCGGGTGCGCCACTCCCTAGAATCCGCCCGACCTGTCGCGACCCGACCCGATTCCTCCGCGGCGCCCCGCATGGAAGATGCCGTCTACCGCGAGTTCCTGGAACTCGAACGGACGCACTGGTGGTTCCGCGGGCGCCGGGCCATCTTCATCGCGCTGCTCGACCGCCACCTGGGGCGGCAGGCGGGCGGGCCCCGGCGCGTGATGGACCTCGGCTGCGGCGTGGGCGGCATGCTGGCCCCGCTGCAGGAGTACGGGCAGGTCATCGGCACGGACGTGACGCTCAAGGGGCTGGAGCACTGCGCCGCGCGCGCCTTCCCGCGCCTGGTGGCCTGCAACGGGCCGCACGGCTGCTTCGCCGACGGCACGCTGGACTGCATCACGGCCTTCGACGCGCTCGAGCACATCCCGGACGACCTGGGCACGCTGCGCGAGATCCACCGCATGCTCAGGCCCGGCGGCCTGCTGATCGCCAGCGGGCCGGCCTACCAGATGCTCTTCTCGCAGCAGGACCGCATCACGCACCACGTACGCCGTTACACGCTGTCGGACCTGCGCGACAAGGCCGAGCGGGCGGGCTTCACGATCGAGAAGGCCAGCTACCTCAATTTCCTGCTCTTCCCGGCCATCCTGCCGGCCGTGCTGGCGCTCAAGGCCTGGCAGGCGCTGCGCCGGCCGCCGGACACGGGCGCAGGCAGCAACGTGGGCATCCGCATCCCCGGCTTCGTGAACGCGCTGCTGGCCGGCATCTTCGGCTTCGAGGCGCAACTGCTGCGCGTGCTCAGCGCACCCGCCGGGCACTCGCTGGTGATCGTGGCCAGGAAACGCTGACTCGCGCGGGGGCGCGCGGAAGCGTCGTCGTGGGCTGCCGGGGTGCCGGCGGTCGAGACGATGGGCGGCGTGGAGCGTCCGCCGCGCGTTCGCCTCGGCCGCCTGCCGCATCGGGGCCCCAGCCCATGCGAAGCGGGCGGCCGAAGCTCCCGCGCACGACGAGAACGGGCTACGCCGTGATCACGGGCTGCGTGGGCCGCGGGGACAGACGCCGCGCCTCGGTGCGCACAGGCCGGTCACGCAGTCGCCGGGCCCGCCCTGCGCTGCCAGCTACCGGCGCTGCCACCGACTCCGCGAGGGAACCGCACCCAAAACGCGGGAGCCGCGGGCGGTGGTCGCTGTTGAGGAGTGTGCCGAAGCGCATCTTGCGGAGGCATCGCTTCAGACCCACAGCCAGGCCCGGGGCGATGAGCGACGCATGACACGCGCTCAACGCCCTCGGCCTGTGCGCGCGGACGTCACTCGTCCAAGTCGCCTCCGGCGCCGTCGTCGTCGCCGCCGCCACCGAGGGGCGAGAGCGAGACCGGGCGCGTGCGGACGATCTCGAACTCCGTCCCGCACTCCTGGCACTCGACGATCTGACCCTCCTCGGCGTCAGGGTCGAGCTCGTTCTCTTCCTCGCACTCGGAGCATTCCCAGGACTGTTCGGTGTTGCGGTCGTCGTCGCCCGACCGCACGTGGTGTTTCGGGTTCCTGCTGGCCATGGGAGCCAAGGTCACCACCCCGAGGCGGCCTTGTCAACGGGTCACGATCGCCGGCCCGCCGGACGGGCCGCGGACTCCGGCTGACCACGGCCGGGCGTGCTAGACTCCCCGGCCGCTCCTCGGACCTCCCCCTCCGGGCTGCCCCCCTTCCGTGCGCATCCTCTTCCTGTACAACGAAGTCGAGAGCCTCGGCCTCCAGTACCTGTCGGCCGCCCTGCGTCGGGACGGGCACACCACGGGCCTGGTCTTCGATCCGCGGCTGTTCGATTTCTTCCGCCACGAGTACAACAGCCGCCTGCTCGCCCGGACGCTGAGCTTCGAGGCCCAGGCGCTGCGGCGCATCGCGGAGTTCCGGCCGGATGTCGTGGGCTTCTCGATGCTCACGGCCAACACGGAGTGGTGCCTCAGGCATGCCCGGGCCATCAAGGCCCGCTGGCCGCACGTGGTCACGGTGGGCGGCGGCTACCACGCCAGCTCCAGCACGCGGCCGGTGCTCGAGTCGGGCGCGATCGACTGGGTCGTGCGCGGCGAAGCCGAGGAGGCCATGGTCGAGCTGGCCGGCTCGCTCCAGGCGGCCATGGTGGACGGGGACGGCCGGTCGGCGGGCGCGGCGGAGACCGGCCGCGACGCCTGGATGGCCGGCTGGGGCCGGCGCCGGGTGGACCGGGCGCGCGTGGACACCACCATCCGCAACCTGGCCTGGCTGGAGGACGGGGAGTACCACGAGAACCCGCTGCGGCCCTACGAGCCCGACCTCGACCGCTACGGCCGCCCGGACAAGGAGCTGTTCTGGGACCTCGGGTCGCCCTTCCGCACCGGCCACATGGTCGAGTGGCGCCGCGGCTGCCCGTGGGGCTGCACGTTCTGCTCGAACAACTTCTACCGCCGCCAGTACTACCCCGACCGCAAGGACTGGATGTACACGAAGGAGTTCGTGCGCAGCCAGTCGGTGGGCCACGTGCTGGCCGAGCTGCACGAGATCAAGGCCAGGTACGACCCGCGCCTGATGCGCGTCAACGACGACGACATCTGCTGCGACGAGGACTGGCTGCGCGAGCTGGCCGAGCGCATGACGGACGCCGAGCGCATCCCGTTCAAGTGCTTCGCCATCCCCAACAACATCAACGAGCGCACCATCGTCTACCTGAAGCAGATCGGCTGCCGGCAGATCCAGATGGGCGTGCAGTCGCTCAACCCGGAGATCCGCCGCCTGATCGGCCGCCCCAACTCCGAGGCGCAGATCGCGCGCGCCATCGACCTCGCGCGCCAGCAGGGCATCGGCCTGTTCTGCGACCAGATCTTCGGCCTGCCCGGCGAGACCGAGGAGGACTGCCGGGTGATGGAGCGTTTCTACGAGCAGCACCCGCCGGACATCGTCTCGGTGTACTGGCTGGACATCTGGGGCGGCGTCGAGATCCTGCAGCAGGCCGTCAACGCCGGCACGCTGACGCAGGAGGAGGCCGACCGCATCGCCACCGTGGCCGAGAGCGGCGACATCTCCACCGTGCGCAGTTACCACAAGGACTTCTGCAAGCCCTACGCGGCGCGGCTCGAGGTGCGCAACTACTTCCGGCCGTCGATCGCGCGCTTCCTCAAGCGCAGCGGCCTGTGGCGCGTGCCCGCGGCCCTCGGCTGGTTCCGCGTCGAGCGCGTCTTCCACGCCTTCACGCAGGCCTGGAACCTCGATCGCTGGCCGAAGCCCCACCAGGGCTACGACCTCTCGTGGGCGCGCTTCCCGCGCTTCTTCCTGCGCTTCCTGGGGATGCGCCTGGCCTCGATGTTCACGCGGCGCACGCTGCTGCCAATGAGCGAGCTGCCGCCGCTGGGCGTCCCGCACGGGCTGCGCGCGCGCGCTCCGGCACCGCACGCGACCGAGACGCCAGCGACCGCCGGCGTGCCCAGCACGGCGCTCGCGATGCGGCGCGAGTGACGTTCCGGCCCGCTGGGGCGCGGCCAGCTCACTCGCGTGCACCGAGACCCACGCGCACGACCCGGGCCTGCTCCGTCGAGCCACCCGGCCCAAGGGGCACCGCTGCGTGTCGCCCCGGAACGCGCTCCGCGGACAAGGTGGTTCCGGGCTGCACGGAGCCGCAGCCGTGAGCGAGTGAGGACGCTTCATGGACCGGAGCGGAGCCTCCGCCCGCGAGCGACTCGAGGCATGCGCTCAACGCCCTCGGCCAGTGCGCGCGGACGTCGTCGAGGTCAGCGCGCGGTCCCGCCCAGCAGCTCGCGGTACATCGCCTCGGCCGCGTCCGTGAAGGCGCGGCTGGCGGCTTCCTCGGCCAAGAGGTCGGCGGTCGAGCGCGCGTTCTTGCGTAGCCCGGCGCTGATCACGTCGGCGGCGCGCCGGCTGGCGGCCTCGACCTGCTCCACGGCGGCGCGCGCGGCGTCGCTGCGCGCGGCGTCGAAGCGCACGCAGGCGTGCCGGGCGGCGCCGCTGTCGTCGCGCAGATAGACGCGCACCAGCGCGCCGCGGCCGGAGCGCGCCTCGTCGTGGAGGAACGTGCCGCCCCACTGGTGCAGCGGCTCGGCGGCCTCGAGAAACGCGGCCCATTCGGCCTCGGAGATGCGGCAGCGGCCGCCGGGCGGCAGCGCGTCGGAGGGCCAGGCGGGCGGGTCGTCGGGTCGGTCCATGGAGCCGTCGTCGCGCACGCGCGCGATCACGACACCACCTCTCCGTTGACCAGCCGCGTGCCGTCGTCGTCGGTCAGCGCGTACTGGAAGCCCGCGTTGAGGCAGCCGCCCCAGGTCGCGCCCTCGCGGCTGCAGACGATGAAGGCCACGTCGCCGCTGCGGCCGGCGCGAGCCATGGAGCGGCGCACGCGCCGCAGCACCTCGATGCCGGCGCGGCGCGGCGTGAGGCCGCGGCGCAGCGCCTCGACGATCGTGACGCAGCCGCCGACGCGGATGACCTCCTCGCCCACGCCGGTGCTGACGGCCGCGCCGGCCTCGTCGTCGCAGTAGCTGCCGGCGCCGATGATGGGCGAGTCGCCCACGCGGCCGGGCAGCTTCCAGGCCAGGCCGCTGGTGGTGACGGCCGTGGCCAGACGGCCGCGATCGGCCACGATCATGCCGATGGTGTCGTGGTCGTGGTCCCGGCCTGCCAGCGCAACACGCGCCTGCTCCCAAGGCTCGGCCGCGCCCGTGGCCTGCTCGGCGCACCACGCCTCCCAGCGCCGGCGCGATTCGGGCGTCAGCAGGTCCTGCTCGTGCAGGCCCTGCGCGCGTGCGAACTCGGCCGCGCCCTGGCCCACCAGCAGCACGTGGCGCGTGCGCTCCATGACCGCGCGCGCCGCCGAGACCGGGTGCAGGAATCCGCGCAGCGACGCGACCGCGCCGCACTGCAGCGAGTCGCCGCGCATGACCGAGGCGTCCAGCTCGACCACGCCCTCGGCATTGGGCAGGCCGCCGTAGCCGACGGACGTGACCGCCGGGTCGGCTTCGGTGACCTTGACGCCCGCCTCGCACGCATCCAGCGGCTGGCCTCCGCCCTGCAGCACTCGCCAGGCCTCCGCGTTGGCTGCCTGCCCGAAGGACCAGGTGCTGGCCACGAGGCGCGCGCGCGGCCGGTGGCCGGCGGGTGGCTGCGGCTGCGGCTGCGCCGCGCCGGGCTGCACGTCCGCGGCTGCGGCGCCCGTGGCGCCACAGCCGGCCAGCGTCACCGCGGTCAGCAGCGCGCCGCCGACGTGCAGCACGTCGCGACGGCTGGGCCAGCCGGGCTCTGGCCCGGGGAAGGGCGGCAGGGCGGACATGCAGCGGATGGTACCGACCGTCGCGCCGGGGAAAAGCACGTCCGGCCGCGGCGCCGCGGAATCCTGCGCCCCGCCGGGCCGGCCACGGGGCCGCCGATCGACCGCAAGTGACCCCGGGGCAGCTCGCGGGCCTACCCTTCGGCCTCGCGGAGGCGGCTAGTCCATCTCCTCGGCGTGGAACGGCACGCTGACGATGGAGTGCGCGAAGATCGAGGACGGGAAGGTGTAGAACGCGACCCACGTGAAGGCCTCGCCGGCCGCGTCGCGGGACCGGTGCAGCACGGCGGCCACGCTGACGTCACCGCGGTCCGCGATCTCGAGGATGCGCGTCTGCACGGCGGGATCCTCGAGCAGCAGGAAGAAGTCCAGGCAATCGCCGCAGGCCACGGCCACCAGGGGCGCCGGCTCGACCGGGAAGGCCTGGTCGTCGGGCGACGGCACGCCGGCCACGCCGAGCAGGACCAGCAGGAACGACAGGATGACGTGCATCGTGGCACCTCACATCCGCCCTTGTCGGGCGACCGTGTGCCGCAGAGCGGCGACGGCGCACGGCCGTGTTCGCTTGCCCGGTTGTGGCGGCGGCCCGTCAAGGCGGGCACCTGTCGCCGCCAGCGGTGTTGATCCGTGGAAGCAACTCCCGTGTCGTCCGGCGCGGGCGGGAGGCTTGAGCGCCTGTCGCACGACTTGAGAAAAAGAATCGCGCAGCCGTTTCGACCGCGTGAACGGGCCCGCAGCGGGCCAGCCGGCGCGCGCGGCGCGCGGTTCTCCGCGGGTTCCTAGGGGCGCGAGGCAGCGGCGCGCCGCTCGGCCATCGCGTCGCGGATGCCGGCCAGCTTGGTGCGCCGGGCAGCCAGCTCGGGCTCGCCGGGCGGCGTGCGCTCGACGGCCTCCTGAGCGTGGCGCTCGGCCAGCTCGAGGCGCCCGTCGTCGCGCGTGAGGCTGGCCAGGTTGCTCAGCGCGGCCAGCACGGGACGGGCGTCGGCCAGCGGCTCGGCCCTGTCGGCGGCCACGATGTCGCTCCAGATCAGCTCGGCACGCCGCACGTTGCCGTCGGCGTACTCGAGCCGCGCCAGGTTGTTGCGCGCGGTCAGCGTGGCGGCGGCGCGCGCTCCCTGGCGCTGCTCGAGCTCCTGCACGGCCTCCTCGAGCAGCGGCCGGGCCAGCTCGTGGCGGCCGCGCTCGCGGTAGAAGGTGCCCAGGTTGTTGAGCGTGGACAGGGTGTCGTGGTGGCCGGCGCCCAGCAGCACGCGCTGGCGCTCGAGCACGCCGCGGTAGCGCTGCTCGGCGCCGACGTCGAGGCGCCGCGCCGCCTCCGCGCGCTGCTCGCGCGCGGCCTGACGCCCGAGCAGGTCGTCGAGGCGCGCCAGGGCGTGGCCCAGCAGCAATGCGTGGTACTCGGGCAGCAGGTCGGTGTGGTCGCCGGCATCGCGCAGCAGGGGCTCCGCCTCGGCCACGCGCCCCTGTTCCAGCAGGAACTGGCCCAGCGCGTGCGCGGCCAGCACGGTCTGGGCGCTGGGCTGGCCGCCGGCCGCGTTGCGGCAGCCGTCGTGGTAGCGGCGCAACTGCGGCTCGGCCAGGTCCAGGCGGCCGCTGTCCTGGTAGAGCTGGCCCAGCTCGCCCGCGGCCGCCAGCGCCTCCAGGCTGTCGGCGCCGTGGCTCGCGGTCAGCGCCGCCAAGGCCTGCTGCGCCAGCGCCTCGGCCGCGGCCCAGTCGCCGGTCAGCCGACGCACGCGCGCCAGCTCCAGGCGGCTCATCGCCGTGCGGTCGTCCGCCTCGCCGAAGCCCGCGAGCGCGATCTCCAGCGCGCGCTCGAGCTGCGCGCCGGCCTCGGCGTGCAGGCCCACGTTGCGGTAGCCGCAGCCCAGGCGCAGCACCAGCCGCCACTGCGCGGCCGGCAGGTCGCCCAGCAGGCCGACCAGCGCGGCGCCGCGATCCAGCACGTCGGGCGGCTGCACCGTCTCGTCGGCCGCGAGCGACAGCGGGTCCGCGCCGCCGAAGACGTCCTCGAGCAGGCTCACCACGCGCTCGGAGACCTGACTCTCGGCCGTGGCCTGCTCGCGCGCCCGCTCGGCGTCGGCCAGCGCCGCCGCGGTGCGCTCCGACGCCAGGCGCTCCTTGTCCAGGGCCCGCGCGATCTGGTCGCCGGCCTCCTGCGCCGCGCGCTTGTCCTTGCGGTTGTCCATCCACAGCCACGTGACCAGCGCGAAGGCCAGCAGCGCCACCGAGCCGGCGGCCGAGAGGCGCGGGTTGCGCCCGGCCCACTTGGCCGCGCGCACCAGCGCGCCCGGCGGGCGCGCGCGGATCGGCTCGCCGGCGAGGAAGCGGCGCAGGTCGGCGGCCAGCTCCTCGGCCGTTGCGAAACGCCGCGCCGGCTGCTTCTCCAGCGCCTTGAGGCAGATGACGGCCAGGTCGCGCGGCACGTGCCGGTGCACGCGGCGCGGGTCGGGCGGGTCGCGCGTGACGATGCGGTCCATGATCTGCTGGCGGTCGCCGAGGAACGGCCGCGTCAGCGTCAGCGCCTCGTACAGCGTCGAGCCCACCGAGAAGATGTCGGTGCGCCGGTCCAGTTGCGAGTGCTCGCCCTGCACCTGCTCGGGGCTCATGTAGAGCGGCGTGCCGGCCAGGTCCCCCGTGCTCGACAGCGCCAGCTGGTCCTGCACCAGCGCCAGGCCGAAGTCGGCCAGCTTGGGCCGTCCGTCGGCGGTGATGAGGATGTTGCCGGGCTTGACGTCGCGGTGGATCACGCCCACGCCGTGCGCCGCGTGCAGCGCCTCGGACACCTGCGCGAACAGCTCGGCCATGCGCGGGTACCAGTTGCCCGGCAGCTCCGGCAGCCGGCGCGCCTCGTCGATCTCGTCCGCCAGCGTGCGCCCGCCGGCCACCAGCTCCTGCGCGAACCAGTGCACGCCCTCGTGCTCGCCGAGGGCGTGCACGGTGACGATGCCGGCGTGCGACAGGCGCCCGCCCGCTTCGGCTTCGCGCCGGAAGCGCTGCAGCCGATCGTCGCTGAAGACCAGTTGCGGCGGCAGCAGCTTGAGCGCGACCAGGCGCCCCAGCGACTCCTGGCGCGCCTCCCAGACCTCGCCCTGGCTGCCCTTGCCCAGCAGGCGCAGGAGCGTGAAGTCCCCGAGGCGCCGGACCGCGCCGGCGTCCACGTCGTCGTTGCCCGCCTGCTCCGCCATGGGCCGCGCCCGTCCGGCCGACTGCCCGCCGGCCTGTTGCCGATGGCGCACATGCTACCCGCGGGGCGCCGCGTTTCGCGGGAGTTTCGCGGACGGAGCGCGGCAGGCAGCACGCACCGGCAGCCGGGTTGGAGCGTGCCGCCGTGCGCGCATTCCGTGACACGCGCGCCGGGGCGCTGCGGTTCGGGAAGCAGCCGTCGCGGGCTGGCCGCGACCCGACCCCGTTCCCAGGAGCCTCCGCCATGAACGTCTTCGCACTGTCCAACCTCATCCGCCGTCCGCACGTGCTGCTGCTGGTCATCGCGCTCTTGGCCGGCAACGCTGCCGCCGCGGATTCCAAGGCGCCCACCGGCAAGGGCGGCAAGGTCAAGATCGAGAACAAGTCCGACAAGCCGCGCAAGCTGACGCAGGTCGTTTTCACGAAGAAGGGCCAGAGCGAGCCGGTGGAGATCATCAACTTCGACCCGCCGAAGGAGATCCCCGCGAACGGGAGCCTCGAGGTCCAGTCGACGCAGTTCGAGACTCCTGCGGTCCAGTCCACGACCTGGTCCACGAGCACGGGGCTGGTGGCCACGTTCCTGACGAGCACGCAGGACTTCGCGCTCGATACCCATGACCTTCCGGCGCTGGAGTGGACGCTGATGACCAGCGCCGGCGCCAGCGTGTCCTACGGCTACACCGCCGCCGACCTCGCCGCGGCGATCGCGGTCCCCGAGGGCCAGAAGATCACGGTCATCGCCGGCCGCGACCGCAGCGGCTACTTCCCGGCGTCGGTGGTCTTCCTGGATGCGGCCTCGCAGCAGCCGTACAGCGGCCTGCTGACCAGCACCGGTCAACTGAAGTCGTCGGTCACGTGGCAGAACGGCACCTACGGCGGAGGAGCCGGCCTGCAGGAGGCGCCGCAGCTCGAGGGCTCGGGCGACTTCACCAGCGACGGCACCATCCGCTTCACGCTGAGCGACGCGCCGTCGGCCAGCGTGGTCGTGTTCGTGGCCGGTTTCTCGGAGGTCAACCTGCCCTTCGCCGGCGGCGTCCTCGGCCCGAACCCGCAGCTCGTGCTGCCGGGCCTGCTGGCCGACGCCGAGGGTCAGCACGAGCTGTCGATCCCGCTCGGGACCATCCGGCCGGACGTCAGCCTCTACGCTCAGGAGCTCCTCTTCGACGCCGGCGTGACGCAGGTCCTGGCCTGCACGAACACCGTGCTGGGCGTGTCGTGGTGATGGCCATGCCGGGTCGCTGACCTGACCCGCAACGACGGACGCGCCCGTCGCCGCCGACCTGGCGGCGGCGGGCGCGGTCCTTCAGGTGTCGCGCTGTCCCGCGCAGTCCGCGCGCGGAGCCGCGAGCATTCCTGCCCGGCCTACTGGATGGTGAGCTTCAGCCCGTTGCTCCCGAGCTTCGCCCCGCCGGGCGTGACGACGAAGGCCTGCAGCCAGACCGCGGCGCCGGACGGCGCGCTGGCGGGGATGACGGCGGGCAGCGTGACGGAGCCCTCGCCGTCGAGCGGCAGCGTGATCAGCAGCAGGATCGGCGACGCGAGCAACTGGCAGCCGCTGGGCAGCGTCGCGGCCGCGGGCCCGAGGCCCACGACCAGCCAGACCGAGCCCCCGGGGATGCCGTTGCGGATCGACAGCTCGATCGCGCCGCCGGGGCTTGCGCAGCCACTCGCGTCCAGCGCCAGCGGCAGCATGTCGCCCGCCACGCAGCTTCCGCCGTACAGCTCGAACGACGCGACATTGATGCGGACCGTGGCCGAGAAGAGCAGCGAGGTCGGCGTGCCCCCGGAGGCGTCCGCATTGTAGACGTGCAGCCAGTTGGTCCCCGGCTGGAGCAGCGCCGCAACGTCGGCGACGAGCAGGTGGTGCTCGAAGGAGAACGACAGGCCATGGTTCTCAAGGTACAGCGCGCCCGGCAGCGCCACGCCGTTGAGGAAGGCGCCCGGATTCGTGAAGTCCCCGAGCCAGTTGTCGACCGCAAAGTGCAGCAGCAGGCTGGCCGTCGCGACTGGCACCGTGACGTCGAAGGACACGGCGTAGAGCGCGTGGTCGGTCGGGACGCCCTGGCTCGTGCCGATCCACTGGGCCGCGGGGTCCGAGGCGATCACCGTGCTGAATGGCGGCGGCAGGACCGCGGCCGCCGGGCCGGTCTTGGCGCCGTCGAACTCGAGCGCGGTGAAGGGCGCCACGAAGGCCCCGCCGGGCGGGCCCGGCAGGAAGGTGACGGCCGCGTCAGGGCCACCGGGCGACCCGTTGCCGGTGTGCACGCTGATGGTCTGCTCGTTGGGGCCAGGGCAGGCGGACTGGCAGCGGGCGACATCGGCCGCGACGAAGGCCGCGACAGCCAGGAGTCCCGAGAATGCGGCCAGTCGGCGGAGTGCGTTCGAGCACATTTCAGCCTCCTCGTCGGACGACGATCCCGCCCCGACCGCCTCGAGCGCCCGTGATGGTACCGGCCAGGGGACGCGCCGTGTGGCACGGGTTCAAGGGGCAGCCCGGGCCGCGTCGCGATCAGGTTACGGCGCCGGGATCGGGGTCCCACGCCGTCGAGCGCGGATCCCCAGGTTCCCTGAAGGGTCATGTCGGCCCGTCCGGGCCGGTACCGGCGGTCGCACACGGTGGTAGTGTGCGCGTCCGTATCCGGACGGCCACGACGTGTCCGGGCTGCTCGACGAAGGAGACCACGATGAGGCTGCCGACCTTCGATTCCCTCGTGACCAGGAGCGCCCCGACCCTCGCCGTGGTCGGGCTGCTGCTCGGCCCCGACGCGGCCGCCCAGCTCCGGGTGCTGTACAGCTTCGACGAGGACGAGGGCTCGTACCCCGACACCGACCTGGTCATGGACGCAGAGGGCCACCTCTACGGCATGACCGTGGAGGGCGGCGACTTCGGCGGCGGCACGGTGTTCGAGCTGGCGCCAACCGCCACGGGCTGGGAGCACAGCGTGCTGCACGCCTTCACCGGCGGCGCGGACGGCGGACAGCCCTACGGCGGCGTCACGCTGGACGACCAGGGCAACCTGTACGGCACCGCGGTCGTCGGCGGCAGCGGCGGCGTCTGCGTCGAGGACGGCTGCGGCGTGGTGTTCAAGCTGACGAAGTCGGGCGCCGGCTGGACCCACGGCGTGATCCACGACTTCACCGGCGGCAACGACGGCTTCGGCCCCGGTGGACCGGTGTCCTTCGACGCGGCGGGAAACCTGTACGGCATGACGCCCACCGGCGGCGCCTTCGGCATCGGCATCGTCTTCCAGCTTGCGCCGCAACCCGACGGCACGTGGACGGAGTCGGTGATCCACGCCTTCACCGGGGGCGAGGACGGCGGCGCCGCGTCGGCCGGCCGGCTGCTCGTCGACGCCAGTGGCACGATCCGCGGCGTCGCCACGGTGGGCGGCGCGCACGGCGCCGGCACGGTCTTCGAGCTGGCCCCCGCGCCGGGCGGCACGTGGACCTTCACGACGCTGTACGCCTTCCAGGGACAGCCCGACGGCGTCTTCCCCTACGGCGGCCTGGTCAGCGACGCCGCCGGCAGCCTGTACGGCACCACGTACTACGGCGGGTCCAAGGGACTGGGCGTCGTCTACCGGCTGAGCCTGGTGAACGGCATCTGGACCGAGAGCGTGCTGCACGGCTTCGCCGGCGGACGCGACGGCGCCAGCTCCATCAGCGGCCTGGCTCTGGCCTCCAACGGCAGCCTCTTCGGCACGTCCAGCGAAGGCGGCGCGGGCTGCAACTGCGGCACGATCTTCGAGCTGGCTCCGCAGCCCGACGGATCCTGGAAGGCGAGCGTGGCCCACCGCTTCGAGGGCAGTCCCGACGGCGCCTACCCCTATGCGGGCCTGGTGGCCGACCCGTCGGGAACCCTGTACGGCGCGACGGTCCGCGGGGGCGCGGACGACGACGGCACGGTCTTCGGGTTCCAGCCCTGAGCGGCCGGCCAGCGCGGGCCGGCCCGAACCCGGATCCGCCGCGCTGGCGTACACTCCCCGGCTCGCCTTCGGAGAGATCCATGTCCACCTTGCGTCCGTTCGCGTCGTCCCTGTCCGCGGCCCTGCTGCTCGCAGGCGGCCTCGCCGCGCCTGCCTCGTCGCAGCTCGGCAGCGTCGACGCGCACCAGAAGATCAGCCCCCTCGAGGGCAACTTCTTCGGCGCGCTCACCGACGGCGACGAGCTGGCCTACTCGATGGGATCGATCGGCGACCTGGACGGCGACGGCGTGCCGGACCTGGCCGTCGGCGCGCCCTGGGACGACGACGGCGGCCTCGACCGCGGCGCGGTCTGGATCCTGTTCCTGAACGCCGACGGCACGGTCAAGGCGCACCAGAAGATCAGCGACACGGCCGGCGGCTTCGGCGGCACGCTCAACGACACCGACTGGTTCGGCTGGTCCGTGGCGGCGCTGGGCGACGTGGACAACGACGGCGTCACCGACCTCGGCGTGGGCGCCCTGCAGACGGACGACAACGGCACGGACACGGGCGCCATCTGGGTCCTGCTCCTCAATGCCAACGGCACGGTCAAGGGCAGCCAGAAGATCAGCAACGTGGCGGGCAACCTGGGCCTGGTGCTGATCGACTTCGCCTGGTTCGGCTCGTCCGTCGCGCCCCTGGGCGACTTCGACGGCGACGGCGTGCCCGACATCGCGGTCGGCTCGCACGGCGACTCGGACAACGGTGTCTTCCGCGGCTCGGTCCACGTGCTGTACCTGAACGCCAACGGCACGGTGAAGGCCAAGACCGAGATCAACGACGTGAGCGGCGGCTTCACCGGGCTGCTCGACGACGGCGACGAGTTCGGCTGGTCGCTGGCGCAACTGGGCGACATGGACGGCAACGGCTCGGTGGACCTGGCGGTTGCGGCCGAGCTGGACGACGACGGCGGCCAGGACCGCGGCGCGGTGTGGATCCTGTTCCTCAAGGCCACCGGCGACATCGTCGCCTCGCAGCAGAAGATCAGCGACACGGCGGGCGGCTTCACGGGCGCGCTGGACAACAAGGACCACTTCGGGCGGTCGATGTGCACGCTGGGCGACTTCGACGGCAACGGCACGGCCGACCTCTCGGTCGGGGCCTTCCAGGACGACGACGGCGGCAAGGACCTGGGCGCGGTGTGGAACGTGTACCTGAACGCCGATGGCACGGTGGCCGCGCACCAGAAGATCAGCGCCCTCGAAGGCGGCTTCACGGGCGTGCTCGACCTCGATGACAAGTTCGGCGGCTCGACCGCGGGCCTCGGCGACGTGGATGGCGACGGCGTGCCCGACCTGGCCGTGGGCGCCAGCAACGACGACGACGGCGGCCTCGACACCGGCGCCGTGTGGCTGCTGTTCCTCGACGGCGGGACGTGGTTCGACGTGGGCTTCGCGCTCGCGGGCGCCGCGGGCGAGCCCGAGCTCTCCGGCACCGGCAGCCTCGCGCCGCTCTCGTCCGGCTCGCTGGACCTGGCCAACGCCGCGCCCGGAGCGCCGGCGATGCTGTTCCTCTCCACCTTCAACAACCCGTCGGCGTTCAAGGGCGGCTTCCTGGTGCCGGTGCCCAGCCTGCTGCAGATCCTGTTCGCCACGGACGGCGGCGGCGCGCTGTCGCTGCCCTTCACCTGGCCCTTCGGCCCGCCCTCGGGAACGACGTTCTTCTTCCAGTACGCGATCCAGGACGCGGGCGCGGTGAAGGGCGTCGCGCTGTCGAATGCGCTGGCGGGCACGACGCCGTAGGCCGACAGGCCGGGCCCGGGCGGGTCGGCAGCTTCCGCTCCTCGGCGCAAACCCCTATCGTTGGTCCGCGTGACCGCGCTGTCGCCACGCCGTGACCGGACGAGCCGCTGATCCATGGCTCGCCGACCTGCACCGCTGCGGCGTCCGTCGCACCTGGTCGTCACGCCGACCGTGCGTGCGGTGCCCGCGCCGGCCCCTGCGCCCGCCCGCTCCGCGCCGCCGCGCGACGATCGGCCGGTCAGCTACTTCGCGCCGTGCACCCTCGGGCTGGAGGAGGCGCTGGTCACCGAGCTGGCCGCGCTGGGCGCGCTGCAGGTCCAGTCCCGGCCGGGCGGCGCGTCGTTCCGCGGCGGTCGGCGCCTGGGCTACGCGGCCAACCTCTGGCTGCGCTCCGCGATCCGCGTGCAGGAGCAGATCCTGCAGGCGCCGGCCGGCGGCCGCGAGGCGCTGTACGCGGCGGTCGGACAGCTCGACTGGCGGCGCTACCTCGATGTCGACCAGACGCTGGCCATCGATGCCTCGGTGCGCGACTCGGCCATCACGCACAGCGGCTTCGCGGCGCTGACGGCCAAGGACGCGATCGTGGACCAGTTCCGCGCGGCGCTCGGCCGGCGCCCGTCCGTGGACACCGCGCTCCCCGACCTGCCGCTCAAGCTGGTGCTGGCGCAGGACGTGCTCACCCTGTACCGCAACCTCTCCGGCGCCAGCCTGCACAAGCGCGGCTGGCGGCCGGTGCAGGTCAAGAGCCCGCTCAACGAGGCCACGGCCGCGGGCATCCTGATCCTCAGCGGCTGGGACCGGGCCTCGCCCCTCGCCGACCCGATGTGCGGCTCGGGCACCTTCCTGATCGAGGCCGCGTGCCTCGCCGCCGAGCGCGCGCCCGGGCTGAAGCGCTCTTTCGCCTTCGAGCGCTGGCCGGACTTCGACGCCGCGCTGTGGGCCGGGCTGCGCGCCGAGGCCGCGACGCGCGCACGGCGCACGCTGCCGTTCACGATCGAGGGCGCCGACCGGCACGTGGGCGCCATCGACATCGCGCGCATCAGCGTCGAGGTCGCGGGGGTCGCCGGGCTGGTGCGCCTCTCCGTGGCCGAGGCCGCCACGTGGCAGCCGTCGGGCAGGCCCGCCGCGGTCTTCTGCAACCCGCCGTGGGGCGAGCGCCTGGGCGAGGGCGAGGACCTGCTGCAGAGCTGGCGCGACCTCGGCCGCTTCCTGCACGAGCGCTGCACGGGCGCGCGGGCCCTCGTGCTGTGCGGGAACCCGGAGCTGACGCGACATCTCGGGCTGCGCGCCAGTCGCCGCTGGCCGGTGATGAACGGGCCCATCGAGTGCCGGCTGCTGGAGTACGAGGTGCGCGCGGGCTAGCAGCCCCTAGGGCACGGTCGCCGCGACCGCGTTGCTGGCGGCCAGTTGCGCGGGCCCGATCGCGAACGGGAACCAGAACTGCGTCACGAAGCCCAGGCCCGCGGGGACGCCCGGCGGCCATGTGCCACCCAGGACGAGGTGGAGTGGTGAACCAAAACTCCCCCGGAGACGGAAAGCCGCCGGATTCCGTCTTCGAGAGCGGCTTGGTCGGGCAGTCCACCCCCGCAGGCGGAAATCCCGGGCGACGGCCACCGATCCCGGCCGGCGACGGCCGTCCGCTGGCGCCCTCCGTCCTGGGCAGCCTCGGTTGCCCCACGGATGGGTGTCGCCGTAGCCTCCCCGCCCCACGGGAGGCGACGGCATGGCGGCCAAGGGCAGCAAGCAGCGGCGGCGACGAAGACCGCAGGCCACGTCCAGCCCGGCCCTGCCAGCCCCCGTCCGCGGGCCGACCT
>Ga0247727_10007221_pt1 | contig 21323 bp, 12 predicted proteins | sample WisWelCaveWW1625_FD_202498 | JGI IMG/M metagenome (GOLD analysis project Ga0247727, IMG submission 202498) | Biofilm microbial communities from Wishing Well Cave, Virginia, United States - WW16-25 | ecosystem: Environmental > Aquatic > Deep subsurface > Groundwater > Cave microbial mat | place... | reverse complement strand
ACCAGCACATGCCGTGCCAGCAGAGGAATCGAACGGAGCCGATCCCACAGCCGATCCCGCACCGTCTTGCGCGTGATGGCGTAGAGCACGGCGCCCAGTCCGATCGAGAGCCCCGTCATGACTTCTGCGCCGTGCTGTTCAAGCAGTTTCCCCCATTCCATCAAAATCTGGGACATGAGCGGAAGATTGCCGCCGACCTCCTCGTAGACGCGGCTGAACCTCGGCACCACATAGAGCAGCAGGAACAGCATGACGAGGCCGCCCACCGCTAAGAGCATCAACGGATAGATCGAGGCATTGACCAGCTTTTTCCGGACTCCATCCACCTGGCCCTGATACACGACATAGCGCATCAATGCCTCGGCCAAGTCGCCGGTCCGCTCGCTCGCCCGGACGGTCGCCACATACAGAGGAGAGAAAGTGGACGGGAAGCGCTGCAGCGCCGCCGAAAGCGTGTGCCCCTCGCGCAAGGTTCCCAGAATCCCCTGAAGAAGCCGGCTGAATTCGGGATGGCGCTCTTTCTCCGCGAGCGTTTCAAGTGACTCCATCAAGGACAATCCCGCCCGCAACAGGGCCACCAGTTCCTGACTGAACAACACCACAGGGAACGGCGGGGATCGCGTGAACTTAACCCAGCGCGAGAGGCTGCCGGCTTGCACGCGGAGCACTTGATACCCTTGCTGCTCGACCTCGACACGCGCATCGTCCAGCGTCGCCGCTTCGACGTGCATCGCCACGATGCCGGCATGGGAATGATGCAGGGCCCTGACGTGAAATCGCATGGGAGAAGGTTTCCGTTACCAGTTGTTAATGTCTTGGTTTTCCCCGGACCCGCCCGGCTGTCCGTCCTTGCCGAACGACAAGAGATCGAACTCGTTATGTTCTCCGGGGAACTTGTATACGTACTGGCTCCCCCAGGGATCCGCCGGAACCGTTTTCTTTAAATATGGTCCGTCCCACTTTGCTTCGTTGGCCGGCCGTGACACCAGCGCCACGAGCCCCTGTTCCGTGGACGGATACTTTCCCAGGTCGAGACGATATTGATCGAGCGCCTTCTCCAGCGCATCTATCTGCGCTTTGGCCGATTTCACCTCCGACTTCCCGATCTGTGAGAAGTAGCGAGGCCCGACGAATGCCGCCAGCAAACCGATAATCACCATGACCACCAACAACTCCAGTAAGGTAAATCCCTCTGAGCCGCTGACATACCGACGACCAGTTCCGCTTCTTTCCCTCATGGCTCCATTCCTCCTTTCATTAATCGATCTATGTTTGGTCTGTTCGGTCTGTCTGGTCTATCTGGTCTGTCTGGTTCAACCAAACAAACGAGACAGACCAGATCAACCAGATGAACCCCTATCCGTTTCGCTCGTGCCGCAGTCTCGCATTGGCGCCCTTCAACGTAAATTCCCCACTGTGGGGAGAAAGCCATTCGGAAGCAGGGGGACGTTGAGCAGAGACGGACGGACACAATTCACGCGAGACTCGCGAGAAAAGCGGGACGGGTGAGGCGGTCTGAAGACTGAAGTATTCGGAACTTCGAACCCCGACCTTCAGCCTTCGGACTTCGGATCGCGCCTGTCGCGCACGTCTTCCTTGTCTCGCTCACGATTCACGAACGACGCTTCACGTTTCACGCTTCACGAAGGCGATTGGCATCGCAATCTCCCATTGGTCGTCTGTTGTTCTTTTGGTATGGGATCGCTCATGTAATCAGTGGTATACACCCCTGTCCCCCTGCGCAACAGTCAAAGGTCTACCCAATCTGTATGACGAAACCTACTCAATACTTTCGAGGGGATAGGCCTGTTCCATGAAGTCGCGTGGCGGCCTTAGAGGCAATGGATCAGAACGCTAGGTAAGTGGAAGGTCGAGCAATAGCCGCAAGCCGTTGCGGTGAAGAGAGAGAATACTTACTAATAACTAGGCCATAATACGTATTTGTCATCGATAGGGCCCCTCTTCATCCAGCAGGATGCTGAAATAGGTCGCCAGCGTTATTGGAAGGCTAAGGTTGAGGCTAAGGTTCAGTCCGGATCAGGACCTCGCTCAACCTCAGCCTTAACCTCGACCTCAACCTCCGTTGACCTCGACCTCAGCCTACCCTGCTTGCTAGACGGACTTTTTCCGCAGCCGGCTAAGGCTGGCCAGAAGGAATGTCTTCCCTCTCGCCTCGCGCCCCTCGCCCCTCGCCTGGCTTCCAAGCACTAGCAGAACCGACCCCCGCCAGGACCGCTCGATAGGCCGCCAGCGTATCGATGAGGCCTGGCCCTGCCTGTGACGAGGCGCCGTCCGTCCCCACGGGAACGGCTGAAGCCTTCAGCGCCGACTCCAATACCGGAAGCGTGGCTGTGGGTACCGCGTTCATGAGCAACGCCATCGCCCCAGCGACATGCGGCGCCGCGAATGAAGTGCCGGCGACCGTGGCATAAAGCGGCATTCCACCGAACGACAGATCCGCAGCCTTGACGTTTTCTCCCGGCGCCACAAGAACCGGAAACAGCCCTCCGTCACAGGCAGAGGGACCGCGGCTACTGAAGGTCGAGACAGTGGCAAGGTGGTTCACGGAACCGACGGACAGTTGGCCGGGATTATTGGCAGGGCTGATACTCTTGGAGGCGCCTGGCCCCGAGTTCCCGGCCGACATGACCACGGCAATTTCGGAGGCCCGCAGCACATCCAATTCGTCTTGGAACACGCGATTGCAGACGTTCACGGTTGCGACAGCCCAGGAGAGATTGACCACATCCGGCGCATCGTCCGTCGAGGCATCCCCGTCGGGATCCAGCACCCACTGCAAACTCTGATGCATGACGCTTTCCCGCGAGAATCCGGCATCGTTGAACAGCTTGACGGCCACCCACTGAGCATCGGGCGCCATCCCGATCGCGGTCCCGCCGCCGGCGCGGCCGACCGCCAGGCTCATCGCATGCGTGCCGTGGCCATCCTTATCGGCCGGAGTCATATGTTCGCCGTGCGGGTCGTACCAGCTGTTGGCGCCGCCGCGGTACTGCCCGGCAAGATCCGGATGCTGGACATCCACACCGGTATCCAAGCTGGCTACGACCACTCCGGCGCCTTTGAACCCCAACGCCCAGAGGTCCGGTCCCTTCACCGCGGTCAGATTCCATTCGGCGGTCGTGGTGGAGGCATAAGAAGCCGGCGTCGCAGGCTCGCGAGTTTCGCGACCAATGGATTCTGCTTTGAGGCTCGCGGCGGCCTTGCGCCTCATGACGGGCCGAGACATCGGCCCAGGAACAGGGCCGGCCAAGGCTGGGGCCCTCATTGTTCCGCTACGTTTCACCGCAAAGACCCGCACGACCGCGTCCTTGCGGATCGATTCGACGCCGGGCAGCGTCGCAATCTCGCGAATCAGAGCAGGGTTGGCGGTCACAGCCAGCGCGTGACCGGCCCACAAATTTTTGATGTATTGCCCGCCATGTTCCTCGGCAAAGGCCCGCACCTTCGCAGGCTCCCCATTCGCTTCCTGTTTTAGCGCTTGGAGCAGGTGGAAGCGGCGGAGCCGTTGGTCGCGATCGTCGAACGAATGTGGATTGATCTTCTTGGGAAAGGTCACAATGACGGAAACGGTCTCAGCGGTGCCCATCGATCGGAGAGATGCGTCGAGCGCAGGCTCGATCACCGCCGCTTGCGCGGGGCCTCCGCACAATGCCAGCAGCGCCATTCCAATCGCGAATCTGCCGGCGCGCCGCACCGGTTCCCCTTACGAGCTCACGACTAGGTTTTCGATCTTGAGATCGCCCAAGACGACGGTGACTTTGCTTCCGTTGCGCACGGCTCCATTGTTGGAGAAAGCGACGAAGTACATACGTCCCGGGATCAGCTTCCTCGGAGTTTGGCGAAACGATCCGATCATCCGGAGATTCGGCACCGAGAGTTGACTGCCGCTCTCCTGATCGATGATGCGAGGCTTGGTCTGCGGGTTGATGACCGTGAGGGCTTTGGTTGAATCGATGACCCGATAACGAAAGATTACGATATGGTCGTGCCCCGAAAGGCGCACTGAGTCAGCCTGTATACCCCATCGAGCTCCGATTGGAGACTGCGGTACCGGTAGTGGGACAGGCATCGGCGACACCTGGACCTGACGTTCGCTCGACATCTCCGCATGGCCGGATGCGGGATGGCCGGCCGCCGCCTCATCGTGTGAAGTGGGATGATCTGTTGCCGCATGAACCAGCGACGTCACCGAGGCAGTGGCCATGATGAGGCCACAACACAGGATCGTGCTGCTAAACATCGCCCTCATTTATATGCACCTCCGTGAACCAGGCTGTCGGTTCGAGGCCGGCCGGCCAGAAGGCCGGCCGGCCTCGCCCTGCTTCGTTATTTTAGCGTGACGGGCACATGTGTGAAGATCGTCCCGTTGTTCGACTGAATGCTGATCATATTGGTGCCGTCCGGAGGCACGATGTTACCCGTGCCCGTGTACTTCCAATTTCCGGTGGTGCCGGCGGCGTTCGGGATGATCGGCACATTCGTGGCAATCGGCGTTCCACCAGGCGTCGCGCCGACATAGATCGTCACCGACGTCCCGGCGAAGGGGAGCGATGCTTTACCCTCGATCGTCCACTTATCCTGAGCAGTCCCTGCCGGATTCGTGAACTCCGCCTTCTTGACCGCCAAGAGCTTCGCAAATCTCGCGGTCGCATTCGCGCTGTTCAAGGCGCCGTCGTTTGCCCGGTAGGTCAACGTCCGGTTCCCAATGAACTCGACCGGCGGCGTGTAGGTCACGCTCCCGTTCGATCCAAGGACGAGAGTGGCATGGCCGGTCACCAGGATTGCCGTCAGCGGGGCATTCTCCGGATCGCTGTCGTTGGCCAGCACCCCGGGCGCCGGCACTACGAAGACTCCGTAGCGAGTCACCTGAAACACATCGTTCACCGCCACCGGAGGATCGCTCACCGGATTCACCGTGACAGTCACCGTACCTTGGCTGGTCACGGAGCCGTCGCTTACCTGGTAGGTGAAGCTGGTGGTTCCCGAGAAATTCAGCGCCGGCGTATAGGTCACGGTCTGGTTGTTCGTCGTCGCCGTGCCGCCGCCCCCGGTCGGTGTGCTCACGGAGGAGACCGACAAGGTATCGCCGACGTCCGGATCGCTGTCGTTGGCCAGTACCGAGATGACGATCGGACCACTGTCTTCCCCGACCGTCACACTGTCATCCACCGCGACAGGAGGCAGATTGGGTAGCACTGTCACCGTGACCGTTGCAGGAGCTGATAGCGCATTGGCTGCATCGCGAGCGACGTAGTCGAACGTCGCGGGGCCGCTAAAGCCCAGCGCAGAGGTATAGGTAACGGATAGTCCATTGGGAGCAATGGTGGCCGTTCCGTTCGAGGGTGTCGTGACACTCGCCACGCGGAGCGCGCTATTCGGGTCGTCGATGTCCGTGTCGTTGGCCAGCACCAAAATCTGAATCTGCGAACCACTCTTGCCCGTCGCCGTATCATTATTGGCCACGGGTGGATCGTTCACCGGCCCGACCGTGATCGTGACCGTCGCCATGTAGCCTAGAACGGCGCCTGCGACCGCCCGATACTGGAACGTCGCCGTCCCGTTAAAGCCGGACTGTGGGATGTAGACAAAGGATCCGTTTGAATTCAGCGTTAATGCCCCGACTGTCACGTTGTTGACTAACTGCGCCGTGAATGGTCCCGCGCCATCGTTAGCCAGCACGCCGGGAGCCGGCACGTTCAACGTCTGATTTTCAGGAGTAGCATAGGCGTCTGGTTGCGTGGCAGGTCTGGGCACGCCGACCCCCAACTTCACCAGCATGCTGTCGTTCAAGCGGCCGTCATACAGTGCGTAGGTTTCGTCGAGGGTCGGTTGCCAGATCGCATCGATGGTCTTCCCGGCCGGGAGCAGAGCAGAGTATTGCTCATGTCCTCCATGAGGCAGCAGATGACCGTCTTCGGCCTTGAGGTGAAAAAATCCGTTCTGCAAGGTCGGAACATGGCTTCTCAGGCCGGCATTGAGGAACCGGAGCAGTTTCCGTTGTCCAGGCAGGCCCACCTGAATCGGGGGAGTGGTGGGAACGTAGACCGCGCCGTTGATCAAGAAATATTGCGGACGATAGCCGATCGCGCTGGTCGGAGCCGGAGCCGTTCCGTAGCTACCGTTCGCCACTGCGGCATTCAGAATCGGGTCGACCTCGCTGAACAACAGCATCGTGTCCTGGTCGTAGGACAGGCCGGGATAGGCTTGTTGGTTGGCCCCGGAATCGTGCTTCATGCCTCCATACAGTCCCATCGGCACTTGCACCTGCACGTGGGAACCGCTGTGATAGAGGTAGGTACCATCCGCCAAATTCGTCCAGGTATAGGTATCGGTTCCTCCCGCCGGGGTTTCATGGGTAAAGGCTCGCATCCGCACATTACTGTCTTTGTATGCTGGGTTCGCAGCCCCCAACCCATCTTCGCGCTGACCAGGAATGACGATCGACGTGGGCACCGGTAAGGCGTTGTTCAGATGGATTGTGAGGATCGATTCGTTGTCCGGCACGACGAGCTGCGGCCCTGGGACAGAGTGGGCTCCGCAGTTGGTCCAATTGGGATCGCATGACGCGTAGCCCCACATCGGCACCGTCTGGGGAATGCCTGACGGATTTTCAGTCCCTACCAGCGGTCGGGCGTCGAGCCAGACGTCCACTGCCGCCCATGCGGGACTGACGCCGAGAGCCAACCCGGCGACGACCAATGAACCAGCTCTCACAAGATCTTTTAGCTTACGCATCGTCATGACTCCTGCGTTGTAATGTGAATTACGGCCATTCCTGTCGTCTTCTTTAGTCCAATTGCGATTCATCATCGTCCAACCCGAGCAGCGCCCATTTTCATCTCCCTGCCCCCTGGTCTTCCGCGCTCGTCCCAACAAGCTCGACCAGCAACGGTTGAAGAATGGCTGGAGCCCCTTTATGTTCCCACTTCTGGTATCAGCTACTTACGGAATCGGCACATCCGGGTGCTCGATCATCATCATCGCCATCGCGCCGCCGGGGAAAATGTCGTCGTTCGTCAGCTCTCGTTCCGTGTGCGAGTGCCACATGAACACCACGGCCCCGTTCGGATTGAGTCCTCCCTGGCCTGGAGGCAGCGCATCGAGCTGGCCGATAAAAGGACTGCCGCTATAAAAACCGCCGATCGTCACGCTCAGGAAATCCGGCAACACCGTCGGCAAGGGCTTGCCATGGTCGGCCGCATCCTCGTTCGGCGCCATCGGATCGCCAGACGCATGGCCGTAGATGTCGAATCCCAGCCCTTTCCCGGTCCACTCGAAGGTCGCGTCATAGGTTTCTCCTGGCGCGATCGTGATCGTGAAGTTCGACACCGCCAGATCCGGGCCCGAATTCGGCGCGCTCTGCAGCATCCGCCCGTCTTTCGCGATCAGCCAGGTATTGTTTCCATGGTGGTGAAACGGGGTGAAATCTCTCCCCCCTCCGACGAGACGCAGCAGCACTTTCTCACCCGGGTGCATCATCGCCATAGACCCATAGGGCTGGGTCGGCAGCCAGGCGACATTGTTGTCCGACATGGAATCGGGAGCATTCCGCCCATTGAAGAACCAGAGGGTCGGACGGTAAGTCGAAAAATCCACCATGGCGCGCGCGCCGAGTTCGACCAGCCGGTGAATATTGATGTCCATCGCTGTCTGGAAGAAGAGGTACTCCCGGTCGAACCGGGTGTCGTTATGGCCGTACGCCCGGCCCAAGGGATTGCTACTCGGCCGGACGATGAGGGCGCCGGTCAGCCCCATCTCTACTTGCAGCGCCTTATCGGTCCCACTGTGATACAGATAGGTGCCGGGTTGTGACGCGACAAACTCATAGCGCACACTGCCGTTAGGCAGGGCTTCGAGGGTCAGATTCCCCTGTGCCGTCAAGGCCGGGTTGCCCACCGGATTCGCGCTCACCTCGTCTTGTCCGGGGAAGACGATGGAGACATTGGGCGCAGCGTCCGGCGCGATCGCCGGCAACTGATTGGTGAGGGTAATCCTTACCGTGTCTCCTTGGTTCACAATCAGCGTGGGGCCCGGGTATTGCATCTCGCCGGCTCCGTTGGCATAGCCATAGGCGAGCAGACTCTGTCCATCGCCGGTCGAGATATACCCGGCCTTTGCGGTCAGAGTGAACGTCGACCCGGTGATGCCCTCGATGGCCGCCTGTGCCGGCCCGATCGGCAGGACCCCGGAGACCAGTGCGCACAGACTCAGCACAACGGTTCTTGCAAGTGAGTTTCGTAGTCTGCTCATCGTGAGTCTCCTTGGTAATTGCATTGCGTCATCGACTTAAATTGGCGCTGCCGTTTATGGTGCTGCTGCGATCACTATCTCCGTCATCACCCCGCCGAAATCTTCGTTGTCGTTGCTCAGATAGTTGAGATTCGTCGTGTAGAGGTAATAGGTGCCAGGCGGCACATTCGTGGTGTCGACCAGGACGTCCACCGCCTCTCCTCCTCCTAGCGTCACAGAATTCGTGTCGTAGTACAGGTTCGTCTGACCGTCCGGACCCCGCAGGATATGGGCGCCGGTACCCACCACTTTCATCGGCAATCCCATCGCCGACAGCGTGTAGTAGGTGGTCGTGCTCAGGTTGCTGATCCGCAACAGGACGGTTTGCCCCTGCGTCGCCGTGATCAAGGACGAGAGCGGCTGCGACGAGGTGTTCTGATCGGCCCGTTCAGCCGGCGGCGGGAAGTTCGCGCCCCTGGAATCTGCCGTGTCCGGATAGCCGCGCCCGTTCAACATCGAATAGGTATCGAGCATGTTGGCAAAAGGCAGAGGTTGCACATCCCGGCTCGCGTCGTGAAAGGCTCCGTCCATGCTGGTGAGTTGAATCGGATACTCGATATGGTACCCGGTGGACCCGTCTCCATCGTTGTACACGAACTTGGTATACCCGCCGTGCGATTGGCCGTTCTGCTTGGGATGCACATACAGGTTCCCCAGCATTCCCATCTGCATATGTTCGGACGCTTCGACGTGGCAGTGGTAGAGATAGGTTCCCGGATCGTTCAGCTTGTAGAAATAGGTGTAGCTGCTCCCGGGCATCGGCACGATGGACGATTCCGGCAGTCCATCATAGATGCTCGCCGCATTGGGGAATCCGTGGAAGTGGACCGAGTGGGGATCGAAGAGGTCCGGCCGGTTCACCAGACCCACGTTGGTGAGCGTTAAATAGACCTTGTCGTCCTCCTTGAATACGAGCGTGGGGGCCGAGAACTGAATGTTCTGCAACGCGTAGTTGACGACTCCCGACGCAGGAACGCTTGTCACGTCGTAGAAACTGAACCCGTACAGGGATCGACCGTCGGCCATCTTGAGCCAGCCGTCTCCCGCCGCCAGATGCTTGCAGACGACATTGGGGCCGCCCGGACATTGGACATTGACCGCCGCCTCGGCATGCATGCCGGAGAGCCCGAGCCCGGCGGCCATCAGCAGCGTGAGTAGATACCGTCTTGCGAATGACATGTGCGTTTCCTCCTTCGCGTTTCCCGGCCCCGCGACTAGTCGCGGGGCCGGGGCGTTCTCAGTTAGTTCAGTTAAACGTAATCGCGCTGTTGACCACGCCTCCCGTTAGCGACCGGACTCGGAGACTGTCAGGTGTAACCGCTGTCGTGCCCGGTGGAGGCCCAGTAGTAAAGGACCATACTCCGGTTGTTGGGTTGACGGTCGCTGTCCCGATGACAGCCGATCCCCCACCAACAGCATTCATGCGGAAGATCGTCAGATTGCCGCAGACATTGGGGGTCCCAGTGCAATTGTCGGCGTCCACGTTACTCGTGCCGCTGACGGTCCACGTCGCATCGAGATTGCCGTTCCCGGCCGGGTTATTGAAGATCGCCTGATTCACCACGATCGTTTCCGCCTTCGGCGACACGGCGATGGTGAACGTCTGCTCCGTGAACCGACCCTGGCTATCCGTGACCCGTACGGTCACAGGTTGGTTGTAGGCCACGGTCGGGTTCGCGTTGGTCGGAAGACTCGGAATCGCCGGCGTCCACGAGATCTGACCGTTACTGGTGTTGATGGTCATGACGCCCCTGTTCGCCGCTGGGAGCTGCATGAGGGTATAGACCAGCGGCCCTGCGGCAGACGTCGCATTCACATCGTAGAAATAGAGGTTGCCGAGGGTCGCCGTCGTCCCTGCTGTTGTGTTGATCACCGGCGCTCGGGAGACCGTGAAGTTCACCGTCAGCGCGGTACCGGCCGTGCCCCCGGCGTCGTTCCCGCTAAAGGGCGTCGCCGTCAAGACATGCGCACCGGTATTCAAGATCATCCCGGCGGTGCCCGGTATCGTATAGGGATTGCTGTTATCGTCCCGGTTCTGAGCCGTCGCACCGGTCAACACCAGTCTCACGCTCTCGATCGGCGCCACTGACGTAACGGCCTCGATGGTGACCGGACAATTGCTACCGCACAGGGCGAAGAGGTCGAGATTGGCCCCGTTGGTTAATGGATTGACTATCACGGTGTTTGTGTCGGCTCTGCGTACGATGAAGCTGAGGATCGCCGAGGCCGCGCCGGCCGTTTCATCCGCGCCGATATCTGCCGCGGAACCTTGCGGACGGACATCGTTGTCGTAATCCCTTGCCAGAGTCGCGATCGACGCCAGAACGCCATTGGTCCCTCGATCGACGGCCGGCGCTCCATTCACTAAGTGATAGTTCCCCACCACCGAGAGAGGACCATAGAAGGTCTGAATGAAGTTGCCGCCTTCATCCTGGGCCGCCGCAGCCCTCGGCACTACCGTGATATTCGGCTGATTGAAGGTTCCGTTTATTGGATTGATCGTCCCCAGATAGGGGGCCTGCGGCGGGGCGTTGTAGTAGGCGTTACTGAACATCGGCGTTTGTGTCTCGTCTACCAGCACGTTCGAGGAATGGTACCCGAGGGTCGTGGTCGAGAGGATGCTGGATCGCGGATTCAGCCTACAGGGCGCAAGCGCGACCCCGCAGAGGGAGCCCAGCGGAAGCACCGCCAAATCGTTCGCGCCGTCGAACACGAGCACACCGGTGTTGTAATGGAACGACCGGTTGTTCAGGATGATGTTGTTCGTCAAGGTCGGTTGTGAGAACGTCGGGAAGGTGGTCACGGCCGCTCCAGGGGGATCCAAGGCCGCCAGCAACTCGGCGCTATGGATGTTCGACACGACACCAGCCGGCTGCGGCGTGGACACATTGGGGTCGAGCCCCCCGAAGGCTATGTTGGCCGTCGCCGTGCTCTCGTTATGCGCGATGGTGTTGTTGATGATCCTCGTCCTCGCCGCGTCCTGGAGTGCAATGCCGCCCCCGGTCGCGCCTGCGGAGTTGTTCACGATGATGTTGTTCGTCATATCGACCCTGTACCAGGTCGAGTTGTTGGTCGGCTGGGCCAACACGTCCTGCCCGTTGATTTGGCGCAACATGACGCCCGCACCGTCGCCGCTCCCGCTGCCGTTGCCTTGGATCAGATTGCCGTTGATGAGGACATCTCCGCTGCCCTGCGTTTGCGGGAGTGTGGCCCCGGCCGGTTGCGCCAGGCCGGAGACGAGAATTCCAGCGCCTGAGCCTCGACCCGGCATCTCGTTGAAGGCTTGATTGAATACGATCTTGTTATTGGCGATCACACCGTCATCGCTGCGGCCGAAGTGGGCCAAGCCCCCTCCGTCGGTGAGCGAGAGGTTGCCGCAGATGAAATTGTCCGTGACACTGTAGGCATCGCTGCCGTTATAGATCGCGATCCCGCCGCCGGGTATGGGGAAGGACGCAATGACGCCCACTCCACCGACCGATGCGTTCTCGCTCACGTGGTTATGATGAATCTTCACATTGGTATTTTGCGCGCTGACATACAATGTTTGATTTTGTGGAGACAACAGACCCGGATGGCCCAAACGGATTCCTCCACCGGCTAATCCGAGATTGTTCGTCACCAAGTTGTTGCTGATTTCCAGGAATCGCGCGTAGGCGCTGATGATGATCCCGCCGCCCTGCGAGGACCCGGTGACGGTGAAGCCATCGATCCGGGAGGGTACGGTATTCGAAAAACTGTTCGACTTGGGCGCCACAAGGATCGCCGCGCCTTCTTCCGAACCGAACAATCCGCTTCTCACCACCCGGTTGCAGGTGCTCGGGCTCACGCCCGCTGCCAGCTGTTGGTTATTAGGCTGACCCGGCAACAGATCGATCTGTCCCAGACAGTTCACCCGCTGGTTGACCAGTTCATGCCAGAGCTGGATTTTCTCGGTCGGCACCTTGAGCGCATCGATCACGGTGGATCCGGCTCCCCAGCCTTGCAGCCGAACGGGCTTTGTGATCACCAGCGATTCGGAGTAGGTTCCGGGCGGCACCAGCACAAGACCGCCGGCTGCTGCCGCATCGACTGCCGCTTGGATGGTCGTGCCGGCAGCCACAGTCGTGACCCCGGCCCCGCTGCCCACTAGATGCACCGTCACAGAGTTGACCGTGGACAAACCGGAATCCGATCGCCTTACGACGAGTTGTCCTGTCGTCGCATTATTCGGCAGAGTATTCGGCACATCGCCGGTGATGACATCGTTCGACCAAGCTACATTTTGAAGAGATACCACGCTGCCGTTGGCCGTAACAATTGTGACCTGGCCCTGGTTGCCGAAGCCGAAATCGCGGTTGATTTTCGGAGCTCCGGAATTGTTTACGCCGTTTGGATCCGTGACCTGAACCGTTCCCAGGGAGGTAATCGTCAGCTGACGGCTATTCCCCGCGACGACGACAGGCCCCCCACCGATTCCGTTCGCCGCTGCGCTCACGGAGTGGATACGAGGAGATCTGTCCGGACAGTTGCAGTCGAGCTGCCAATGCCGGCTGCCGACGAAGGCCGCGGTCGGCAAGATCGGCGTATCGAGGACGATGGTCCGACCCGGTTCGAACTGAAAGGTCAAACAGAGATGGTTGAACTGCTTGTTGTAAAAAGGATCGATGATCATAGGCCCGTTGGGATTGTTGGGATCCTTGATCGGCCCGGGATGGTTCATACAGACATGGTACATCCCGGGTCCCACGCCGGAGGGGTGGGGCGCGTTGATGTTATAGGTGGAGGGCAAGAGTACGTTGTAGCGCCCCCACTCGTTGGTATGGACCCGCGCCAGTTCGTGGCCGGTCCAATCCTGGAACGACATCGGGATAAAGGCCGGAGCGAATTTCTCGCCGACGAGCGTAGAAATCGGATCTAACTCGTTCGTGATATCGCTCGTGACCTGGCCTGTCACATGGGCCGATGCCGGCACGTCCGTGTAGAGGAAGAAATTTACTCCTGGGTTCGACCCGTTGGCGAGATAGATTTCTTTTCGATCGCACAGAGGCGTCGTGGCGCCGAAATTCGGCGCCTCGATCCCTGGGAAGAGCGTGAGTTCTGCAGGGACAACGTGTTGCGGCGCGTCATTGTTGACGCAGGCAGGCGGCAGGACCAGCGGACTCAGCGTCGTCGTATCGCCGAAATCGACGTTCTTGGACTCCTCCGTTTGATGGTCGTAGCCCTTCGGCGCCACTGCCTCCACGATGTAGAAGCCGGCCGGAATCGGTTCGACGACCTGACCATCGGACGAGGCTCCGCCTGTCACCATGGAATTGAACGCATAGCCCCCGTCGAAGACACCGGGACGGACTTGGTTATAGTTCCGGTAGCCGTCGTGGCACGCATCCTGTGGCAGAGGGGGACCGTAGAACGAATCACTTAGGGGATTCACACAGCCAGTCGGAAGGGAATCGTCCCAACTGTCCGACGTGACGACATGGACCGCATCGCCGGCGCTGAATGTAGTGGGGGTGGCAAGATTATTCCGCTTCACATCCTCCGGTCCCATCGGTCCGCCGGTCTTCCAGCCGAACGGATAGTTGTCCACATCGGCCAACTGGATACCGCCGCCGTTGACATCCCTGATGACGCCGGGGGAATTGACGGCCCTTTCGTACAAGTTGACCTGGACACGAGGAATGCCAGGCTCCCAGGGATCGCCGACCGCTAATTGTGGATCATTTTCCGCCCGAGTCGTCGCATAGTGCACGATGCCTGAAATCCCGCCGTTCTCGCCGAAGGCATAGTTCGCCTTGCCCCACTCGAACACGTTGGTCGTGCCCTGGAATCCTTGATAGGCTTCCAGCAATATGAGGCCCGTCTCCGTGCGGGAAGGGAGTCCATTATTATCAGGCTGCAACTGGGGATTCAATTTGCCCCATCCAGGCGCCTCCGTGGTTGTCGTGTCCACTGGTCCGCCGCCTGCATCCACGTAGACCGTCACGCCGGTCGCTTTGAACCGGAGAAAGTCCACTTCCGCCACCTGCCAGTGAAAGAAGGGGAAGACTTCATCGAACGGCACATACCCCTCGGCATCGGTCGGAAAACTTTGATAGATCGTGCCGTCACGGTTCCGTAAATTCACGGCCTGTTCGGGAATACCAGCTTCTCCCGGATCCCGCTGCCCATTTTGGTTGACATCGTTGAACACATAGTGATCCTGCCGCGCAAACCAGGCGAGGACCTGCACCTTACCCAGGTTTACCGTGCCGCCGGTCGGCGGCACGACGGCGGTGCGGAATCCGATGATGTTGTCGAGGAACTCATCCCAGATCACCAGTTGCCAGTTTCCGGAGGGCACGTTTGGAATTGAGAAGGTGCTGTCCGCGTTGCAGGGAGCTGCATAATGCCCTCGCGCGCCCAAGTTCAGCCCGACCCAGCAATTCGGCCAGAGATGACCATCACTGAAGGTCAATTCAGGCGGACGACCCAGATGGCCGTTCACTACTGTCCCTTCAATCGTGCCGGTCAACTGTCCGGCTCCCGGAGCCGGAATGGTATTGAACTGTTTCACGAAACCCATAAAGACGTGCGGGAAGCTCGGACCGAACTCTACCAGATAGCGCGGTTCGTTCGGCTTGACCCAGGCATCGATCGTCTTGTTCCCTTCGATCGTCGTGACCTGTTGCCAACCCTGACCGGTCGGCGGAACGATCTGCACTCCATACTTCCCCGGCGCAAGGTTCTTGATGAGCGCTTCCCCGACTTTCAAGCCATGAGGATTTGTGGCAGGATTGTTCACATCCGCTTGCGTCATCGTGAGGATAATGCCGGTTCCCTGAGTTTGGAGGATCGGTTGCCCAGCAGGATCGAGGCCGCTGTAGGTCGTGCCGAGCGGATTGCCGTAGACATCGGTCAGCAGCTGTCCGCCCTGATCGATGATGAGAACGGAGAATCCGCCCAGACCTGCTTCTTGAGGCAGATCTGGCGCGCTGTTGATGGGATTGTTGTCTTCAAAGGCGAACACGGAAATCTGCGCCGACGGGATCGGCTGAGCCGTAACCACCACCGTAACATTGGCTGGGCCGCCTCCCGCAGGGAATGCCACCTGCGTTCCGCTCATGGAGTAGCACTTGGGCTGGCTTGGGTCCTGGCAGTCGCTGCCGGCAGGCCGGTGCGGCAGTACGGACAGGTAGTAGCGTTTCGCAGGGTCCACGTTCGGAATCGACGCAACCCCGCCGCCACCGACACCGATATCGCCTTTTGCCGCTACCGGCATGTAACTCTTGAAAAAAGTGTATGAGAGGCTGTTCGGATCGCGCGGGCCCAATGGGAAGGGGCTGCCCGGGATGTTGGGAAAGGTCGCGTCTTCCTCAAGCATCCAGCGATACCCTGTCGTGATCGGTGTCAGTTGACCGTTGGCGTCTTTTGTCGCCACAGTGACGTTTACAGTGGCTGCCCACAGCTGCGCGTCCAACAGAAGCGCGAGGCTCATGGCCATCAAGAAACTTTTCCCCATCGTTCGTACGAGGCCGCTGATGCATCCCATGGTCTACTCCCTCCTCAATTCCTGAAAGTGACTCCCGCTCTGATTCGCGTCACTCGTGGCTGACACGAGAACTCTGCATTTGCCGTTGTTGATCCTGTGAACGTTTCGAGAAGCACTGTAGTAGCTGTCATTCCGTCTGTGCCGCGTCGCGTAATCTTATTCAGTGTAGCAGGCATTGAAATTTCTGCTGCCAGAGCGATGCCTACTGGGTTATTCATTCTGTCGCGCATTGACATCTCGGCTGACTGAGCGTTGGTTGATTGCTGATACATACTCACGTGTGCACAGGTATACGCTCCTGCGATTTCGCAAAGCAGTCGAGCGATTACGACTTCTTGCATAAAAATTCACCCAGTTTAGAGGGGGCAGACTACTCAATACTTTCGGGGGGAGGTCGTTCTCAGTCGGGAGAGTATTGCGATGCGGTTCGACGGGGTAGATCGGAAGAATCAGTCGGCGGAGAATCGAGTCGGTACTCATATGTGTTCGCGGTTGTTCATCTTGTTGTTGCCACTCTATAGTGCAACTCAAAAAACTCAAAACATTTTCAATAAACGTGCAACAACCGGCTGAGCGACGAGATGCGATTTTGTGACGGTTCGTCGCGCTCCCATCCATCCCTCCCCCATAGTTTATGGGGGAGGGTGAGGGAGGGGGCGCAAGACCGGCGCGTGGAGCGCAAGGGCGCGGGGCTAGCGGCCTGGCCGGTTGGCACGCTTTCGTGATGATCGTGATGAAGAATGCAGGTTAATGGGCAGGTTTTACCGTTTACTGCCGATCTTATTGACCGTGACGCCGGCTCTCGCTGGCTTCCACTGCTTGACCAGCCACTTTGCCTTCGCAATCTCGGCTGGTTTTAGTTGCTTGGAAAACAAATCACTTTGTCGACCGGCCTCCTCGTCACCCTGGGCGGCAGAGAGAGCAAGCCACATATAGGCTTGGGTTTTGTCGGTCGCTACGCCTTGACCACCCCCTGAGAGTAGCTTCCCCAGGCTATGTTGAGCGGGGGCAAATCCTTGGGCTGCCGCAAGCCACCACCATCGCGCGGCTTCCATATCGTTCTTCGGCACACCGGTGCCCTCCCAGTAATTGTCGCCGAGAGCATTTTGAGCAAACGTATCACCTTGCATGGCTGCAAGTCGGTACCATCGGACTGCCTCGGTCTTGTCTTTCGGAACATCTCGGCCGCGATCGTACGCCTGGGCTAACGCAAACTGCGCTTCAACATTTCCTCGCTCGGCCTGCAGGCGCAGCCGTTGAATTGAGGAGCCCGGTCCGGCTGCCTGCTTGGCTGATTGAGTCGGCTTGTCTTGCGCCGTAGGGAGGGGCTGCGAACTTCCACAAGAGTTCATCAACAAGAGCATCGTGCCGGCGACAATGATCCAACTCCACATAATTACCTCCTTGAGAAGAGTTATTTGTAACTGCTCAGGTAGATAGGCTGAAGGCTGAAGGCTATAAATTGTCTCGCATCAAAACCTTCAGTCTAAAAACCTTCAGCCTATGAAGCTCCCCGCAGCAAGCTGCGGGGAGCTTCATTTCGCCATCGCCGTGCCATAGTAGGTATCAACCATGACGCCGATTTCTTTCAGCATGGGCGTCGGGAGCGTACCGCCGGCGCAGACGATCACCGCGTCGTTCTTCATTTCGATATCTTTTCCCTCGTGAACAAGCGTCACGTTTTTTGTCCCAATCTCCTTTACGTTGGCATCCAGATACACCGTGATCTTCTTTCTCTCCACACACTGTTTCAGCTGCTGCCGGTTCTTGTCTTTGGGGCGGGTAAAAATTTCATCGCCACGACAGGAAATAGTGACCGTCGTACCCCGCTCAGCTGCGATGGACAGCGCCGCTTCCGCCGCACTGTCTCCGCCGCCCACCACCAGCACGTGAAGCCCGCGGTACTGCTCGGCGTCGATCAGGCGATAGACGACCTTAGGCTGCTCTTCTCCCGGCGCACCCAGCTTGCGGGGTGTGCCACGCCGGCCGATCGCGAGAAGCACGTTCTTCGTCTTGTACTCCGCCTTGGGCGTCTTCACGACGAAGACGTTGCCGACTTTCTTCAGGGAATCCATTCGTTCCATGAAGTTGATCTTGAGGCCTGTTTGTTTGATGATCTTGTTCCAAAACTCGAGCAGCTCTTCCTTGCTGACTTCGTACTTGTTGAACTTGCCGACGATGGGCAGATTCATTGGGGCCGTCATCGCGAGTTTTCGACGCGGGTAGTGATAGACGGACCCTCCGAGGCCGTCTTCTTGTTCGATCGTCACAAACCGTAGCCCCGCCTCCTTCGCGGCAAGTGTGGCGGAGATGCCGGCCGGTCCGGCGCCGACGATGACCACGTCTAACTCATTTCCCTTGCTTTTGTTTTTGCAAATCGTCTCGACGGCTCTTTGCCCTTGATCCACTCCCTTGCGGATCAATCCCATCCCGCCCAACTCGCCGGCAATGAAAATGCCGGGGACATTGGTTTCGAACGTCGGCTTGACTCGAGGGATGTCGATGCCGCGCTTCTCCGTCCCGAACACCAACTGAATCGCTTCCACAGGACAGGCCGCCTCGCAGGCCCCGTGCCCGATGCAGTGATCGGGCTGGATGAGCACCGCCTTTCCCCTTATGATTCCCAACGCATCTTCCGGACAGGCTTTGACGCAAGCGCTCGAGCCGATGCACTTGTTGGTATCGATGACTGGGTGCAAGGTGAGTGGCTCCTGGATTCCCGACTTCGCCATCTCAGCCAGGCGGGCGCGGTACTGGACGTCTTTCTTCCGATTGCGGCGGAAGTAAAGCCACAGCGCGATGATCACCGGCAGGAGGTAGAGCATCGTGGTGAGATGTGATTGTGACATGCGACCTTCTCAGTGCTATGGAATTTCACGATCGATGACGACCGTGATCCCATCCACTCCGGATTGCACCGGCTGACTCATCCCCTCCAGGTCTCCACTTTGTGGCATGGCCTGGCCGGACTTCGACAGACGGGCCACAATCACCACCGTGCCAACGTCGGACAGTTTCCTGGACGGCATAGGGCTCGTTGAGTCATCGAGTCGGAACGCAAAGGGTAAATCCTGTTTCGTGGCCCGCACGATCGACACCGGCATGGGCGGGCCGTTCATCGCGCCTGCGAACACGAACAACGTGTCCCTTGGGGCGCCTTTCCCGGCGAGACTCGGCGCCAGGCTCACGGTTCCGCTGATTGCGGCAAACTGACCACCAGGCATTGTCGAAGGCGACGCCCCACCGACCACCTTGACCATCGCCGGTTTTCCGCCGGCTAACCCTTTAGCCTCAGCGATGCCAGAGAGCAGCTCCCGTCGAACCTCGCCTTCCGCATCTATCGGAAGGTTGGCGCTGGCCCGCTCCCAATACTGCGCCGCCTGCCCGAACTCTTTGCGGTCGAACGATACGGTCCCGGCCAGCATCAGCGCTTTGACATGCTTCGGATCGATCTTGAGCGCCTGCTGAATCAACGATTCGGGCTTCCCTGCCAGCTTGCGGCCATGCAGCATACCGAGGGCATCGGCGTAGTCGACGAGCAGCTGGGGGTCGTCGGGGATCAACTTCATCGCCTTCTCATACATCGGCATCGCGTCGGCATGCCGTCCGATTTCTACATATGAGCGCGCAAGAAGGGCCCACCCGACTCCATCGTTGGGATTCTGATCGAGTTTCTTCTTCAGCCGCTCGGAAAGCGCGTCGAGCCCTTCGGATGTTTGATGGGCGTAGTCCGACCCGCCTTGCACCATCGGTAATGACGCGCTGGGAAGCGTGATAGCCTGCTGATTGCCCAACTCCCAGTACAGCAGCCCGCTGATGGTCGGAATGATGACCGTCAATGCCGCAACGACCGCCCGGCTGTTCACCGGCCACATCCGTGCCGGGGGCGTGGCCTCGGCTGGCCCCGTCTCTTCAAGCAGTCGCCGCTCGAGTTCCCGTTTCGATTGTTGATACTGCTCATCGGTCAACAGGGCGTTCTTGTAGTCTTGCTCCAATTCGGAAAATTGTTGGCGATAGACCGAGAGCACTTTCTCTCCTGCTCCTTTGTCCGATGGCTCTTGGCGCTTGAGCAGCGGCCACAGAAGCAGACCGAGCACGAGAATGGTCATGGCCCAGGCGATAAACCAAAATGTGAGGGTCATGATCGTCTTGCCCCTTGTGACAATAGTTGCTCGACTCGCCGGCGTTCCTCATCCGTCACCGGCGTATCGACAAGCTTCTGCGCTCGACGCCTGAGAGCGACCACGAGCGCCGCCGCACCGACTCCCAACAAGAAAAACGGCCCGATCCAGAGCAGGGTGGTGCTGGCTTTCCATGGTGGACGATAGAGCACGAAGTCGCCGTACCGTTGCACCAGGAAGTCGATGATCTCCTGGTCGCTCATGTTCTTCGCGATCATCTCCCGGACCTCGCGCCGCAAATCTTCAGCCAACGGCGCGTTCGAATCGGCCAAGGTCTGGTTTTGGCAGACCAGACAACGCAGTTCGACGGCCAGGTGTTTCAGGCGGGCTTCGACCACGGGATCTTCGGCCAACGGCTTGGCCTCCTCGGCCCAGGCAAGCCCCGGCATGAGCAGCACAATGAGCGCGAGCCATCTCATTTGTTCCGAAGCTCCTTCACGAGCGGAAGAATCTTCTTCGCCACGACATCGTCATCCAATGGCCCGATTTGTTTGTAGCGGATGACGCCCTGCTTATCGATCACGTAGGTTTCCGGCACCCCGTAGACCCCATAGTTGATGCCGACTCGCCCTGCTTCATCCACGGCCGTCAGCGGATAGGGATTGCCGTGTCGTCGCAGCCACGTCTGCGCTTCATCACGCTGATCCTTGTAATCCATGCCATAGATCGGGACCTCACCGGCTTTGGCCATGCGCATCAGAACAGGGTGCTCGTCCTTGCAGCCCCCGCACCACGACGCCCAAAAATTGAGCAGCCAGACCTTGCCGGTCATGTCGGCAGGAGAGAAGGTCTTGTCCTGATCGTGCAATTGCGGCAGGGTAAACGCCGGCGCCGGCTTTCCGACCAAGGGTGACGGCACCTCGCGCGGGTTCAGCGTCAGTCCTACCGCAAGAAACCCCACTAAAGCCACGAAGATTGCGAGTGGAAGGAGAAAAGGTTTCATGCCACGCTCTTGTCCAACAGGATGCTGAAAAAGTCCGCCAGCATCGTTCTCGCTTCGCTCAGAAGCTCAACGTACCGAAGCGTACGCCTCGCCTCTTCGCTCGCTGCGGCCTTGCTGGACGGCCTTTTTGAGCATCCTACGCGCGGTTCTCCTGTTGTCCTAGACGTGCGGATCATTGAATTTCTACCGTGCCACAAAATTTTTTTCGCCGCCTGCTAGTGATCGAATTGCCTCCGGCTCCTCTTGCCGTTCGCGGCGCCACGCAAGCCGATAGCGCCGATCGCTGACGGCCAGGACGCCACCCAAGGCCATGACCAAACAGCCCCCCCAGATCCAATCGATAAAGGGCTTGTGATAGAGCCGCACGCTCCAGGCACCG
>Ga0247727_10007220_pt1 | contig 21326 bp, 11 predicted proteins | sample WisWelCaveWW1625_FD_202498 | JGI IMG/M metagenome (GOLD analysis project Ga0247727, IMG submission 202498) | Biofilm microbial communities from Wishing Well Cave, Virginia, United States - WW16-25 | ecosystem: Environmental > Aquatic > Deep subsurface > Groundwater > Cave microbial mat | place... | reverse complement strand
CGGATATGCGGCGGGTGATGTCCAATCGCGAATACATAATCACGCGCGTGAGTGACGGCGCCTTGGTCGCTCGCGCGCGAGTGAATTGGGTTTATATCGATTTGCAAACCGGCCAACCGTTGCGCATTCCAAAAGAGTTTGAAAAAGATTTCGCGCCGTCCGGCGAGCTGGAAGAGCTCGGCATTCGGATAGCGCAGCCGCGTGTGACGGAGAATGCGTTTCGTTATCGCACGCAACGTCGTGTGCAAACGCACGAGCTGGACACGGCGCAGCACGTGAACAACGCGGTGTATTTGCAATGGGCGACGCAATCCTATTTCGACGCGCTTCGCACGGCGGGACATCCCATTGAAAGCCTTCGTAACAACTGGTTCGTGGTGCAGGGCGGCCACGAGATTGAATATTTCGAGCCGGCCTGCGACAACGATCCCATCGAAGTCGTAAGCTGGATTGGCGAAATGGGCAAAGTCCGCGGCGCGTGGATTCACGAAATTTACAATAGCGCCACCGCCAAACTGCTCGCGCGCGATTACTCGCTCGGCGTCTTCGTGACGCGCGACGGTAAGCTCTTCGCGCCGCCGGCAGAGATTGTGGAGGAGGTGATTCGCGGGCCGCAGTCGTTAAAAAACGCAACGCGATAAAACGTAAAGTAATGCCTAAGTTAATGGCGGCGAGGAATGTCATTCCGGAGGAAACTTGTTTCAATCCAGCACACTGCTTGATCGCAACAGGATGTTTCTAGCATGATAAGGTAGTTGGCTGCCAATAACTGAAGGATTTCTTTCGCACTTGACTTTGCGGCGAAAGTTAAGTATCTTTGACCATGCAAACGATCACACGGTCATTGCCTGAAAACGTTTATCGCTGCCCGCAGTCTTCCTCAGAAAGCGCCGGCAAGCCGACTCATGATTTCGCCGAACAAAGTAATTTCCCGCCGTTGCTGGATATCATTCCCGCCCGTTTCAGAGATGATTTGAGCAAAATGACAAAACTTAGCGACGACGAATTGTGGACGATGGCGCGCCGCACTGCGGATGAAAAATTGCAATCGCGATTGCGGCGATTATTACGGAAGAACAAACTTGGTAAACTTACCGACCGCGAGCAAGAGGCATTGGAAGAGGCGCTTGCACCCGTCGATCTTCTGACGCTACAGAAAGCTTATGCTTTTCTTTTGCTCAAACGGCGTGGTCATCGTATTCCCACGCTTGCCGAATTGGAAAGTGGGAGCATGAGCTTCGATCACGTTCGCGCTGATCCGTGAAAGTACAGTGGCGGCGCGTCAAATTTGGATAACTGTAGGTTTGCATCCGCCTCTCGACTAACATTCCAATTTTCCATCCTTATGTATAATCATAGCACCAACTGGCATGCGTGAATATTTCGTCATGTTCCGTTGTTCAATTTAAAAACGAAATTTCAACTTGCTCAAAATCCCAAACTATTATGGCACTGAACAAAAATCTACTGCTTAAAGCCGCTCCTCTTTTTTTCACTTTTCTCTTTTTTTCTCTTTTGTTTTTCACCGGCTGCTCCCACGACATCATCGAGTACGCCAGCGTCGAGCAAATCAGTTATTCGCAACACGTTCAACCCATTTTCAAACAAAACTGTTTATCCTCCGGCTGCCATAATTCTCAAAACCCCGCCAATGGCCTCGATCTCACCTCGTGGGAAAGCCTGATCCGCGGCTCGGAGTTCGGCGCGGTGATTGTCTCCGGCAACGCCCATCACAGCCATCTGCTCGAGCATCTTGAAGGCGAACGCGAGCCGCGCATGCCGCTGAATCGCCAGCCGCTGCCGGAAGAGCAAATCGAATTCATCGCCCGCTGGGTGGAAGAAGGTGCGCGCAACGACGCCGGCCAGCGGCCTTATGAGAACCTCACCAAGAAAGTTTATGTCTCCAATCAGGGCGACGATCTCATCGCCGTGATTTCAACCGAGCATAATATCGTCACGCGTTTGCTCGAGGTTGGCGATTCGCCGGCGCTCGACGTACCGCACAATCTCTTTATTGATCCGCAGAAACGTTTCCTTTATACGTCATTGATTGGCAGCGGTGAAATCTGGAAGTTCGATATTATCACCGACACCTTCGTCGGCAAAGCGCCGGCGGGAAATTCTTCCGCCAACGTCGTCGTTAGTCCCGACGGCAGCAAAGCGTATGTCACGAATTGGGATATCACCAATCCCAATGGCCGCGCCGTGCAGGTGATCGATACGGCGACGTTGACAAAGCTTCAGCAGATCAACGTGGGCCTCGCGCCGCACGGCATCAATTTTAGCCACGACGGCAAGCTCATTTATGTGACGAATTATTTCTCCGACAGCATTTCGATTTTGAATGCCGCCGACAATACCGAAGTCGCACGCGTGTTGCTCGCACCTGATGTGAATCCCGTGCGTTCCTCGAAATATCAGCCACTGCAAGTGGCGCTGACGCCGGATGATAAATTTGCTTATGTGACTTGTTTTGAATCGAACGAAGTGCGCGTCATTGACACCGCCACCAAAACCGTCGTCGCAGCGATTCCGGTGGGTAAACGTCCCTTTCTACTCGAAGTCACACCGGACGGCCAATTTGTTTATGTCGCCAATCAGCAATCAAACAACATGAGCGTCATTCGCGTGAGCAACAACCAAGTGGTCGCGACGATCTCGAATCCTTCGTTTGCGAATCCGCATGGCATCGCGTTCACGCCGGATGGAAAGTATGCGTATGTAACCAATGAAAATTTGAGCGGCAATTTCAATCCGCATCACCCCACCGAGCAGGGCGGCAAAACCGGACACGTTATGGTCATCGACACCGCGATCAATCAGGTGGTCAAGATTATCGAAGTGGAAGTCGATCCGACGGGCGTCGCGGTGGTGGAGCGGTAAAGCTTGTAGTGATGTTTTGTAGTGATGCCTTTAGGCATACACTTTACGAATCCGGCAATCAGTTTGTTTTTGCAGAATAGTTTTGCGATGTGACCAGACAGGAATTTACTTTATCACTCACGTTTTGCCCCTGAAGGGGCTACTACGAACGAAGGAGGAAGGATCAATGCGAATCGCTTTTGCGACCAGCGAGTGTGTGCCTTTTGCCAAAACCGGCGGATTGGCGGATGTGAGCGGCGCGTTGCCGGCGGCGTTGGTCGCCGAAGGCTGCGAAGTCAAAGTTTTCATGCCGTTGTACAACTCGATTAACACGGACAAGCATGGCTTGACTTTCGCGCGCGAGTTGTACGATATTCCCGTACAAATTGGCGGCGAAACGGTTTACTTTCACGTCTGGTACAAAAAGAACGAGGCTGGCGTCGAGCAATATTTCATCGACTGCCCGCGCTATTATCATCGCGGCGCGATTTACACCAACGATGGTGACGAAGACAAGCGCTACATTCTTTTGCAAAACGCGGTGTTTCAAATTGTGCAGCGTTTTAATTGGGCGCCGGATATTTTGCACGGCAATGATTGGCAAACCGCGCTGCTGCCGGTTTATCTGCGCGAGAAATATAATTGGGACAGCCTGTTTTGGAAAACTGCCTCGGTGCTCTCGATTCACAATCTCGCCTATCAAGGCGCCTTTTCGAAAGAGTCGATTTATCACGCGGGATTGAAGTATGACAAATATTACCCGCTGGGACCTTATGAACTTCACAACGCCTTTTCGTTTTTGAAAGCGGGCCTGTTGTACGCCGATGCGGTCACGACGGTGAGCGAAACGTACGCCAACGAAATTCAAACGCCGGAATACGGCGCGCGGCTTGACGGCGTGTTGCGAATGCGGCACGATGATTTTTACGGCATCTTGAACGGCATCGATCCCAACGAATGGAGCCCGCGCGCCGATAAATTCATTCCGCAGCACTATGATTTTGCAACCTTCGCCGATAAAGCGAAAAACAAAAAAGCGCTGCTGGATTACTTCGGGCTGCCGCTGCGCGACAACGTGCCGGTGATCGGCATGATCTCGCGCTTGACTGCGCAAAAAGGTTTGGAAGTAATTTCACAGACCTTTCCCGAGTTGGCGCAAATGCCGGTGCAATTCGTTTTCCTCGGCAGCGGCGAGCAAAAGTATGTGGACTTTCTCGATTGGGCGACGCGGACATATCCGGATCGGGTGGCCGCTTATAGCGGTTTCAACAACGAACTCGCGCATTTGATCACCGCCGGCAGCGACATGTACCTGATGCCGTCGAGTTACGAGCCGTGCGGCTTGAATCAAATGTACAGTTTGAATTACGGCACAGTGCCGATCGTGCGTAAAACCGGCGGCCTCGCAGACACCGTCCGCGACTATCACGAGCACAATCAACAAGGCAACGGTTTTTCGTTCTGGGATTACACGCCGTATGCGCTGTTCACCAGCATCCAACGTGCGCTGACACTGTTCTATCAAAAAGACGCGTGGCTGGAAGTCGTGCAGCGCGGCATGAGCGAAGATTTTTCATGGCAGAAATCCGCGCGGAAATATATTGAAGTTTACAAGAGGGCGAAGAGCAAACGGGGGTGAATCATGTACTACCTTCTATTGCAAGCAGTTGACTTCTTTGCGTGGGGATTTTTTCGCAAATACGAGAAGGGCGATGCCCGATGGTATGAGGTGTTTCGCGAAAAAATCGCTTTTGAGCGGGTGTATCCCGATAAATAAAAAAAGAGAGCGATCCCTGTATAGCTAGATCCCATGGCTCTATTTACCTACATTCAGAAGGGAGCACCACAGGGGCTATACAGGCCTTATTCACTCTCTTTGAATCAAGGTACATCGTTAAAACGTAAAAGTCAAGAATTTTTTGAAAAAGCAGCACCGGCGAGGTTGAATCTTGTACTATCTCTATCTCGACGAATCCGGCGATCTCGGACACTACGCGGAAAGTCCGGGCGCGTCAAAATATTTTGTCATCACTGTGTTGGAAGTGATGAACGACAACGACAAAAAGGCGATTGAGAAAGCTGTGGAGCGAACGCTGAAGAATAAAATTCATCAAAGTCGTTCATATCAAACACGCACAATCACTGAGCTTAAAGCGACCAACACTTCGCTTGCAGTCAAACAGTATTTTTACCGACAAATTGCGGCTACTCCATTTCATCTCTATGCTGTGATTCTTGATAAGAACCGTTTTGGCAATCACCTTCAGTTCAACCATAATCGCCTTTATCGTTTCATCACGCACCTGGTGATCAAAGCGCTCCCGCTCGAAACAGCATCCACGCGAGTGACTTTTGTTTTGGATCAAAGAATGGGCGGCATTGCCCTGCGTGAGTTTAATAAGTTATTGCGTTTGCAGATACAATCACAGATTTCTCCTCAGGTGCCGCTCTTCATCGATCATGAAAATTCCAATAAGATAAAGTCTTTGCAAGCGGTCGATCTATTTTCGTGGGGAATTTTTCGCAAATATGAAGCGAAAGATACTGAATGGTATGATGTATTTCGAGAGAAAATCAAGTTTGAGCGGGTATATCCGGAAAAATAAAAAAGAGAGCGATCCCTGTATAGCCCAATGCCCCACGGCTCTGTTACCTACCTATGGAAGGGAACACCGCAGGAACTATACAGGACTTACTCACTCTCTTGGTTAAAAGATAAGTTGTTCAAACGTAAAAGTCAAGCTTTGTTTTAAAAAATATGCAAAAATTTCGAAAGCAAACAAAAAAAATTTTAGCTGTTGTTTTATTCTTCGCCGCCTGCCAGAGCAACAGCCCCAAACTGCCGACGCCGCCGGACGGCAATTCGCCCAAATTCAAAGTGACGGATTTCACCGCGCCGGAGCAATGCGCGAGCTGCCATCCGAATCATTACACCGAATGGCGCGGCTCGATGCATGCGTATGCGTTCGTCGATCCGGTTTTCTTTGCGATGCACGAACGCGGCCAGCAAGAGACCAACGGCAGGCTCGATCAATTCTGCACGAAATGCCACAGTCCGGTTGCGAGTCTTACCGGTGAAACGCCGCCGTTTTTTAACCGCAATGCGCTGTCGCCCATTTCAACGCGCGGGGTGCAATGCGATGTCTGCCACACCATCACCAAAATCAATAACCCGAACAACGCCGATTTTGAATTGACGCCGGGCAATACCAAATACGGCTCGCTGGCGAATCCGGCGGCGAACAGTTTTCATCAATCCGCCTTCAACGCCGAATTTGATCGCTCACGATTTTGCGGGTCATGCCACGATGTGAAAAATACTTTCGGCGTGCTGGTCGAAGAAACTTACAGTGAATGGAATCGCGCTTCGCTCGCCGGCATGTCCTTCGATTGTCAGGATTGCCACATGCCCACTTACGCCGGACAAGCCACGACCGGCGGGCCGCAGCGCGATAAATTGCATCGCCATTATTTCGCCGGCGTCGACGTGCCGTTGGTGGATTTTCCGGACGCGGCGTTGCACCGGCAAATGGCGGAAGAGTTGTTAAAAAAATCCGCCGATCTGAGTGTTGCTCATCCGGCAACCGTTGTCGCGGGTGACACGCTTAAACTCGCCGTCACGGTGGCAAACCGATATCAAGGCGTGTTCAGCGCCGGCCACAGCCTTCCCTCCGGCGTGACGGCGGAGCGGCAAATGTGGATTGCCGTTATCGCGCGCGATCAAAGTGGGCGCGTGTTTTATCAAAGCGGCCAGCTCGATGCAAACGGCGATTTGCTGGATCAACACAGTTTGCTCGCTCCTAATACTGATCTGGATTTGACGATTTTCCGGCAAATCATGCGCGATGAAAACGGCAAAGAAGTTTTATTTTTTTGGCAGGCGCGCTCGGTGGAAAATCATTTACTCGCGCCATTGGCTGAAAAGACGGCGCAATACAAAATCAAAGTGCCACCCAATTTAACCGGTGAAATCACGCTCGAAGTTGCGCTGCGTTTCCGCACGTTGCAGCCGTATTTTTTGCGCGAGCTTGGGCTGGGCAATCTGGTGGGGAAAGTTCCGATTGTAGATATGGCGTCGGTGACCAAACAGATTGACCTAAAATGAAGACCTTACTGATTCGGTGTCGTCCAAAAGGAATCTTTGTAAAATTTAAGGCGGCCGTTGGAAACAAAAAACATCCTTACAGAAGGACAGTTGTTCTGTTTAGTTGCTTGCTGTGGTTCTTTTCTCAACACACAGCCGTTGCCCAAACTTTCACGCGCAGCGTCGATGCTATCCCCGTCGTACGCAACGGCGAGCGTTTAGAGTTTCCTTTTTTCGGCGGATTGGATCGCTTCATTCCGCAATTCATCGACGCCGAAGGCGATGGCGATTTTGATTTGTTCATCTCCGAAGCCGACGGGCAATTAATTTTTCTGGAAAATACTGGTTCAGCACTCGCGCCCAAATTTCGCCTGAATCCCGACGCGTTTAAAAACCTGAATGTATCGAGTTGGTTTTATTTTATCGACATCGACGCCGACGGCGATCTCGATTTGTATCATAGCAACAGCGACAACGGCCTCGTTTTCCGCCGCAATACCGGTTCGCGCCCGCGCCCGAATTTCGTGATTGCAACTTCAGCCGTCGTCACCGGCGACAATCAAAAAGTCGTCAACCAGTTGACCAGCACGCCGACTTTCGCCGATATCGACGCCGACGGCGACTTTGATTTTTTTACCGGCATTATCACGGGCGAGATTGCACTATATCAGAATGTCGGCAATCGCGCCACACCCGCTTTTGAGTTTACCACCGGCAAATGGCAGGATTTGCTGATTTTTTCATTTAGCACGGCGCTCGGCAAAAAAACACTGCACGGCGCCAATGCGATCGAGTTCGCCGATATCGACGGTGACCGTGACTTGGATTTTTTCTACGGCGATCTTTTTCACAAGGGCCTTTATTTTCTCCGGAACGACGGCGCGCCGAATAATCCGCAAGTCGCGATCACCGATACGCTCTTTCCGCGCGTGCAGCCGATCAAAACGTTCGGTTATAACGTGCCGCGCTTCGCCGATATTGACGGCGACAACGATCAAGATTTATTTATTGCCAGCTTGCAGCAAAATCAAAACAATTTTCTTTTATACAAAAACTCCGGCACGGCAACCGCGCCCAATTTTCAGCTTGCGACGCCGAATTTTTTGAGCCGGCTCGACGCCGGCAGCAATAGCGCGCCGGCTTTTATTGATATCGACGCCGACGGCGATCAGGATTTGTTCATCGGCAATTTGGACGGGCAAATCAGTTTTTATGAAAACACCGGAACCTCGACGGCGCCGGCTTTTCGCGGGGTGACGGATAATTTGCCGAATATTCAACGCACACAACATTACTCCGCGACGCCGGCTTTTGCCGATCTCGACGCCGACGGTGATTTTGATCTCTTCATCGGTTCCTCATTTGGCCACCTCGTTTTTTATGAAAATCAAGGCTCGTTGCTCGATCCCAATTTTGTTTTTATTACGAGCGCGTTTGCGAATATCAGCATCGGCAGCTCTTGTGCGCCGCAATTCATCGACTACGATAAAGACCGCGATCTCGACCTTTTTATCGGCGCGTCAATCGGCGGTGTCGTTCATCTTTATGAAAATACCGGCGTTTCCGGCCAGCCGCGTTTTCAATTTAAAAAAAGAATACGCCATGCGTTCAACGTTGATGACGCCGTTCCATTTCTGTATGATTGGACGGACGACGGTCTTTTAGATCTTTTCATCGGCGAGAACAGCGGCACGATTTTATACTATCGCGGCGTGGCCGCCGACTCATTCACGTTTGCGCAAAAAGATTTTGCCGGCCTTGACGTCGGTTTTTATGCAGCGCCGGCCTTTGTCGATATCAACGGCGACCGCCGCATTGATTTGTTTGTGGGCGAAGGCGATGGCGGCGTAGATTTTTTTCAGGGCGCTGGAAGCTCGGCGGTGGCTAATTCGCCGAGGCGACCCCATTCATTCGAATTAAATGCCTATCCCAATCCGTTTCGCGAGCGGTTGCATATTTCGTTGCGCGCGACCGGTAAAACCGCCGTCGCCTCGCCGCAAGTTATCGTCTACAACCTTGCCGGCGCGCGCGTCGCCGCGTTTGAAATGCGGCCGGCGTTGAATGGAACCTGGCAGGGCGAATGGCTGCCCCAAGAATCGAGTCTCACTTCCGGTGTTTATTTTTTGCAAGTCGATATTGAGAAAGAGCGCATAAGTCGAAAAATCTTGTTTATTCGCCGATAAAGTTCAACGAGCTAAAAATGAAAGCCGGCTTTTAACCAAAAGGATTCTTTCGAATGACATTCTCTTTATTTGGGCGCTTATCCCCAAAAGGGATTTGCTCGACTCAGCCATTCCCGCGTGGCGCGCTGGCAATCCTGCTCGTGCTCTCTCATGCCGTTTTCGCACAAACCTCGCGTCCAGAAAAATTCATTACGGATGTGTCGCATGTCATCAGCGGCGCGGGGCATGTTCTCACTTCGCCAACACGCTGGCAGGGCAAAGACTGGGCGATCTTCGGCTCCGTGTTGGCAGGCACTTTCGCGCTTTCCTATCTCGATGAGCCGTTTGATGATTTGATGCAACGCAATCGCAGCGGGTTTGCGGATCGCCTGAACGACATTGGCATTGAATACGGCGAGCCGCGAACCGCCGTCCTTCTCACCGGCGGCGTTTATTTGAGCGGCTTGATTATTGATAATGATTGGTTGCGCGAAACGGGGGTGATTGCTTCGGCTTCGTTGCTGTCGAGCGGTATTATTCAATCGACGACGAAAGCCGCCGCCGGGCGCGCGCGGCCGCATGTCGGACTGGGCCACGATGTATTTGATCCGTTTCGCGGCGAAGAAAATTACTATTCTTTTTTTTCGGGACACACGATGGTGGCAATGATCATTTCGCACACCTTTGCCAAGCGTATCAATCATCCCGTTGCCAAGGTCGCCTTTTACAGCCTCGGCACGGTTGCCGGTTTAGCCCGTGCTTATAACCGCGATCATTGGCTGACCGACGTCGTGCTCGGCAACGCGCTGGCGATCACGAGCGTCAATTCGGTTTCGAGGTGGCTGGCGGCCAAGAAAGACGGGAAAGAAATGGGCGGGTTGCAATGGCAGCTCACGCCGAGAGGCCGTGGCGTGAATTTGAGCATGGCGTGGTAAAGCGATGAGGGGAAAAATTTTTCGGTCTCAAACTCTGAATGAAAGACTCATCCCACCAAAGGCAGCAAACCGTATTTCCTGCCAAGAATGGCTGTAGAATCCGCCCCTAACCATTTTTCCAACAGCGTCGCGTACACCTGCCGGAAATCCGTTTGAAAAATTAAATCCCCGTCGTTTAATTTTTCCAACGACGGTTGCGCGCCGACGAGTCCCGCTTTGACGGGATTACCAAAAACGATCAACGGCGCCGCCTGGCCGTGATCCGTGCCGCGGCTGGCATTCTCTGCCACGCGCCGGCCAAATTCCGAAAACGTGAAGCCGAGCACGCGCTCCGCCTGGCCGAGCGTTTCGAGATCTTTTTGAAACGCCGCGAGGCCGTCGCCTAGAATTTTCAGCAACCGTTCGTGAACGCCGAGCTGTCCCGCATGCGTGTCGAAACCGGTGAGCGCAATATAATAGACGCGCGTATCCATATTACCGGCAATCATCGCCGCGATGAGCTTCAGGCCTTGCGCAAACGGATCGGCAGCATAATCGGTTTTGCTCTGCACGCGGCGAATCGACCGGCGAATACGATCTGCCGCGACTTCCGCGTTCATGGCCGTGCGGCGCAAAAAATCAAGCGGGGTATCGACGCCGGCATTTAGGGTTGGCGCTGCGGCCGCGGCTTCCGCGTGGGCATAAACTTGCGTCATGCGATAAAACTGCTCGGGATCGCGCAGCGCGACGCCGACCGGATTAGTGGCTTTGAGCGCGGGATTCAGCGCCTCGCCGACGCTCACCGCCAAGGTTGGACTACAAGCTTCTTTGAGGTGTTTGTTGTTGCAGGCATGATCAAACATGCGCCCAATCCAGCCGGCGCTTTCAAACGCTTCGGCGACGCCGCTCTGCCAAATTTCCATCGAGCGAAAATGCGAACGGTCCGGATTGGGATAACCGACGCCCTGCACGATGGCGAGCTTGCCGGCATCGTATAAATTTTTCAACGGCGCGAGATTCGGATGCAAACCAAGCTCCTGGTTAATGCGAACGACTTTATCTTTCGGCACGGCGAGCGACGGCCGCGCGCGATAATAAGCGTCGTGGCCAAATGGCACGACGGTATTCAATCCGTCGTTGCCGCCGCCGAGCTGCACGACGACGAGCACGCGATCGTCAAGTCTCGCGCCGGCGCGGGCCGTAAACGGATTTGCGAGGGCAAGTGCCGTGCGGCTCAAAAATGTCGGCACGGTGCTCGCCGCTGCAACGAGGCCGAGGCTCTTTTGCAAAAATTCGCGGCGGGTGTGAAGCTTCGCTGATGATGACGACATATTTGTTGACTCCACAGATAAGATTTTGTCAATACAATCACTTCGGAGCTATCGCATGCGGCTCAATCATAAACAACAAGAATTAATTGAACAATTCTCAAATGCGATTGTTGTCAGCAGGCAACCGGCGAACCAGCTAACACAACTGATACGCCGGCAGCCACATCACATCGCCCACCGCGCGTTGCAACGCGGCCTCACGAGATTTTTCTTTCAGCGCTTTTTCCAAATTTAAAATCAAATTTTGCCGTTCGCCTTTTGCCGGCGCGACGGCTAGCAGGATGGCTGTGATCGCCTCAATCATTTCCGGCGCGGATGATTTATTCCCGGCAAATTTTTCCGCGTCAAAATCGATTTTCAAATTGCGCGGCGGCAGCATTTTGCGCGCTTGGAATTTGAGCTTGCGCTCTTCTTCCGTCATATCCGCCTTGCGCAAATCCATATCGCCCTGCATGCGCGGGTCCATTTCTTCCGGCACTTTTCCTGCCGCAATGATCTCCGCAAAGGTGTAGCGCGTCAGCAAACGCGAGGTGTCGATCCACGCGCGGCCGCCGGGCCAGCCTTTGACGTTCGGCGGGAGGTACGGCACCTGCCCCATCATCAGCAACATACGGCCATAAAACTCAAAGCTGTTCACGCGAAGCTCGAGCGTGCGCGCCGCGCCAACGACAAGCTGCAGCGGGCTTTTGATTTGCGCGCCCATCACCGCGGCCGCATAAAACTCGGGATGAGAAAAAATCTCGCGCAAAATCGTCTTGATATCGTACTGCGCTTCCCGAAATTTTCCCGCGAGCGTTTTGATCAGGGCCGCGGGCGGATTTTCACTCGCAAAATAACTCCACAGCTTGCGCGCGATAAACCCGGCGCAGGCCGGCTGCTCGAGAATGAGGTTGACAAAATCCTCGCCGTTAAAATTGCCGGTGCGACCGAGAATCGTTTTGCCGCCGCCGTCATGCTGAAACCGGCGAAAACGGAATTGATACGGTTCGATGCTGTAGCCGGTCAACGCCCGCGCGCCTTCGCGAATATCCTGCTCGGTGTAATTTCCGGTTCCGAGTGAAAATAATTCCATCAGCTCGCGGCTGAGATTTTCGTTCGGCTGGCCTTTTTGATTTTGCTCGTTGTCGAGATAACGCAGCATCGCCGGATCGCGAATGATGGCGCGCAGCAAATCGCCGAAATTGCCGAGCGCGTGCTCGTGCAACAGCTTGAGCTGGTTATAAAGAAACGGCGTGGCTTTGACTTTTTGCTCGCTCGTCGCAAAATGGCCGTGCCAGAAAAACGCCACTTTCTGATGCAGCATATCCGCCGGCGTCGGCGCGCCCATCATGAATTGCACCCAGCCGGCTTGCAGCTCGTTGGTGTGCTGGCGATTGCGGCGCTGCAGCATTTTCTTTTCTTCCTCGCCCATGCGCCGAATCTCGCGCGGATCGAGTTGTTGATCTTCGGCGAGCCATTTGGGCGCCGGCAACGCGCGCGTTGGACCGCTCAATAGGTGCTCAATTGAGCCGGATAGGCCTTTATCGAACAACGCTTCGATTTCATTTTGCCTGCCGCCAAAACCGGCGCGGAAGAGCAGGTGGCGGACTTTTTCCCGGCTCCAGCTTTGCGGATCGAGTTTGGTATGGCCTGACATGTTGTTAATCTCATCAAAACAAAACTCTCACAGAGAAATCTCCATGAGAGTTTTTGCACGGGAGCAAGAGTAACATAAAATTGTATTGTTGGTTTGAGGCCGGCCCCGCAACTTCCAAGCTGCGGGGCCGTCTCGAGGCCAAGCATTCTCGCCGATCCCAATCAAGCCGATTGGGTTACTTGACCATAGCCATTTTTCGCGTCATCACCACCTCGCCGGCTTCCAATCGGAACAGGTAAAGCCCGGTAGAAAGCTGGCGACCGTTGTTGTCTTTGCCGTCCCACGTCGCGGTATAAACGCCGGCGTCCTGCACGTTATTCACCAGCGTGCGCAATTCCTGGCCGAGCGCGTTGTAAATGCGCAGCGTCACGTTCACGCGCGCCGGCAGATGGTATTTGATCGTGGTTTCCGGATTAAACGGGTTCGGATAATTTTGCTCCAACTCGAATTTCGTTGGAATTTCCGCGGCGGTCTCTGCAACACTCGTGGTGCCGAGCGTCAACACCACATTCGCCACGCTGCGACCTTCACCGACGCTGACCGGAACTTGCTGTTCAGCTTCGCCGCTGGTGCTGGTGGCCGTAATTTTAAATTCACCGGCCGGCATTTCATCGATGATGAAACTGCCGTCGCTGCCGGTCAGCGCGGTCGCGATGATGACGCCGTTATCGAGCGCCTGCACGACCACATTCTCCGCGCCGCGCGCCTGATTTTTGTAGCGCACCACTCCGGCAATTTGATACGCGCCGCGCTGCGCCGGCGTGAGCGCAAAGTTGATATTTTCCAAAACATTATTTTCCACGCCAAAAATTTTGGCTTCCCGGAAAGTTTTGGCGTTATCGTAGTATTCGGAAATAAAGCGCGAGGCCAGGGCGAGGGCCACATATTTTCCAACCGGCACGCCGGAAATTTTATATTTGCCCAATTCATCCGCCGGCGCGAAGAGCGGCGGCTGCGGTCCGGAATTCGGCGCGCTCATCGGAATCAACAACACAAAAGCATTGGACACCGGATTCTTATCCGCTTCCGAAACAATCACCCCGGCAACCGTGCCACCGCGGCGATCAAACGGCTTGAGCTGAAAATTGATCTCCGCCGTTTCTTTCGGCGCTTCGACTTTCACCGGCGTCGCATTGTCGAGGCGTTCCGCATCTTTGTAATACAAACCATTGAAGCCTTCGGCGCTGGCAAACACAATGTATTCGCCCGAGGGCAAGCCGTCGAGGCGATATTTGCCGTCGCGTCCAGCCGCGCCGCGCAGCATGGGCGCATTCTGCCCTTTCACAAAAACCTGAATGCTGGCGCCGGCCAGCGGTTTATTCTCCACCGCTGACGCGACCACGCCGGCAATCGCGCCGCCCGGGCCCAGCGTAAAATCAATCTTCTCGACGTTGCCGCTTTCCGGCACTTCCACCGCTTTGGCGTCTTTCAACGTCGCCGCTTCTTTCCAGTATTCCGGCAAGTAACCGCGCGCATTGGTTACCACAAAAAATTTTCCGGCGCGCACGCCTTCTAATTTATAATTGCCGTTCTCATCGGTTTTGGCAACATACGGCAGACGCAGCTCGTCTTTGCCGATGAGCGCATCCGTCGTCGGGCGCTCCTGAAACGCGGTGACGATCGCGCCGGCAATCGGCTTGCCGGTGGCTTCATCCTTCACCGTGCCGGCAACCGCAGCGAGCTTGTCCAGGGTGAAGTCAACTTCGAGGCTGTGCTTATTTTCAAAAACCTGCACCGGCGTGGCTTTGATGAACTCACGCGCTTCTTTGAAAAATTCTTTATGAAAACCGCGCTGCTCCGCCGCGACCACATAAAACCCCGGCGGCACCGAGGCGATATATTCGCCACGCTCATTGGTTGGAACGTTAAGCAGAGTACGAGGCACATTGGAGGAATTGATCAAGACATGAATCGACACCAGCGCTTTGGCGACCGGTGCTTTTGAAACGGCGTCGATCACTTTGCCGGAAATCGCGCTGGCGGTGGACAGCGTGAAACTGACGTCGCCAACCTTCTCCTCCTCCTGAACGGAAACATGATCGGCGCTGATGATATCGCGTTTCTCTTTATAAAATTCTCCTTTATATCCCGGCGCTTCCGCGAGAACGGCGTAGGTGCCTTTCGGCAACGCGCTGAGGGTGTAGCTGCCTTTTTCGTCGGTAATCGCATTGTGTTTCACCGTCGGCCGGACGACGAGAACCGCAATCACGTGCGCGCCCGCAAGCGGGGTTTTGGCGTCGCTATCATTCGTCACGAGGCCTGAAATCGTTGCACCCATACTGAGGGCGAAATCAATGCTTTTTTTCGATTCATGGTCGGCAAGACGGACCGGCGTCGATTGCTCAAAATTTTCAGCGTCCCGATAAAACTCCGGCAAATAATTTCTCGCTTCGGCGCGCAACACGTAAATGCCGGCAAGAAGTTTTTCGAGCGCGTAAGCTCCCTGCGCATCAGTTTCAACACGGCGCGCGAAACGGAACGGCCCAATGTAATCAGCCCAGACCACGGCTTTTTCAATCGGATTACCGCTCTTCTGATCTTTCACCGTTCCGGCAAGTGAGGCGGTCGCCGCGGCAATAATCACATGCGCTTCACCGCGGTAAATTTTGCCTTCCACTTCAACGAACGCCACCACGACGCCGGCGCCGATTTTATCACCGGCTTGCAAAAGGCCGCTGTTCGGTTCGATCTTCGCGAGACTAGCCGGCACAAATTCCCACTTCACCCGCGTGGCCGGATCCGGTTGCCTGCCGGCAGTGATGATGACGGCTTTGAATTGCTGCGTCGCCAGAGGCGCCACAATCGCCTCGCCCGGATCAACAACGATTTTGACCGGCAGAATCAAGCCTTTGCCGATGATGATGCGGGCTTCGCCGGCATAAGTCGCCACACCCGCCTGCGCCTTCGCGGTAATTTGGACTTCGCCTTCATCGCGGCCAGCCATGAAAAAACCGTCTTCGCCAATGACGCCGAGATTTCCCGGCGCCGCGCTCCACGTGATTTTATCGATCCGAAGCGCTCCGCCTTGCGCGTTGACCAGCAACGCTTGTAATTTGATGCCCTGGCCGGCCTCGATTCTCGCCTCGGGCGGCGTGATGATCAACTTCGCCTCAACCGGCGCCTGGGCGGCAACATTTGATACGGCTCCCAGCAACAACACGGCGGCAAGCAAATAACGACACAATCGCATAGCGTGACCTCAATCGTTAAAAGTTCAGGAGGAATAAAAAAATAAAACGCAATGAATAAAACGTAAAAACCACAATTATATTAAACGCATGCTCCCGCGCGGCGCCGCATCGGCCTGATCCGGTGACCGCGCAGGAGATGGTTTCGAAGGGAGAAGAAATTTATTTTCGCGCGCAATTTTCAATCATATCGGTCGCGACTTCCGCGATGATCGACGCGAGGCGAACCTGGCCGCGCTCCAGGGCTTCGCGGCTCCGTTTGAGCATTTCCAAAGCCTGCAATCGCACGGTTTCACAAGCTGCCGCATCGGAAATTTCCTGCAGCTTACTTTCAATCTGCGTGAGACGCTGCAACACGGCCTCGCGCGCCGGCGTGTCCGTTGCATTGGGAGCAGCCGAATCGCGCAGCATCGTTTCGGCGCGCAACAATAGATGTTGCGCCATGCGGATCAATTGAAAACCCATCACGGGGCGATTCTGGCGCCCGGCGTTCTCGGCGGCTTTCAACGCACCCGCGGCCAATTCCAGCAGTTGGAGGGCTTCGGGTTTATTCGCTTCGCGAGCGCGGGCGTTGAGTTCTTCCAGATCGCGGGCAAGTTCCAACAATGCTTCCTTGTAACGCTCCGCCAGATTTTCCGCCTTCATCGCGCCGCGATTGGTTTTGCGCATCGCCTTATCGACAAAATTGCGCGCCAGCTCGAGACGCCACTTGACCTCGGCAGACTGCCGGCGTTCGAGCGCGGCTTCGGCTTCCCGCACCAGCACGCGGGAGCGCTCGAGAAACAGCGCGGCGCGAGGATCGGCGTTGTCGCGCGTTTCCTGCTCCGCGTTTTGAATCAAATCCTGCAACAGCGCCACTTCGTTCCGGCCAAAATCCTGTCCTTTGCGGTCAACCATCGCGAGATTGATGGCGCGCAACAGCAACCGCGTCGCGCCGTTGTGAAGCTGCTGGGCCACGGCAAGCTCGCCTTTGCGAAACGAGTCTTCCGCGGTACGCGCCTGTTTTTCGGCCTGCTCAAAAACCAACTGCGCCGCGTTATTTTTGCTCGCGTCAATCGCCTCGACCGCGCGCTTCTTCAAATTTTCATAACGCTCGCGCTCGCGGTCAATATTCGGATTCGTGCCCGACGGCTTCCGCCCCTCCACGAGATTGATCGCCTTTTCGAGCAGCGCAATGGCAATCTGGTACAACTCCATGGCGCGCCGCGGATCACGCATGGCCGCGCGCTCCGCTTCGAGCTGCGTTTTGCGCGCCTGAAACACCAGCCGTTTCGCCTCGCTGTGATTCGAATTCAACACCACCTGCTCGGCGCGGCGCATCAACTCCTGAAAGATGTTGCGCAAGCGGTTGAGCGGAAAATCCAACGCGAGCCTCACCGCGCGCTCGACGTTCGCTTTGGCGAGCGCGATCAGCGCCAGCGCTTCTTTGAGCAGCAAACCGCGCAGCCGATTATCATTCATCGTCAGCGCGAGGGCATATTTGGTCTCCGCCTCTTTCCCCAGCGCTTCGGCCTTGATCAATAAATCCTGCGCCTCGCGATGGCCAACGCGGGCAACAATCTCTTTCACTTTGATGATCGCGTCGTGCAACTCGAGCAAACCGGCCTTGACGCGCGCTTCGGTCGGGTCGGTTTGAGCCAACACCGGAAGCGCGGCCGCAAAAACACACGTCCAGATCAAACACAAAATGACGGTGCACTGGTTGCGGCGAGAAAAGAGAGTTTTTGATATTGGCTTCATCGGCTCAGTTGTGTATAAAAATGTCGGTTGACGGCTTCACCCCTTTTTCTGCAAGGGTTATACCAATTTGATTTTGGCTTGATCTAACCTGATATAAGAATAGGTATTTAAAAGACATGCCACACCTTGCATTTTCGCGCTTTTGTGGCATAAAAGGCCGAAATGTACATTTAAGTACAAAGGCGAATGTACATTGAGGGACAGATAATAAAAAAGAGAAAAAGAGGAAACTGAAAAAAAGAAACACGCGCGGAGATAGACTTATAAAAAATTATAATGGTAATGGGCTACGCCAGTTTTCAGATAAGCTGAAACTGGAGTCCCGCTAACGGGACAGCATTGAACCCCACTAATTTTTAAACCACCACGAAGACACAAAGACACTAAGAAAAGCTTTATGATATGGCTTTTTGTTTTTTCGTGCCTTCGTGTCTTAGTGGTTAAAAACTGTTTGCTAGAGCGCAAATCCGCTAAAGCCGATTTTCTGACGCATCCGTTTATCGCATTGATTTGGGTGGCGTTTTTATTTGTTTTTTTGCCGCGACCGATTTATCTTGGTACTGCGGTGAATTCTCATAACTTTTTGCAACAAAACCCGAAACCCCAATGGAGCAATATGCCAACTGCATTTCGCCATCTCGAGCTTTCGCCAAAACAACTTGAGCAATATCTGCGCCTGCTCGTCGTTATTGCCGCGCCGGTTTGTGGAAAAAATCCGAATGAATCGCCCTCCCAACCTTTGGACGTGTGGGGCGAGTGGCGGCGGTTTCGCGATGCGTTTGATCACAGCCGCGATCCCGTGCAGGATCACGCCGCGCCGTACGCCGTCGTTCGCCTGTTTCCGCCGACGCTGGAAAATCTCCAACACGCGCTCGCTTTTGGCGAGAAGAATTCCGCGTATCAAATCGTGCATTTCATTTGCCACGGCAACACAGACGGCCTCGCGCTCGAGGACGAATGGGGGCAGGAACAATTCGTGTCGATTGCCGAATTGGTCGCGGCGTTCAAAAATTCGCGCGTAAAATTAGTCGTGCTAAATGCCTGCGAAACGCGCCCGCTCGCCGAAGCGTTGCAACACGCCGGCATTCCCTCGGTGATCGGCACGCGCGACCCGATTGCCGACGACGCCGCGAAGATGTTCAGCGAAACATTTTACAGCCGGCTGGCCCTTGGGCAATCACTGCAAACGGCTTTCACGGCCACGCAAGAAATTTTAGCTGCCAGGTTTGACCAACCGACCGCGCAAAATCTTTCGCTCTTGCAGTTGACGGACGCGACTCTGCCGCTGCCACAGCCACCTGCAACTGATTTCCGCCTCATCGCCAACGAGCCGCCGCACAATTTGCCGCTCACGCAGCTCACGCGCCACTTCGTCGGTCGCGGACCGGAGTTGGTGCAGCTCGGCCAATTGTTTGCCGAACACGCGGAACCGGTGATCGCGCTGCACGGCGTCGGCGGCATCGGCAAATCCAGCCTCGCGACGATGGCGGCGCTGCGCCACAGCCACCGTTTTGACGCGGTGATTTTTGCCACCGCCAAAGATGATCCGCAAAATTTCGGCGTCGAAAAAATCGTGCAAGCGCTCGATTCGGTTTGCGGCACAACCTGCCTCGGTGAAGCCACGCCGGAAAAACGCAGTCAGGCCGCATTGCGCGAGCTGAACAGCCGGCGACTGCTGCTCGTGCTCGACAATCTCGAAACGCTGTCGCCCGCCGCGACGATGGAAGTGGGAAAATTTTTAGGCCAGCTCGATCATCGGCTGGGCAGCATGGCCCTGCTCACATTGCGCCCGCGCCAGAAAGATCCGCTCACCGATTTGGCAGGCCGCTACGTGCTGCCCGTTGACCGTCTCGATTCGTTAAGCGCCGTGCAATTGCTCGTCGCACAGACCGCCGGTCTGTTTTCTAAAATTCCCCCGCGCCCGCCAGCGCCCGCAGAAAAAACCCTGTTGACCAATTTTGCGCAACACCTCGGTTTTAACCTTGCCGCGCTGTCTAAGCTCGCGAGCCTCAAAGACCTCGCCGACGCCTGCCATTGCCACCCTATGCTTTTAGAACTAACGCTCGGCGATTTGCGCCGGCCCACCACCAATTACGCGCAAGTCATCCAACGCTTGCACCGCCTCTCCGGCAAAGATTTGCAAACGCGCGTCGACGAAATGCTCGGCAACATGTTAACCACCCTGCAAGCCGAAGCGCCCGCCGCCTTTGCCCTCTTGCAAATCATGACGATTTTTCGCGGCGCCTCGGAAGTGGCAGCGTTGGCCGCGGTGCAGGCGAATGAAGAACCCGAAAGTTTTGAAGAAGCCTTAAACGCCGCGGTTGATAGCTCACTCTTGAACGCCGACAATAACCGCATCTGGCTGCATTCACTCACGGCGCAATTTTTAGAAAAGCATGCACCGCTTCCTGAACCTGTTGTCAACACCTACCGCCGGCGCCACGCCGCGTATTATTTGGAAAAAGCGCGGCAATATCGTGATGACAACATGGAACAGTGGCGCACGTTTGATGTGGATTGGGAAAATATTGCCACTGCCGCCGATTGGGTGGCAGAATTGTCGTTGGAACAAAAAGAGCATGCCGAGTTAGTAGGAAATTTTGCCATTGCGTTGACAGATATCATTTATTGGCGCAAACTGCCGGTAGAGAAATGGCTCCTCGCCGGCGCCGCCGCGTTTGCGCATTTGGAAAATAAAAAGAATGAAAGCTTGCTGTACAATCAGATCGGCCTGATTTACGACGCCCGTGGCGACTACGACGCCGCCCTGCAATGGTATATGAAAGATGTGGCCATCACAGAAGCGCTGGGTGATCGCGCCGGACTCGCCACTTCCTACAATAACATCGGCCTGATTTACAAAGCCCGTGGCGACTACGACGCCGCCCTGCAATGGTATCAGAAAAGTGTGGCCATCACAGAAGCGCTGGGTGATCGCGCCGGACTCGCCGCTTCCTACAATAACATCGCTTCGGTTAATTACGCCCGTGGCGACTACGACGCCGCCCTGCAATGGTATCAGAAAAGTGTGGCCATCCAAGAAGCGCTGGGTGATCGCGCCGGACTCGCCACTTCTTATAATAACATCGGCCTGATTTACAAAGCCCGTGGCGACTACGACGCCGCCCTGCAATGGTATATGAAAGATGTGGCCATCACAGAAGCGCTGGGTGATCGCGCCGGACTCGCCGCTTCTTATAATAACATCGGCCTGATTTACGACGCCCGTGGCGACTACGACGCCGCCCTGCAATGGTATCAGAAAGATTTGGCCATCACAGAAGCGCTGGGTGATCGCGCCGGACTCGCCACTTCCTACAATAACATCGGCCTGATTTACAAAGCCCGTGGCGACTACGACGCCGCCCTGCAATGGTATCAGAAAAGTGTGGACATCCAAGAAGCACTG
>Ga0247727_10007219_pt1 | contig 21332 bp, 17 predicted proteins | sample WisWelCaveWW1625_FD_202498 | JGI IMG/M metagenome (GOLD analysis project Ga0247727, IMG submission 202498) | Biofilm microbial communities from Wishing Well Cave, Virginia, United States - WW16-25 | ecosystem: Environmental > Aquatic > Deep subsurface > Groundwater > Cave microbial mat | place... | reverse complement strand
AAAATAAAGGCAAAATAATTTAAAGGCAAATGGAATTTTTAGAAACCTCAACCTTTTGTCACCAATGGATAAAAATCTGCCGATGGAGTTTAAATTCTTCGTTTGACCACGACCCAATTTACTAATGCCAGCAGCGCGGTTGCGGCGATGGCCAGCAATTCACCGGAGCCCATGCCCGAGATGAGATATAACGAGAACAAAATTCCCACTACTGCAAATGCCGGCCCGAAGGGCAGGCGAAATGCCTCTGCGTTTGGTTGCTGGCGCCGCAGTTTGATTAGCGCTCCGCAGACCAAGCCATAAGTGAACAATCGCGCCACGGCTGATAAAGACGCATTCCATTTAAAGCTTCCCGCGACCGCAACGCCCCACAAGACGATCGCAAAGATCACAATCGAGACGTGCGGCGTGCGGAATCGCGGATGGATGGCGCCAAAGAATTGCGGAAAATCTTTTCCCTCGGCAAGGGCAAACGTCAGTCGCGGCGCATTCAACATGGCCGAGCTCAAGTATCCGTAGACGGAGACGATCGCGCCGAGCGTGACCAACGCTGCGCCACCGGCACCCATGAAGACGCGCGCGGCCTCAGCCACCGGCCTTTTCGTTTCTTCTGGTGCCGCGAGCGCCGCGACGACAACCCATTGGATCAACGTGTAAAACAACGTACACGTTATGAGCGCGATGAACAGCGCGAACGGCGCATCGCGGCGCGGATTTTTGGTTTCACCAAGCGGTATCAACGCGGCTTCAAAACCGCCGTAGGCAAACATCAACAACAAGAGCGCCTTGGGCCAGTCGCCGGTTCCGGTTGCGGAAACGTTAGCGGCGGCATTGCCGCGCAGCAGAATAATTCCCATCACAATAAAAATCGTCAAGGGAACAAGCTTCGCAACGGTGAAAAAATTGCTCGTCTGCGCCCCAGCGCGCACGCCGCGATAATTAATCGCCGCGAGGCCGCCGAGCAGGAGGGTTAGTAAAACGATGCGGGCAACGGTTCCGGTGGCTCCGGGCCAAAATTCGGCGAGGTAATCCACGAATAAGTTCGCATTCGCCGCCGCGGCCGTGAGGCGAACCAACCATGCCAGCCAGCCCATCTGCAATCCGGTGAAACGCCCGAATGCCGTGCGCGCGTAGAGATACGGCCCGCCGGCATCGCGAAATTGCGAGGCCACTTCGGCAAAGCATGCCATGATGATGCCGATTCCCGCCGCGGCCAACAAGAAGGCGTATGGACTCACCTTGCCGAGCAATCCCGCGATGGTGGAAGGCAGGCCGAAAATTCCGCTGCCAATAATGGAATTGATCACCAGCGCCGTCAGCGTCCAGCGCCCGATTTCACGAACGAACCCGGTTTGTGATTCTGTCATAGGAAAAACGTAAACAAAACTTTTGGCAAAATCAAGGCGCGGAGAAAAAGATCGTGCAATTTACAATTGGTCATTTTTGGCAATTCCCAGCACTTTCATGCGATACGCCAGCGTCGTGGGTTTAATGCCAAGCAACTCCGCCGCACCGCCGGCGCCATAAATTTTGCCACGGGTTTGTTTGAGCGCGGCCAGAATATTGTCGCGCTCCCGTTCCTTCCAATTTTCTTCACGGATAACGCCGGACGGCGCGGAATTCTTTTCCGGAAGAACCGGCGTCGAGCTCGCGACGGTTGCGTTGAGCGGCAGCGCATGATCGAATTGCAAAACGCCGCCGCGCGCCAGAATCACCGCACGCTCGATGACGTTTTGCAGCTCGCGAATATTTCCCGGCCAGTGATAGCGTTGCAGTTGTTCTATCTGCGCCGGCGTAATGCGAGCCGGCGGACGGTTTAAGCGCGTGCTGGTGCTCTTGATGAAATGTTGCGCCAGCAGCGGAATGTCCTCGCTTCTTTCCCGCAGCGGCGGCACGGTAATGGGAAAAACGCTCAGGCGATAATACAAATCCTGCCGGAAACGCGCCGCGGCAATTTCCTGTTGCAAATGGCGATTGGTCGCGGCGATGATTCTCACCTCAACCTGCCGCGTGCGATCTTCGCCGAGGCGCTCGAATTGGCCTTCCTGCAAAACGCGCAATAACTTGCTCTGCAGCTCCAGCGGAATCTCGCCGACTTCGTCGAGAAAAAGCGTGCCGCCGTCCGCCGTTTGAAATCGTCCTAAACGATCTTTGAGCGCGCCGGTGAATGCGCCTTTGACGTGGCCGAAAAATTCGCTCTCAAACAATTCCCGCGGCACGGCGCTGCAATTTACCGTGATCAACGGCCGCTCGCGTCGCATGCCCCGCTCGTGAATCGCACGCGCCAGCAATTCCTTGCCGGTGCCGGTTTCACCCAGAATCAACACACTCGCCTCGGTGGGCGCGACGATTTCGATTTGCTGCAACACTTTGCGCAACGCCGGACTTTCGCCGATGAGGTCGCCAAACGTCGTTTTGACTTCTTCACGGAGATAGCGATTCTCCATTTCCAACTGTGCGTGCAGGCGTTCGATTTCTTCAAAAGCGCGGGCATTGGCAATGGCAATCGCGGCGTGATCGGCGAACGTGCGCAGCCACGCAAACTCCTGCGCGTCGATCGCGGCGCGGCTAAAAAGGCCGAGCACGCCTAAAATCTCCTGGCGAAAAACGAGCGGATGACCGGCAAAACTTTGAATGCCCTCGCGGTGCGCCCAATCCGGACGCGCTATCCATTGCCGATCATTTTCAATGTTCTGTAAAAGCACCGACTCGCCGGCGGCGCCGATGCGCCCGATCTTTCGCACATTGAGCGGAAAGCGGCGAAAGTCTCCATCCAACCGCGACCAATCTTCCCGATTATTTTTAGGATTTCCCGCGCTGGCCGCCAAATGGAGGCAGCGGGCTTGATCCGGGCACTCCTGCCGCATCCGGCAAGACGCGCAAATGTCCCCGGGCGCAATCAGCCAGATTCGCGCCAGCGCTACGTGCGGCTGGTCGCTGAGGCCCCGCACAATCATCGGCAAAACCGTTTCGACCGAACGCGCCTGCGCCACCGCCAGAATAATGGGCTGCAATGCTTCAATGTGCATAAGCCGTTAGTGTTTGGTAAACGGATTGAGCAGGTTAAGCGGATACAATCTTTTTTCGCACAACAATAGTTCGCCTTTGTCTGTTATGCTTGGTCGCGATTTGCCGCACTGCATTACAGGCTTCGCAAATTTTTGTGAAATAATCACGAAAATTTGTGATCCACAAATTTTTGCGAGCAGGCTGCGAATGAGGAAAGCAGCAAAATCATGCGATTATGGCCGTTTCAAATTTGGCACGTCGAATGCTTAAGGACAAGTCAACAAACAATAGTCGGACTTGCGCACGACGAGTCAACTTATTTAATCAAATTTTGCTGCGCAAGTCCGACTTTACAAAACTCGAAAGGAGAATTAAAATGAAGAACTCTTCCCGCAATGCACTGATGCTGGTGGGCCTGCTGCTGGCGAATCTGGCGTGGGCGCAAAACGCGGCCACAAATGGCGCGGCCAAAACAAGCTTGCATCTGCAATATAACTTGCTGGGTGAAAACGTTGGATTGGCCGGCTACGATCCCGTCGCGTATTTCCCCGAAGGCGGCGGCAAAGCGGCGCGCGGCTTGATCGGCAGCTCGTTTCAACACGAAGGCGTGACGTATCGTTTCAGCACGCCGGAAAATCTGAATCGGTTCAAGCAGAATCCGGCGAAATATCTTCCGGCTTACGGCGGCTGGTGCGCCTGGGCTGTCCCGGAGTTAGGCAAACGCGTCGACGTCGATCCGGAAAGTTTTGAGATCAAAGACGGCAAGCTGTATGTCTTTTATCGCGATCCGGCTTTGGATACACGCGCGCTCTGGCAGAAAGACCCCGCCGGTTTTGTGAAAAAGGGCGATGCGAAGTGGCCCGAGTTGTTGCGGTAAATGAAACTGTGCAGCCGGACTTGCGTATGAGTGTTTTCAAGCGAAAGTCCGGCGTTGCAGTGTTTTACTCAACATGGAGAAAGGCCAATGAAACAAAGACAGGTCATAACCTTCGGGCTGGTGAGTGTGCTGATGTGCCTGCTCGGCGTCTGGCTGGTTGACAAGCCGGTCGCAGAATTCGTGCAACGTTTCGACGGCGCAGTTTTCGGCATGTTTCGGCAAGGCACGGCGCTGATTGAAATGTTATAAGGAAAAAATCATGAACAACGAAACTTTAAATTCACTCGGCTTGCTCACCGCGCGCTTGACGCTCGGGAGCGTATTCTTCGCGCACGGCGCGCAGAAAGCTTTTGGCTGGTTCGGCGGTTTTGGAATCAGCGGCACCATGGGCTATTTTCAAAACACGCTCGGCGTGCCGGCGCCGCTGGCCTTGTTGGGCGTGCTGGCGGAATTTGTCGTGAGCCTGATGTTGCTCGCTGGCGTCTCCACCGGCTTGGCCGGCGTGATCGCCGTTTTGCAAATGGCCGCGGCGATTTATCTCTCACATGCAAAAAACGGCTTCTTCATGAATTACTTCGGCCAGCTTCCCGCCGGTCGTGAAGGCTTCGAGTACAACCTCGTGCTCATCGGTATCGCAATCATGCTGTTCTTCGTCGGCGCCGGACGTTATTCGCTGGATGCCGTGTGGGGACTTGATTTTTTGAGAAAAGCTGTTGGTTTTGCGAATTAAATTTATTATGTTCTCGAAGCAGCGTGAAGTCCGGCCCGGGCGCAGTGACTTTTCAAATTTTAATAATCTTTCCGCTCGGGTCGAACTTCGCCACAGCCTTTTAGAGAAAATTCATGCAACTCATCTCCGTCAACGTCTCGCTGCCGAAAGAGGTGCAACGCAAACGCGAAACCGTGCTGACCGGAATTTTTAAAGAATCGGTGGAGGGGCGCGTGCTGTTGCGCAAGCTGAATCTCGACGGCGACGGCCAGGGCGACCTGACCGTACACGGCGGCGTGCATCAAGCGGTTTATGTTTATCCGTTCGAGCATTACGAATACTGGCAGGAAAAACTCGGCCGGAATGATTTGACGTTCGGCCAGTTCGGCGAGAATTTTACGGTAATGGGAATGCTGGAAGATCAAATTCACATCGGCGATATTTTTCGCATTGGCGCGGCGATGGTGCAAGTCACGCAACCGCGCGTGCCGTGCTACAAGTTGGCTCTGAGAATGCAACGGCCGCAATTCCCCAAACTGTTTATGGCGAGCGGCCGCACCGGCTTCTATCTGCGCGTTTTGCAGGAGGGCGAAGTCGGCGCCGGTGAGGTGATTGAACGCATCGACATCGACCCCGACCCCATGTCGATTCAAGACGTGTTTCGTTTGGCTTATATAGACAAGGATAACCGCATGGCCTTGCAAAAAGCGGTTGGTTTGCGCGGCCTCTCTCCGGGCTGGCAAAGCATGTTTGAAGAACGACTCGCCGCGCGATAGCGTCCGGGCGGTACTGAATCGTAAAATTATGTTAAATTTCTTTTCTGTTATCTCGTGAATTGGTGTCGATCAATTTCCCGTAAGGATCAACGCCGACTTGCACAGGTTTCCGGTCAACAATCATTTTTATTTTATTATGCCTCTGCGTAACCTTATGCTTCATCAGGTAGAGCTCAATTTCTTCTTCTTTTCCATCTGTATTGTTTTTACCAAAGACACCAATTTCAATGTAGTCCGCCAAAGGAAGAGAAAAAATCGGAGTTTTTAATTCATCCGATTGATGGGATAGTGAACTCCCCCGCTCATCTTCGTAAATTTTCGCTCCTTTCTCATCCACGCGATATTTGCTTGTCGTAAATTCGATCTCAACCTGGTATTTGCCATTATCCAAAGGAGTGGTTTTAGCCTCGGCGATTATAGTTTTGTAAAAAGTGACCGTTTCAAACAGATCTTTGATCAAATAGCGCAATGAATCGGGAGTTGCCTGTCTGAGATAATCGACCATTTCAATTGAAGTCGTATAAGGCGGCTCCTGAAATCTGGCCTTCTCCAAATATGCTTTCAGGGCTGCATTGAATTTTTCTTCGCCGATATAATCACTCATCGCATAGAGCACCAACGCACCTTTTTGATAGGGGATATAACTTTTGCTCAAACCAATATTATACATTAACGGTTTTTCTCCGTCGTGATCATTGGTTCTTCTTCTGAGATAAATATCCAAAGCCTTTCTTAAAAACGCTCGCGCTTTGACTTTGCCATATTCCTGCTCCAGGACTTTGAGCGAAACATATTCTGCCATGCTTTCGGTAATCATTCTCAGGCCCAAGACTTCGGCGGGAATCACCTGATGCCCCCACCATTGATGGGTTAATTCGTGTGCGGCGCCGAGAAACGGCAGATTTAAACCGCCACCTTTCGTATCATCAATATCCATCATAAAACCAGTTTCGGAATAGGGTACAGTGTTGGCAAAAGACTGGGCGAAATTTCCCTGGGTTCTAGAGTATTCAATAATCCGGGCCTGCTGGTGCTGATAAGGGCTGAAATATTTTTCATTGTAGGCCAAAGCGGCTTTCATCCCTCGCAGCAGGTGGTCTAAATTGTATTCGTGGTCTTGATGATAGTAGATCTCCAAATTGATGCCATTGTACTGCTCGCGCTTGACTTCATAACGGCCGGAATTAAACACATAATCGTTGGTCACTTTACCTGACGATTTGTAATGAAAATATCGCCTACCATTTTCACACCATTCCTTTTGCAAGTAGCCGGGGGCGACGGCCATTTGATCTTCCGAGGTGCTGACCGTTGCGGCAAAATCTATAAAATCGGAATCGCTGGAGCGATAGTGGTTACGTAAAGCGGAACTATCCGTCGGGTGCGCATTGACATGATATAAACGATAACCCAGACCCGGATAAATGATGGAGGTGATAAAGCTTCCATTCTTTTCAACGATTGAGTTCTTGTGCAAAAGTGAGTTGGGCAGGTTTTCCACTGCAAAATACAAGCACAGACTATCGCCGGGCGGCAAACCCTCATTTAATAAATGGATGTCAAAATGCGCAATGGTATCGCGGCTGATTAATGTTGTCGCGCGATCAAAGCGGTATTTGGTATTGACCGCAAAAGCATAATTCACCAAAAGCGTGTCGATGATTTGCCGGGATTTGTTTCGCAAGCGATAAACCCCGTTCGATTTGAAGCTGAGCGACCCGGGAAAGATGTCCATATTTACATTGACCGATATCACCCTCGGCTGAAGGACTCCGGCGTATTTGGCATATTTTTTATCGGCTGCAGCGGCGACTTTCTCGGTTTCCAATTCAGTCAAAGCTTTTTTCGAGGTACTCTCCTCACGGGATATTCCCCAGCCCATGCTCAGGAACAGCGTCAGGCTGGCAACCAATGCGAGTGTTGCACGGCTGCGCAAACGAGATTTTGCAACGGCCAATCTTTCTTTGAATGATTGGGTCAGCCCCCGCGACCAAAACAACAAAGTTCCAAAAAACAACGACAGGCCGAATAAACCCCAATAAGCCTTGTAAGTAAAGTAAGGAATGAGCGCATGTCCATATCCGCTTAAATCCGAATACTTCAGAAAAAAACCGGACTCCGGGTTTTGGTTGAATCTATAAATGAGTGGTTCGACGCCCAATTGCGGCAATTCTCCGATCCCTAATGTTCCCAGTATCAAAGAGAACAAACCCAAATAAGAATTGGCAAATACGGTTTGCACGAACACGGCGGCGAAGGCCCAAATCACAAAACCAATTAAATGGATGCCGTATAAATCAAACAAGTAATGGCCGACTTCAAAATGATAATACCCATTGTAGGCTTGCACGCCAATGCCGGCGATCATAATGATGGACAGCAGCAGCGCCTGCATTTTGACCAAGGCGATAAATTTTGCAAGCAATAAGGTCCAATTGGGAACCGGGGTTACATCCACCAATTCATGAGCTCGAGAAATTTTGGCGCGGTGGATTAAAACGCCGGCATAGAGAAAAGTCATGAAGTTGATGAGCAGGGAAAAAAAGAGCACCGGAAAGGCCAGCATGACCCAGGTCACCGGCAAGATGCGAGTATCATACGGCGAATTCATCTGCAATAAAAGAATGGAGACAAACACTGAACCGGCCAGCAAAATACTGATAAACGACCCGCTCGTGATGATGTATTTAAAATCAACGCTGGACAGTTTCCACGATATTTTTAGTTGTTGCAGGACGGTGAACCGGTGGTTGACTTTAGGCAATCGCACCTTGATAATACTGCCAAAGTTGTCTTTCATCATACGCTCGGCTGAGCCGGTTTTCAAGCTAAATGCAACGGCATTCTGGCTGAAGGAAAACCATTTGCCCACGATTCCCCATACGGCAACGGCGAGGCTCAACCAAAGCAGGCGATTGTAAATCATTGCCGCTCCCCAGGGAATCGATAATTCATTTTGCTCCGGCAAGGTTCGGTTTTGGGTGTAATAATTGGTGGCGGCTTCGCCAAAGGGTTCCAACAATAAAGCGCTCCAGCCGCTGTCCACGCCGCTGGTTAATCCCGCGATGGCCTCTCTGGCAATAAGCAAAAGGACGACCGCAATAAATCCGGCATTGATATTTCTGGAGAACGTTACAATGGCAAAAACCACGACGCCGAACAAAAACATATTGGGCAACAGGTAAACTGCATAGATCTGTAGATAAACCTTAAAATCGAATGGCGCGAGCGCAGAACCATCCACGCCGGGCAATTGGGTGCCAATAAAAAATCCGATGCCCACCATTAAGGCAATGAGCCAGGCAATTAAAAAAGCGCTGAGAAATTTGCCGAATAAATAATCGGTTTTGGTAAAAGGATAGGAGTACAACACGATGTGCGCATTACTTTTGAAATCCCGGTAAATGGAATTGCCGATGATCGCCGGCAGCAGGAATAAAACCAATTTATTAAAAAAGTTCATGAGCGAAAAAATGCTCATCGGGGAATTGGCAATTCTTGCGGCGGGCAAGGCTTCTTCATCAAAAAAGCCGGCCGTGCCCGCCATCATGCCGATGGCCAGCAGCAGAAAAACGAGCGCGTAGATATAGATGGACGGATTTTTAAACCAGTATTTTAGCTCGTATTTGAAGATGGTTGGAAACATGGTCTTTCAAAAAAAAAAATTTAGGAGAGTCAATAGCGGTTACTTGTCATTTTTTAACGCGATGAAATACGCATCTTCCAACTCCGGAACGGCAGGGTCAAAATCTGCTGCCGGCCTCGCCTCGGCGAACACCCGCAGGTTAAGAGAATTGTCTTGATTGTATCTGGAAGAAAGCACCTGGTGTATCGCTTCGTTTTCCTCAAGCTGTTCACGAGCAATATTCCTAGTCCAAATTTTCCCTGCCAGTCCTTGGGTCGCGGCGGACGGCGTTACTTGTTGCAAGATTCGTCCGCCATTCATAATCGCCATGGCGTTGCACAATTCTTTTACATCATCGACGATATGCGTTGAGAAAATGATCGTGTTCGTTGCGCCGATTTCACGCAACACGTTTAAGAAACGATTGCGCTCCGCCGGATCCAACCCGGCCGTGGGTTCATCGACGATGATCAGCCGGGGGTTATTTAAAAGTAATTGCGCGATGCCAAATCGTTGTTTCATGCCGCCGGAATAGCCGTCAACATTTTTCTTACGGACGTCATAAAGATTGGTAATCTCCAAAACTTCTTTAATGAGTTTGGAACGGTCGGCCTTCGCGGCAACGCCTTTCAAAGCGGCAAAGTAATCCAACAAATCATCTGCGGACATTTTGGGATAAACTCCAAACTCCTGCGGCAAATACCCCAAAATTTTCCGCAGGCGCATGGGATCGTTTAAGACATCGATGCCATCAAACGTGATACTTCCGGAATCCGGACTTTGCAAGGTGGCGATGGTTCGCATTAAAGAAGATTTGCCGGCGCCGTTTGGGCCCAGCAATCCAAACATTCCCGCACCGATCTCCAGATTTAAGTTGTCGAGGGCTTTGACGCCATTTTTGTAGGTCTTGGTGAGATTGGATATTTTCAATGCCATTCTATTTTTCTTTCAAAGGGCCACTTTCGCGCAACATGGAGGAAATAATGTAAGAGCACCGGCTGAGAACGAAGCCCATTTACGAGTTCAGAGCGGGGAAAGTTGCGGCAGGTCAGACGAAACAGTTGCGTAAAATTTTTTTGCGTTACCGTTGTCCGGTGTTGCAGGAGCTTGGCGTGAAAGTATTCTTTTTTTTCTACAGAACTAATTCGTAATAAATGAGCGGCGTGTTGCGATACGAAACCCGACCGGCTTCCGTGTAGCCGCAGGCCGCGTAGAAAGGTCCGGCCCCAGCCTCGGCGTCATAAGCATCAAGACGAATCGCCTCGGCCGGCCACGCCATCGCAATGCGCTTGGCCTCTTCCAGGCATCGTCTGCCGATTCCCTGGCGTTGCATTGCCGGCGTCACGGCCATATCGTGAAGATAGAGAGGCTGGCGGCAGGTCGTGAAGTAACTCGTGTCTATCGCCCACGGCTTCTTGGTCGCCAGTCGCAGCGTGGCAAGAATTTCAGCGCTGTCCCGCGCCACGAACACGCGCGAGATGCGCATGGCATACAAGACGCCCTTTTCGGAAACCGTCGACGACCAATGCCCGCGTCCGTGCTGACGGGCCAAATGCTCGGCGACCGCTGTGCGCAGCGTGGCGATGGCAGCGGCATCAGCAGCGGTTGCGGGTTGAAATCCACTACGTGAATTTCTCCTTGCCGATTTCAATTTCGCGCAACCAAAGGAAAAGCGGCAAAGCCAACGATACAGAGAAGTGCATAAACTTTTTTCATTTTCCTTCAATAGAATCAAATTCTGCAAACATCTGTTGGCACTCGGCAAGGCTTGCCAACGGAATGTAATCGCATGCGGCTCCGAACTTAGCCCATAAAGCCTGGACCGCTGGATTACTGTGGGCTTGACTGATTGCTTCTGCCGACTTCCACTCAAAGACTTCCAGAATGGTGCCATCGCCGGCTTGCATCACGCAGGCGGGGCGATCGGTAACAAGCTGCTGGCTTCGCAAGACTTTTAGATGTTCACGTACGGCGTCCAACAACTGCTGCCTCTTATCAGCTTTGGGTTTGTAAGCGACGATGACGACTCTGCCCATACTTTGCTCCTTAAATTTAAATTTGCTTTTTCATTCTCAAAGTTCATAAATCACCGTCAGCCGGGGAACTTTGTATTCGGCGATAGAAAATAAATTTTCAGCCGCGGTTAACCAGATTTTAAAAGAAAAAATACGACTTCTGACGCCATTTTACAAGAATTATTTTGGGTTTGAAACGGGTAAGTATTATTGAGGGAGAAACTTTTATCGCGCCGCACAAATTTTTATATCGTTCGGCAGCGCCGAGGCGTCAACATCTTGAGGCTCATTCGATGGGGCAAATGGAGGCGAGGCGCTGCAAATCCCGCCAGCCGTAAGCGCCGTGAAAACGGTCGGCGGCGTCGCGCAACCGCTCCGCTCCCAATGCTTCGTAGAATGCACGGGAGGGATTCTGCGGCTCGGCGAACAGGATCATTGAAGAGATTCCCTGGCTGAGAAATCGACGGGCAACGTGGCCGGCGAGTCGACGCCCCAAGCCCAAGCGCTGATATTCGCGGCGCAGGTAGATCTTGTTGAGTTCTCCCGAAAACTCCGGGTGATCACTCCGTGTTCCTTTGGCGAACCCGGTCAGTTGGCCGTCGCGCCGTTCGATAACAAAGCAAAACCAGGTTCCGTCGGTCATTGCGAACGCCTCGCGCCACTGCCGTTCGCGGATTCGGAGACCGAGCAGAAAACGCACAACCGCGATGATGACAGTCTTCATGTGGTGTCGAATAAGGATTTGAACGAATCTGAAGTAACAGGAATGGGAAATCAAACGATTCTCAACTTTGCCGTTCACCAAGACAGTAACAAAGCCCGTCTGGTGCGATGACGAAAAAAACTTTGTAAGAAGTGTCGCCGTATCGGTCAATTCTGAAGTCAGCCTTTTCTTTTTTCAAGCCATTCGACTTTAATTCCGCGAAGGCGGCTTCGGCATTATCCACCTCGAAGAAACATCCTTCCTGGGACGGGTCGCCGCCATTTTCGGCGAGGCCGATCTGAATGCCATAGCTTCAAGAACTATCACAACCGCGAAGAATTTGAAACGCAGAATAATTGTTCGGCAGAATGATTAAAAAATTATTCTGCCAAATAATCATTCTGCCTTTTGGTTGCGCCTGATGCCGCGCTACGACTAAGCCTTTCAATCCTCTTTGTGTTCTGAGTACTCCGTCCCCTCTGGCACGTCCGTGTAACTCTCGAATTCGACTCGATAGCCGTCCGGGTCCGATAGCGAGGTGACCCACATCCCATTCCCGACGAAGGGTCTCGAGGCTTGAATCGCGCGTGTGGTGACCTCGCGGTAGATTGCCAGGGCATCTTCGCAAATGAAGCAAATCGAGACGCCCACGCCGACTTTCCCTTCGGGCACCCACGAATCATGCCCTTCCTTCCGGAACTCCTGCAGCATCAGGGCCGCGCCGCCGCGTTGTAGCCAGCACCAGCGGAGCTTGCCCTCGACAATCCATTTGTTCATCATCTCAAAGCCGAGGCCTTCGACATAATAGCGTAGAGACGCTTCGATATTCGACACGGCGAAAAACGGCACGGCTTGTTTGACGTTCGGTTCCATTTTCATGTCGCGTTTCATGTTTCGATCTTCTCTTGCTCAACTTTCAGTGCTTGTGCTTCAGACATTATCGGATATTTTTCCATATTGTCGAAGCAGCTCATCAACTTCCGCGTAGCCCGATGGAAAAACGACGCCGCTCACCGACGCTCCCGCGCGGAGCAGCGCCTCCACCGACTCGGGCGAGCGTCTCTCGGTCCAATACGAATCCACGCACGCCTTCACGGCTAGGGCCAATGGAGTACGCCCCTTCCCATCCTTCGCATCGACCGGCGCGCCGCGTTCGATGAGCAGTTTCACCGTCGGGGGATGCGCCTTCCACGCCGCCACGTGCAGCGCGGTGCTGTCCTTCGCGATGCCGAAGTATCCGTCGCCCTCGTACAACGCCGTGATCGGCACGCCGAGATCGAGAAGATGTCGGACGCCGTTCGTGTTCCAGGTTCCGGCGAACTCCGCGAGCAGCTTGCCACCCTGCGCGAGGGTTTCGGGAACGAGCTGTGGCTCACACTCGGCGATGGAACGGACACTCGCCGCGTCGTTCTTGGCGCATGCGGCGATCAATCGCTCGATGCCGTGAAGCTCGATGGGAATGCCGCGTCGCTCGAACAACGCGAGGACGTCGCCTCGCCCTCTTCGCGCTGCAATCAAAATCGCAGACTTGCCGTCCACTTGGTTTTGTAGCGTCGGATCGGCGCCGTGATCCAGCATGGTTTCGATGATCTTGAGATCGTTGTCGCGCCGTATAACTTGGTGCAACGCTGTGAACTTCCAATGCGTCATGCGATTGGGATCAGCGCCATGCTCCAGCAGATATTTGATGCCGTCGTCATCGTGCCAATCGGCCTTGCGCAGCAGCATGGTTGCCAGGCTATCGTCGTTGAGTTTGCCACTCTCCACCAAAACCTTCAGCGCTGCGTTGTCGTGCGTTTCCGGTGAGTGATAGACGGCCTCCCCGTCGTTCGGATCGGCACCACGCTCGAGCAGGAGGCGCGTCATCTCCGGATGGTGCGCGACACCGGCGGCGCCATACAACGCGGTCTCGAACTCGGGGTGCTGTCCCGTGGTCCAGAAACCGGTGTTCGGATTAGCTCCGGCCTCGAGCAGCGCCGTGGCCGCCCGAAAGAAGCCATCGGTTCGAGTCCTATCGAGCCGGAGATACTTGGACAGACACAGGTAGACGAGCGCATCCCCGCCGTACGGTCCCGACTTCGTCGTGACGTTCTTCGGATCGAGCGCGAGGAACCGACACACGGCAGCATCGTCACCGAGGATCGCTGCGATGTGAATATCGCTGCTCGCGAGATCGGGGTGAACGGCTAGGATCGCCTCGGCGCGTTCCAGTGTGCCGTGCCAGATAGCGGCCTCGATGAAGGCCGTCAGTGGATCGCTCATCGTTTGCCCTCCTTCTCGTGAAGATAGGCGGCCCCGACCATTGAAAAGGAGATGTTTCACGCTCACAAATTTCCACCAACAGATGGCTTGCACACAGAGCCACCTAACGAGCCTAGATTAAGTTGTTGTTACCTGCCACAAACTTTTTCCTTAATGAACAACAAGCAAAAGTTTTTCTATCTCTTCCATTGACTGAAATCGGTCTTGAGGCTGGATTTTTATCATTCGCAAAAGCATATCTTGAATAGAAGTGTACTTTCTGATCAAATCCCCATCAAAACCCCGTGCAACGTTTGAGTGTTGTATGCGCCGTCCGCTTTGCCACTCAACTAAGAAAGGAGGATTATTATATTTGAAGCCATCAAACAGGTCATAGAAAAATAAAAACGCATATGTAAGTCCTAATGTGTAAATATCTGAAACGGCGGTTACTATTCCTTCAGCGGCCTGCTCGGGAGGCATAAATCCTGGCGTTCCATATGCCTCTGTAAGATAAGGTTGGAATGAATATATACCATTTGAGGATTTCCAACGTCGATCTCTATATTCAATCTCAAACCAGCGTTCGTCAAAAATCAGCTTTTGGATATCCGGCATCATGAAATCAATCAACACAGGATTATTGTCTTGATCGACTAAAATATTGCTTGGCGTAATGTCGCCATGAAAAACCCCTCTTTCTTCGACTCCACTCGTACCTATGTATTTAGCATCATGGGCAGTCCGCAAGGCAGATGCTATCTGCCTTGCAAGTTTTAACTTCTTACTGAGTGATAGCTGTTCTTCAGAAACGTCTACCATATACTGTCCTGAATTGGAACCTTGGTCTTCTCGCTTCTTGCGCAAAGTTTCGCACCATTCGAAAAGCGTCCTGCCATTAATAAAGTTGGAAACCACGAACAGCGAGGCGCCGCCAGATTTAGCATCAAGAACACCATAATCTATTATTGAAAGAAGATTGTCGCAAGATAGCGATGCAAGACCTCTGATTGCTCTTGTGGTTGCTCGTGATAATAGTTCAACTAATTCTTGATTGACAGAATAAAAAAGTTTCACACATACTTCACGCCCAACACTTACATCACGTGCACGATATGCTGCCCCTGTTCCTCCAAACCCTATACAAGCTTTTAGTAAGTATTTTTCATTAACGACCTTTCCAGCCAGAGCCTTCCATTTATCCTTGTGAACAATATATGGTGCAGAAAAATGGGGTATATCAAGAGAGGCATATCGTTCTCCTAATCCATAAGGAAACCCTACCGGGCCATTATTCTCAGGCCCTCTTTGGATAATTTGCTTTATACGTGTAAGGACCCACTGATATACATCGTCTTCTTGCTTACCTGGCTTAACTACAAGTGTATGAGATCCGCGAACGATCTTCGTATGTGTAGACGGTATATTCAAACCTGCGCTTAATTTAGATACCCATAAATCTTCAGATGCGAGTATTGCCCAGACAGGCAACATATACTTATTGGCTATAGAGCCGTCCATAGATATTCGATCAACAAAAGTCCTGTGAATTCGTTCGACTAAAACCCCGTGCGGCTTTAACGCGCGCAGATCTCTACTAAATCGAGCGAGAAAACGCGGCATACGTAAGGATCCAGCTTGAGGTGTAGCCATTAAGAATAATCCCTTTAAGCGTCCAAGGGTAGCTTGGTCACCACGATCAATCAATTCTTTAATTGCCGCTTTACACAAAAGTCCTCCCATACTGTGGCCAATGAGAATAATACTTGTATACCCCACACAATCGCGTAATGTATCTGCGAGTACCAAGGCTTCTTCGTCTAGTTCAATTGAGGCAGTGAGGCGCAATCGAGAAAAGAGAGTACGATAACAATAAAGCCCAATATCAGCCTGAGGTATGTCTTTGAAGAGAAACGAAGGAAATTTTCCCCAAGTTGCATAACGTCTGCCACCAAGCCCGTGTACAAAAATTACTAAAATAGGAGTTTCAATTACAGGGTTGCGTTTATGAATAACTAATGGGTCATCAAAGCTATCTGAACTGACAGGAATAAATAACTCACACGTTTCAATTTTCATATATTTTTCAGATTTTAGCTTGCTTTATTTTATCAATTGAATAGTCAGCAACTTGGATTCGGCGCCAGAAAATAAATTTTCAGCCACAATTAACTACAGAGTAAAGGCGTCATTCAAAAACTTTCCGTACAAAAATTTTTCTTCGTCATGACGCCCAAGATTTTTCGACACTTCTTGCATTTTCTAAGAGAGCTGACTGTAACCCCAAAACAAAAGTCACGGCTGTTACCCCAGAATCGTTCTTGTTTATTCTTTAGGAGTTATACTGTTCAGTTAATCTCTTGAAATACTCATCATACGCAACATTGCTATCTTCCTGAATACTAATAGCAATTTCGCGCGGGATATTTCCTTTGAACTCATTTTCTGCGAATGTTTTTCGTAGCAATTTGATCTGAGATTTTAATGCTTCAAGATTCTGCTCAAACTTTCTAAAATCGTGTATTTTTTCTTTGAGTATGCCAGTAATTGATTGTAAAATTTTGTTGGCTGCCAAAACCGTCATACCCAATGTTTGGCTTATATCTTCTCTAAAACTTTGCAGAGATACTAAGATGTTATCAGAGTCTTTCGAAGACTTATACTTATCGATCAGGACTTCAAAATTGGCATGAGAACCATAGTCAGATGCGTAGTCGTGCAAAACCAATAAGTGATGTAAGTGTTTATATTTTTCACTGAAATATTTTTGTGGTACACTGAAAATATTGCTAAACTGCTTTCTCTTTCTTACATCTCTTCCTTTTTCTATCCATAAAGTTGCTCTTTCATCGTCATTATATATTTTTGTGAGATAGCAAATAAATTCGATAGCTCGTCTTAACGACATTAGCCCGATATCGTTGAATCCGGTTGCGGTCATTATATACGAATTCATCCAACTCTGATACGAACCAAACATCATAAAAAATGCGCACCTTTGCCAACGTGAGCCTTCATCTGGAACAAGGTTTTGTGTGATTATTGATCGAATACTGAATTAATTAATTCAGCAGCTTGATAGATTTCGGGAAAATTCGCACTAGTTTTTTGAAAATTGGATTGTATTAACTCAACTTCCTTGAATAACGTGTGCGTTAAGATCGGATTCCTTTCCATTTTCTTCTTCATCTTTAATTACCCTTTAATCTTATCGGTGGTTGAAAATAAATCTTCAGCCGCAGCGAACTATAGACAAAATAGCACAATTCAACAATTTTCCGTGCAAATTTTTTCCGCCATGATACTCAAAATTTTTCGACACTTCTTGCAACCTTGCGTGAACGAGGCTTTTTGCATTTTCTAAGAGCGCTGGCTTTAATCTCAAAACAAACATCACAACAGTCACGCCAGAACCGTCCTTTCTCTGTTAAAAGGAAAGATACAACTTATGACGCCATTTTACAAGAAATTTTCTGATTTGAAACGGGTAACTATTAATGGATGAAGAAATTTTTTATCGCGCCGCACGAATTCTTAAATCATTAGACGTCTGACCGCGCGGCAATCTTGCCTTGCAGCATGAATTTCTCCATCTGCCGCCGGTGTCGCATGATGTGAACGATGGCGTGCCAAGATTGAGAACGGCAGTCCTCGTCACGCGTTTGTGGGTCAACAATCCGGACCAATTCATCTTCAGGAATTTACTCCACTGCCCAAACGCCAATGCTCGTGAAGATGCGTCAGATTTTTCGAGTATCATCTTCCTCCAAAAATCAACGCCCCAATCGTGCCCATGTCCCACCACGATTGATTTTGATTGAATCCCGCCCAGAGGTGTTGATTCTTGCGATACGTCGTGCCGTCGTTGTCGCTGATCCCGACGTCGAAACCGATTTTATATCCCGGCTGCGCCACCAACTCTTTGAGATTCGTAAGCGGGTAGCGGCAAATCAGATTGTAGCCGGTTTCCGTGCGATGGAAATAGGTCTCAGCATTGGGAACAAGCAACGTTTTCGGCAGCGTCGGGCCGCCGGCGCCGCCGCCTTGCCATTTTTCCGGCCCGAACTCGGTGCGGCGATATTCGGCCATCGACAAATGCCGGAAAAGCCCCGGCGTCGGCGGATCCGTGCCTTGATCGGAACCGCGCCGCGTGTCCAAAATCACTTCCATGCAATCGGTGTCCCATGGATAGCTCATCACCGGAAAATCCCATGTCGTTACCACCACGTCATCCTTCACGGCCGCGCCGACGTAGAGATAGTTGTCGTCGTACATTGCATAAATTTTCGCGGACAAATCTTCCGGTCCGGCCCACGGCTGATTGCCCAGCAACAGTTTGCAAACTTGATTCGCTTGATCGATGGTCAGCGGAGTGGCCGTGTTCCAACCCTCCCAACTGCCATCCAATGCCGGCGCCGATTTGGCGAAATGCGCGATGCCCACATAAAAGTCGCGGACGATTTCGGTTTTATAATTTTCAGCGACAACTTGCAAGCGAATAGGATAGAGTTGCGCATTGGCTTTGTAGCCGGTCAATTGAATGGGAATCGTCAAACAACGCATCTCTGCTGCGGTTAAATCAATTATGGTTTTCGTTTCTCCGGAAATTTTCCACGCCGAATCCGCCACAAGCTGAGTCGTCACTTTCAGGGCGCCGGAAGTCTGATTCACCAACTTGATTTCCAGCGTCTCTTTCTTGCCATTTGGCAGCCGCAAATCGACAACAATTGGCGCGGCAACGCGGAAGGTTTTTTTAATGTGCGTTTGTTCGAAACTCAACTCGACATCAAAATTCACCGGTGGCGCATCATTCGGAACAGCAATGGGCAACATAAATGTTGCCACTCCGTTTGGTGGAATACTTTGGCTCTCGGAACGAATGTTATTGAGCCAGCGAATATTTTGGCGGTTCACCGCCGGAAAAATTTGGCGCTGCACGGGGCCTTTGTTGAGCGCTTTGAGATTCACCACGCCGCCCCACCAGGTGAGCTGGCTTTGCACACGCTCGGACCAATCCGGCGGCAGGGTGAGTTGCACGCGCCCCGTAACCGCGCGATCAGTAGGATTCCAGACGCGCACAGCGATATTATTTTTCATGCCGAGAAAGAGCGTGGTATCTTCCGGCGCAATTACGACACCGGAAATTTGCCGGAGCACAACGAAATCACTGGTTCTTTGAAACGGCAAAATTTTTCCATTCGACTCAACGCGGGTGATATTCGGCGCCCAAATTTTTATTTGGCCAAAATGCTCGGGCAAAACCATCACGAGTTTGTCGTTTTGCCATTCAGCTTCAAATTGCGCCAACGGCAAATCGCTTGCGAATAACGTTTTGTCTCCGACAATAATTTCACGCACGCCGAAACCGGAGAGCCGCAGCGGCTTGTCATTGGTTTGGCGCAAGAGCCAATAAATCGAGTGCTGCACATCGGCATAAAGCCAATCTTCGCCGTCGAAGCGCCGCATGCGATACGTATTTGGCGCCGCGCCTTTCTCAAAATTCGTCACGCTGGACGTTTGGTCATACGCCTCAATCAAATGCGCAAAACGCGTCGCGTTGGTGAAGCGGCGGCTCATCAACAGAGGCACCGGACTTTGATCTTTAACCGTTTGTTTGTAAAATCCGCCAATCGGCGGCGTCATCGCTTGAAAAACTTTTGTATTGGGCTCACCAATGCCTTTGACACTCAGCTTCTTGCCATTGCTCAGTGTAAAAACGCCGCTCCACGGTCCGTCGGTTTGACCGGCATAAATTTCCTTGAGTTGATCGTAACCCGGCAGGCCCGGCTGCGAGCCGAAAAGATCGCGTGGCTGCTTTTCCAATTTGACGTCGCTGAGCTTCAATTCGCCAAAACTGTGCAGCGGCCAATCGATCAGGCGTTTTTCCAGACCATCGATGTCGAACAGATCGACGAAATAATCGCCGGCTTGCAACAACGTGCGGATCAGCTTCGCGCCCGGATAGGCCGTCTCCGAGCCGCCGGAGGCCGCCTGAAAATTCGGCAACGCGCCAAAAAACTTTTCGTAACCATTTGTCCATGTTTGGCTGGTTTGATCGATCACTACGGTGTTGTGCGCGATGGTTTGGCGATACCACAGTTGGAGATTGGGATTGAAATACATTTCATTCAGCGGATCGACAATCCAATTTTCGCCGAGCGCGTAGTATCCCATTTGCAGGCGATCCGGATGGCCGTGCTCGCCGCCCATGATGCCGTAATCCAAATACAAATAGCGGCGCTCATCGTCTTTGCCGTGGCGCAGAATCGCCAAGCCGTTGCCTTCGAGATTGAAGCTGTTCTCGGGATAAATTTCCATCGTCACTTCCGGCAGCACCGGCGCGAGATTGAACATGGTAATCGGCGAGCGCTTGCGGCCCAGACCGGATTCTTCGGCGACAACCTGGGTGCCGCGTTGCACATTCGTCAGATTCAACAGCGCGAGATATTTGGGATCTTTATAAATCGCGTAACCGATCTCGTAAAAAGTCGCGTACTCCAAAATGTTGCCGCCGCTGTCTTTAATGCGTGGAAATTCAAAGTTCGGCTTGATCAGCTCGAACGGGACGTCAAACATTTTTTTCATTGTCCGTCCGGCGATTTCTTGGTGATACAAATCCAGCCCGTTGTGGCGCGCCATCTCGGCGAGATGAATCATGCCGCGCAGCGCGACGAAATGGTAACCCGACCATTCCGGCCAAAAGCCGCTTTCCGGCAGTGCCGAACCAAGCTGCCAATAAAAACCGTATTCGCCGTTCAACGCAAAATCAATGAGTTTTTGATCATTGTACAAAAATCCCACCGCCGCCGAGACGTTGTTGTACCACAGTTGCCGATTCGACGCCGACTCCGGAAATTTTTGGGTGATCTCCGCCAATGGGTAAAAAAATTTCTCTTTGAGCTTTTGATGATCTGCTGGCGTGAATCCGTTATAATTGTAAACGAGATCATAGCCATACGCCATATCGACGCCCCAAAACGATTCGGAGAGCGTGCCAAAAAAGACATGCGCCGGCCCGAGAATGGTGTTGGCGGTCGGATACTGCAGATACAGATCGGCGAACTTCAACAAAATTTCGCGCGCGGCCTCGGCGTACTTCTCGTCATCATAAACCTGATACAAAATTCCCATCCACACCAAATGGCTCGCCAGCACGCGATTGTACCAACCCGCCCACGCCGAATCGTATTTGCCGCCGGAATAAACTTCGTTCGTATCTTTCGGACAGCGATGCGCGTGGGGCCGGAACTCCAATGCCATTAACTTAAGGTGTTTAGCGGCCTCTTTGTTCACCACTTAATTCTATTAGTACAGTTTAAGCGTAAATTGATTTTTTAGTTTCTACATCTCACATTAGTAAATTTTGTTATTTCCATA
>Ga0247727_10007218_pt1 | contig 21336 bp, 23 predicted proteins | sample WisWelCaveWW1625_FD_202498 | JGI IMG/M metagenome (GOLD analysis project Ga0247727, IMG submission 202498) | Biofilm microbial communities from Wishing Well Cave, Virginia, United States - WW16-25 | ecosystem: Environmental > Aquatic > Deep subsurface > Groundwater > Cave microbial mat | place... | reverse complement strand
CTTCCCTGAAAAATAAATCTATAACACCGGCGCCATACTGCACTGTTTTCACTGATAACCGCTCCCAATATTCTCGAATAACAATAGCGTAATCCATATCACCAGGAATTTCTTCTAACCAATCAAATGTTCCACTATACAAAGCCAGTCTATAATCTCCGAATTCTTTATCTTTTCTAAATCCAATTTTATCTCCTAAAATCTTAATAAAGTAATCCGGCTTCGGTAAATCATAACTTTCAATACTATCGCGACTATAAAAATTATTATTAGAATACTTTGCCATTGCATCAAAATACTGGCTTAAGTCTTCTAATACTATAGGTTTTTTCCCAAATAATCGGTTATTTAATCCCTGATCAGGGGTTTTTAATGTAAAATTTCCGGTCCAATTTTCGTATGGACTACCGCCGTCATCAACCGGAGGATGCGCGTCGTTACGCGTATGATCAGGAACAGCCGCATCTTCAATTAAATGAATAATGTGCCCAAGTACAAATAACGCGTCTTCTGTCTCTCCTTCCGCGTATAATTCAATTGCCTTTTGCCAAGTAAAATTATCCTGTTTAAAAACTGGCTTAATTTTATCAAGCTGTGTCGCGTTTAAAATTGATGCTTCAGTTTGCCAAAACACTGCTTTATATAAAACTGCAGTTTGTAAGCTTGTGTTTTGTGCCCATTCTTTAGATTTTTCCCCTTTAAATTTAAGGTCAGCTAGCCCGCGATCTTTTACCGGATCATAAAAATGATTTAGAAATCGCGGCGCATTATCTTCCAGTCGTGCACCATCAATAATGTAATCATCCAATTCATCAGAAATTTTCTTATCAAAATTTTTGTTATAAAAATCAACAACTGCCTTTGTTAAAAAAGTATGTGTGTCAACCTGATACCCTAAGGATTTATTAACAGTAAAAACAAATAATAAGAAAAATAGAAGCCCTATAAACTTTCTATTTTCCATATTTTTGCATAAGTATTAAATTGCATATTAATCCTCGCTCCCACATCTTGATTATCGTCATATAAAACAAACTTAAAATCATTTTCGCCCGTTCTTTCTTCGAGGTCTGGTTTAGCGCGCAAAGAAATATCACTAGCCATTTTATTTAAAAGATTTTTTGTCTTAACTCCATTAAGATATGTAAGCCATTTTTCTCGACTCGCAGTTGCGTCCAACAAAAAATATTTATGCGCCAACTCAACGTCCCCTTTCTTAAGCGCGGCAACAAACAAATCTAACGTCTCCTGAGGCGTCTTGCCTCCATAAGTATCTGCCGTTGCAGCCGCTATATAAGTTTTTTCTGATTTTTCCAAATACTCAATTTGTTCCTTTGCCTGCCGGCGAAGACGCCCCATTTCACTAAAAAACCGATCCCAAATCCAATACCCGCCGGCAATAACAATAACAATCCCCAAAAAGATTAGTGCATTTTTTTTAAATCCCGGGCGCATAATCTCTCAATTCTAACAACTATGTTTTGGCTGTCAAAAAATCTTATTAACAGGCCTATCGAAATTCAACCATTTGCTTGCTATAGCAAGCAAATGGTTGAATATTCCATTAACTTAAGGAAAACCATTTTTTAATTTCTGCCGATCGAGGAACCTCACCAATAGTTAGATAAATAATGTGATTATCCCCGTCAATATCAAATAACTCGCACAAAAGTTCGATTTCCGCTAAACAATCGTAAGCCGAAATCCAAACGCTTTTCTGTAAAGGAAACAGTCCTAATTGCTTAATCTTTACCCTAAAAGCTTCCCGAGCCTTCTTATTTTTTTCGGGAATATCATAAATTAATAATCGCCACTTTTTATCCCAAATTACAGGCTTATCAATTTTAAGATTCTGAAGATTATATTCTTTAACTACCGCCACTCCTTCATGTGTCAACTCTACACGCACATTCCCATTAGCCGACTCCTTTAATATGACCAGCTTTCTTTTTTGCAATCGCCTGATTTCTTTAGTAACCGATTGCTTATTTTTTCTATCTAAATCCTTAAAATATTCTTTTGCTATTTGACCTAAAAAATAAGGCGAGGTGCTCGCTACCGCAAAAACTCCCAGCTTCGCTAAATTCAAAAGTATTTTTTTAGTTAGCGTTTCTCCATGCCCGACCCCGCGATTTTTTTGCATACTATAATTATAATTTTACACCATTTGCTTGCTATAGCAAGCAAATGGTTGAATTTTAAAAACACGCTGAAGGCGGCGCGGTTAAAAAATAGATTTTTACTTCGTGTAGCCGCCGGTGGAACTTTCTTTATTAATAAAGTCGCTGATGTTAAGCACGGCTTTGATGGCGTCGCCGGCGGAGATGTTGTTTTGCTTGTAAAGAACGTCGCTGACGTCGCCGGCAGCCCAGATGCCCGGCTGGGAAGTTTGCTGAGTTTTCGGGTCGGCGATAATTTCACCGAATTTATTAAAACCTACCAATCCTTTGACAAAGTCGGCGTTCGGAATCGCTCCGATTTCCACAAACACGCCTTCTAATTTCAATTCCACCGTTTTGCCGGCATTCATATCTTCATACTGTAAACCAGTGACGAACTTATCGCCAAGAATTTTAGTGGTCTTGGCTTTAAAAATAATCGTTACTTTTTTATCAGCCCGGATTTTTTCCTGCGTTACCGCATCCCCTTTTAAAGCGTCGCTGTACTCCAAAAGATAAATCTTGGTCGCGTACGGCAACAAATCCAACACCGCTTCCAAGCCAGCGTTCCCGCCGCCGATAACGGCCGCGGTTTTTTTATGAAACAGAGGGGCGTCGCAGGTTGAACAATAAACCACGCCTTTGCCGTCCAGCTCTTTTTCACCCGGCACGTTCAATTTCCTCCGGCTGCTGCCAGTTAAAATCAAAACCGTTTTGGTTTCCAGCGTTTCTCCAGATTTAGTCGTGACGGCAAACCCGTCTTTCTTTTTTTCTACTTTCACCGCCAAATCAATTTTAATATCAATATCGCTCTCATAGGCGCGGAGGTGCTCTTCCAACATTTTCCCAAGTTCAAAACCGGACACCGATTTGGTGCCGACCCAGTTCTGCACATCCGCCGAAACCAAAGACTGCCCACCGAAAGAATCGGCGACTAACGCTGACTTCATTTTTTTTCGGGCGACATAAACCCCTGCGGCGACGCCGGCCGGGCCGCCGCCGATAATTACGACATCATACATATAAAAGAATTATTTTCCTAGAACCGCTTTCTCCAGTTCCGAACGATTAAAACCGACGAAAATCTCTCCGTCCACGTCAATCACCGGCACGCCCAACTGATGAGATTTATTAATCATATCCTCGCGCGCCTTTTCGTCCTCTGCCACATTAAACTCCTTGTACTGAATGTTATTTTTCTGAAAAAAATCTTTGGCCATTTTGCAATACACGCAGGTCGGGGTGCTGTAAATAATAATGTTTTTCATATTTATTTGGCAAGTAAAGCGTCATCAATGGCTTTCTTAAATACGCTGTATGGCTGAGCTCCGGGAATAAGCTTGCCGTTAATAAAAGTCCCGGGAGTGCCGTTGATGCCGAACCGCACTCCGTCTTCATAATCTTTGGCAATTTCTGCGGCATACTTATGAGAATCAACGCACGCCTTAAACTTCGCCTTATCCAGACCAAGCTCAACTGCCCAAGCTACATAATCGGCTCCTGATAACTCCGCTTGCCGCTTAAACAACAAATCATGATAAGCCCAAAACTTTCCCTGGTCCTGGGCGCACCCGGCGGCTTCGGCTGACGGCTGAGCCTCCGGATGAATAGCGGTCAGAGGAAAATCGCGATAAACCATTTTTGCTTTCCCGGTCTTGATATACTCCTCCCGCAATTTTCCTTCGGTATCGGTAAATAATTTTTCGCAATACGGGCATTGATAATCGCCGAATTCTACAATCGTTACCGGCGCATCCAATTCGCCCAAAATAACATCATCATCAATCAACGTTTTGTCGTCCGGAATCGGTATCGTCAAAGTTTTACCCGTAACCGGCCGCGGCTCCGGAACTATTTTTGGTCCTTTAATATAAATTACCGCTCCTGCCACAATCACCGCGGCGGCGATAATGCTCGCCGGCAAAAACAAATCCTTTTTTGGTCCGCTTTGATTTTCTGTCATTATTTCATTATAGTACACTATGAAACATTGCCTAGCAAACAAGGTGTGAATACCGAACATACATGGACCCAATAGTCCGACTCAAACAACTAACCCTGATTCTTGGTGACGCGCTACTTTTCTATGCTGCGCTTTTACTGACGCTGTTTATCCGCTATCAGCGCTTTGACCTAAAACTTGTTTACCTCCACTTCTGGCCGTTTACCTTTATCCTCGGCGTTTGGTTTCTAATCTTTTATATTGCCGGACTTTACGAACTTCGCTCTCTGAAAAACGACCCTATCTTTCTCAGAACTTTAACCAGCGTCTTGGTTTTCGTCACCGCGCTTTCCATCCTCCTTTTCTACCTGATCCCGCTGCTGGGTATTGCCCCAAAAACCAATCTTTTAATCTTTGCCATTCTTTACAGCTTAGCGCTATTCGTCTGGCGAACAACTTTCAATAATCTTTTAAGCGCCGGGCGGCCGACTACCAAAATACTACTGGTCGGCTATACTCAAGCCGCCGAAGAACTGGCGGATAAAATCAATGCCAATCCCCAGCTTGGCTATGAAGTAAAATTTTGGATGAAAGAAGGGCTGCAAGACAAAGAATTCAACCACATTGCCCAAATTATCGTTGCTAATCAAATCAATATGATTGTCGTGCCGGCGCACATCAAGAAAAACTCCAAGGCCGCGAAGTTAATATACAAAAATCTTCTGCTCGGAGTTGAAGTGCTGGACTTGGCCTCGCTGTACGAACAAATTTTTCTGAAAGTTCCGCTGGCTGAATTGGAGGAAGTCTGGTTTTTGGAAAATATCGCCAAACAGCACAAAGTCTATGAATTTTTCAAGCGGCCGGTGGAAATCGTCCTCGCCCTATTTTTAATAATTATTTTCTCGCCGTTCATGATTCTGATCAGCCTGCTCACCGGACTTACCTCTCGCGGTCCGGTTATCTACAGCCAAAAACGCTGGGGCAGAAACGAAAAAGAATTTATGATTTATAAATTTCGTACCATGGTCGCCGACGCGGAACAATCCGGTCCGCAGTGGGCAACGCCGAAAGATACCCGCCTGACCCCGCTCGGCGGACTGCTCCGCCGCACCCACTTGGACGAAGTCCCGCAGCTTTTTAATATTTTGAAAGGCGAGCTTTCGCTCGTTGGCCCGCGGCCGGAGCGACCGGAATTCATTGAGCAGTTAAAACAGGAAGTGCCGTTTTACGAATTACGCCACTTAGCCCGCCCGGGCATCACCGGCTGGGCCCAGATTAATTATCGTTACGGCGCCTCCATTGAAGACACCTATGAAAAATTGCAGTACGACCTCTACTATCTTAAAAACCGTTCCATTGTTTTGGACGTGATTATCGTCATCAAAACCCTCCGCCTGTTCTTTGTGACTTTGTAATTAAAATAGTTTGACCACATCGCGCACGGTAATCGCAATCATTAGAAGCAGTAGCACGACAAAACCCAAGGCATTGGCCGAGCGCTCCAACTGTGGCGATAACGGCTTGCCTTTTATTTTCTCAATCAGAATAAACAGAAAACGTCCGCCGTCCAGCGCCGGAAACGGCAAGGCATTCAGTAAAAACAAATTCAGGGAAATAAGGCCGATAAGCTGAAGCAAATAAGCCAAGCCTAGACTGGCGCTTTGGTTAGCCACGCCGAAAATCCCGACTGGCCCGACAAACCCGGCCATCAGATGCCCTTGCGTAACCAGTGTAGCCAATAACTGATAGAGCCCAACCGCAATCGTCTGAACAATAAAAATAGAGGTCAGAAAGCCATGCCCCAAGCTCTGGAGTACCGGCCTCCGTTCCAGGCCGGCTTCAGTGAAGGCTAGACCAAGCGCTCCTTGACCAGTCGGCGGATTAACTCGTGGAGTCATTCCGACCGTATTCGTGGTACCGTTATGGCGAATTTGAACGGCAATCTCTTCGCCTTTATGCTCCTGCACGTAAGCAACGAATTCGTCAGTAGTACTGAAACCGATAATTTGGTCTCCGATTTCCAGCTGGGCGGCGGCGGCCGGACTAGCCGCTTGCACGTCAGTAATAATAATCGCTTTCGGAGCGCCAATCATAAACACCGCGGAAATAATCAGCCAACCGAGCAAAAAATTCATCACCACGCCGGCCAGAATCACCGCCATCCGCTTCCAGGCCGGCTGAACGGAAAAACTTCTGCGCTCCTCCGAAGCCGGCACTGACGCCTCCGGCGATTCGCCGAGCAAGCGCACAAACCCGCCGAAGGGCAGCAAGTTAAAGCTGTATATTGTCTCGCCGATTTTTTTAAAGAAAAGCCGCGGCGGAAAGCCGAAACCAAACTCTTCCACTTTAATATCAAAAAACTTGGCCACTAGAAAATGCCCGAGCTCATGCACTAAAATTAACGCTGAGATACCGACGATGACTAAAATTATAATCATTCGCTGATTTCTTTGACTTTGGCGGCCACCATCGCTTCAATCCCCTGATTCACGGCATCAACCGCTTTTTGAATCTGCTCCCGTCCTTTGAATTTTTGGTCTTCGGTTAAAACTTTGATTTTGAATTGCGCTTCTACTTTTTTATTTTCTTCGTCCCGTAAAGACCGGATACGAATTTTGACCTGCTCGGCGGCGGCTTTTATCAATTTAATTAATTCCTGCCGGCGCTCATCAGTCAAAGCCGGCAAAAAAATACGGATAAGATTTCCTTCGCTGTTGGCCGTCAGTCCGCCGCCGACGGTTTCAATGGCTTTAGCAACCGCGCCAACCGCTTCTTTATCCCAAACGGAAATATCAATCTCCCGCGGCGGTACAATACTGATAGAACCAAGCTGTTTAATCATAAACTGCTGGCCCGCATAGTCCACTTTTATATTTTCCACTAAAGCGGCGGTTGGCCGATTGCCGCGAATGTTTAAAAATTCCTGCTTCAATCCGGCAGACAAAGTCTTCAATTTTTGGTCTAAATCTTTAATGTCGTACATACAATCTATATAATCTGCGCCAACACCGCTTCCAATTGCAAACGTTTATTCACGTTAAACTGATTAATCAACGTCCAACGATGCAAAAGTTCCCGAATGGCTTTATAGTTTCTTATTCTATCACGGCGCAACTCCTGCAGTAAACCGAACGCGAACCCTTCCAGTAATCGGTTGTCATCAACAATTTCTTTTAACCATTCTTTTTGTTTCGCCGGACCGGCTTTTAAAAAATCTTTGGCCAGCTGTATATCTTCGGCGGCCGCGCCCGGGTCGCCGCCAAAATATATTTTTTGAAACCGCGATACTACCGTCGGCAACAGCACCTCCGGTTCAACCACCGTCAAAACAATCAGCGCGTGCGCCGGCGGCTCTTCGGTAATTTTTAAAATCGCGTTTTGCGCTTGCGGCGTCAGCATATCTGCCCTATTTACCACCAACAAACGCTTCGGCGACGCTACCGGCTTCTGCCACAAAAAATATTTAATGTCGCGCATTTCGTCAATCCCCACCTCTTCGCTTTTTTGCTCTTTGGGTCGCTCGGACGGATTGGCGCCATCAACAAATTTCGCATCCAATAAAATGCCCTGCGGCAATACCCACTGTTTATGCTCAAAATAATTAGCCAGAGATTGCGCGAAAGCCAGCTTCTCCGGCGACGGACCGTACAATAAATAACCGTGAACTAATTGATTCTTGTCTACCAGCTGCTTAAAATTTTTCGCAAGATCCATTAGAAGCGTTTGTTAAGTAATGTCCGCTTATACACATCTAGATGATTCAAAATAAGTCCGGTGCCTTTAGCCACACAATAGAGCGGGTCTTCGGCCACATAGGTCTGCACGCCGGTGGTGCGCCGAAAAAACTCATCAGAGGCGCGGAGTAACACGCTACCGCCAGAAAGAATAATGCCTTTTTCCATAATATCGGCCACTAACTCCGGCGGCGTAGTGTTAAAAACATTCTGTACGCAGGCCGCAATATCTAACAAATGGGGATTCAACGCTTCCGCCACTTCATTAGAACTAAGAAGAACATCTCTAGGCAAACCACTGACCAAGTCGCGGCCGCGCACCTTCATTTCCAACTTATCTTTGGTGGTCACCGCCGAACCAATTTCAATTTTAATCCGCTCGGCCATCTGCTCGCCGATAGCCAATGAATATTTCTTTTTAATATAGTCGCTGATGGCTTGGTCAAACTTATTCCCCGCCACCCGCAAACTCGCCCAAGTGACAATGCCACCCAGCGCCACCACCGCCACCTCAGACGTGCCGCCACCGATATTTATAATCATATTGCCCGAGTGGGCATTGATCGGAATGCCGGCCCCTAATGCGGCTAAAATAGGCTCCTTTACTATATATACCTCTTTGGCGCCCGCCTCCCGAGCCGCATTGATAACAGCGCGCCGTTCGTTCTGGGTAATGCCGGCCGGCACGGAAATCACCACCTCCGGACGGAAAATATTGAATGCGCCCGTGGCCTTGCCGATAAAATATTTCAGCATGGCTTTGGTAACATGATAGTCGGCAATGACGCCGTCTTTGAGCGGTCGGTAAGCGACAATATCCTCTGGGGTGCGCCCAATCATTTCTTTGGCTTCTTTGCCGACGGCCAAAACGGTGTTACCCGGCTGATTCAAAGCCACAATTGTCGGTTCAAAAACAATAAAATCCTTGCCCGGCACAAAGACAATGGTATTGGCTGTTCCTAAATCTATTCCGATTTTTCTTGTAAACATAATTTATTTTCTAACAATGTCGGCGCCTAACTGCCGCAATCGCTCATCAATTTTTTCATAACCGCGGTCCAATTCTTCCACACCATTAATCACCGACTCGCCCTTGGCAATCAGGGCCGCGATGACATGAGCAATTCCGGAACGCAAATCTCTTACGGTCAACTGCGCGCCTTGAAGCGGCGTCGGTCCCTCCACTGTCGCGCTGTGCTCAAAAGTTTTACCAACGAACCGGCATGGCAACTCTCCCAAGCACTTTGACCCTACTGTAATACGGGCGCCCATCAAATTCAAGTCTTTGACATAGCCAAACCGTTCCTCATAGACAGTTTCGTGAACCTGCGAACGACCGTCGGCCTGCGTCAGTAAAATAGTAAACGGCTGCTGCCAATCAGTCATGAAACCCGGATGCGTATCCGTTTCAATGGATACCGGCCACAAAGGCCCGGTCCGAAAAAACCGGATGCCGCCGTCCACCACTTCGTAGTCTCCGCCGGCCCGCCGCAGAGTATTTAAAAAAGTAATCAACTCTTCCTGCCTAGCATCCCGAACTAAAACGTCTCCACCAGTCGCTACGGCCAGACAAGCAAAAGATGCCGCTTCATTCCGATCCGGCATAATCTTATGCGTCACGCCCCGCAATTGTTTTACCCCATCTATATAGATAGTACGGTTCGCTCCCAGCTCAATAATCGCTCCCATTTTTTGGAGCATCTTAATCAAATCCCAAATTTCCGGTTCCGTGGCCGCGTTATGAATGACTGTCCGGCCCTTGGCCAGCACCGCCGCCAAAATCGTATTCTCGGTTGCGCCAACGCTTGGATACCGAAACGTGATAGTGGCGCCATACAAGCCTTTGGGCGCTGTAGCCTGGTAACTTTCGGCCGTAACTTTGATTTTCGCGCCCAGTGCCGTCAAAGCTTCAATATGAATATCCACCGGCCGATGACCGATTTTATCGCCTCCGAGCACCGGCACCTCAGCCTCGCCGACTCGCGCCAACAAAGGACCAAGCGCCAAAATTGGTATCCGATTCCGCCGGCTCAAAGTATGCACTTTCGGATTTTTAATCTCGGCTGTCTGGATATTTAAACTATGCCCAGACGAATCCAAACTGGTCAAACTACCGATGGAATGCATCAGCTCCATCGTAATCCGCACATCATCAATCAATGGAAAATTTTTCAGCACACACGGCTCCACCGTCAGCAGAGACGCAATCATCATTTTCGTGGCCGCGTTCTTGGCTCCGGCCAATCTAATCTCCCCGCTCAACTTTTTACCTCCATTTACAATAAATTTCATTTGCGTGTAGAGAAAACTATCACGGTCGCGGCGAGCGCCGAACCAAACAAATCAAAAAATAAATCGTTTAAAGTATCTGGTAATCCGTTCGCCTGTTTCCAAATGCTGTTTTGATTGCCGAAAACAATATCAGTTCCAAGCTCATAAATCTCCCAAAAAACTCCGACCAGTGCGACTACCGCCACGACCATAATAATCAAGAACAATCGGTTTTTAGCCAAAGATTCAAATTCAGCGCGACGCTCCGCCCAACGCAAAAACGCGCAAGCCAACCAAACTCCGGCCAACAAGTGCAAAACCGCGTCCAGCCAACTAAACCGGCTGTACAGCCAATAAAATTGAGCCGCGGTATTAAGGGCGAAAATTAAGAGAACCAAAGCGCACAAAAAATAAAGAGAGGTTAAAACAGAACGCATCTTTAGCGCTTGGCCCATTGCGGAGCCCTGCGAGCTTTCTTCAAACCCGGCTTCTTACGCTCCACCATGCGAGCATCGCGAGTAAGATACCCGGCAATCCGCAGTTTTTTCTTAAATGTCTCATCCATCTTCACCAATGCCCGGGCAATGGCATTGCGAGTCGCCTCCGCTTGCGCATTTAATCCGCCGCCGAAAACATGAACGGTCGCCGACAGCTTGTCCAACAAACTTAAAAGCTCGAAAGGTTGCTTCACCACTATTTGATTTTGCTGATTTTGGAAATACTGGTGATATCCTTTTTGGTTAATCAAAATCTCGCCTTTTCTGGCATACACTCTGGCATTCGCCTGGGCGGTTTTGCGGCCGCCTTTGGCCTGATAATAACGCTCTTTGGCGACCGGTTTCTTTTCAATTTTAGGAGTTGCTTTAGTAGCCATATTATTTTTCTATCCTCAATCGCTTCAACCGTTTTTCCAAAAGCCGATTCTGCGGCAACATCATTTTAATCGTACGTCGGATAACTTCAATCGGGTCTTTTTCAAAAGCGATTTTCAAAGGCAATTCTTTTAAATGCCCCATGTAGCCGGTATGACGATAGAAAATTTTCTGCGTGGCTTTTTTCGGAGTAATTTTCACTTTTCCCGCGTTCTTAATAATGACGCTATCAGCGCCCGGCATCCGCTGTTCATAAGTCGGGTGCAATTTACCCTGCAGAATTGTAGCAACACGCGAAGCCAGCCGGCCAATAGATTGATTGGCGGCGTCAATCACATGTTCCATTTTTTTCTGAGTAATCGTTGTCATGTTAGCTTACAAATTCAATAATCGCGGTGGCCACGGCATCGCGTTTCCGAACCAGACCTGATTTAATAATCCGCAGATACCCGCCTTTCCGATCCTTAAACCGTGGCGCGATATCATGATACAACTTCTGCGCGGATACTTTCGGCAATTTGGATAAAAGCAAACGGAGCGCCGCCAGTTGTTGTTTCTTGGCAATAGAAACCATCCGCTCCACAATCGGGCGAATCTCTTTGGCGCGCGGCACAGTCGTCTCCATTTTCTCTTTCATAATCAGATTATGGGCCAGTCCTTTTAAAAAAGCCCGACGCGGGCCTTTTTTGCGATGAAATTTACGATGAGCCATACTATTCTTTCTTTGCTTTCTTCGCCGCTTTTTTCGTCTTAGGTTCTTTTTTCTTTGGCTCGCTGACGGTCATCTGGGCAATCGGCTCCGGCTCTTTGACCTCCACTTGAGAAATCTTAATAAAGTGATCCTGCAAAATATTACTGCACTTTCGGAGCGCGGCCGACGGCGTAATGCTACCGTCAGTTTCAATCACCAAGCGGACACGGTTAAAATCGGTCCGGTCGCCAACGCGCATATTCTCAATGGTAAAATTGGCTTTCACCACCGGCGAAAACAAGGCATCCAGCGCCACTACGCCAATCGGCAGTTTTTCGCCTTTGCGCGATTCTACCGGCGAATATCCCAATCCTTTTTCCACTGTCAATTCTATATCCAATTCAGCGGCTTTATCAGTCAAAGTTGCGATGTGTAAATCCGGATTAATCACTTCTATCTGGGCATTAGTTTCAATATCTCCGGCCTTAACTGCTTTTTCCCCTTTAATCTTCAAAATTAAGTTTTGCGTTTCTTCGGTATGAATCCGGAACCGGACTTTTTTCAAGTTAAGGCCGATTTCCACCACATCCTCAATCACATTCGGAATCGTGCTGAATTGATGCAAGGAACCCTTGATTTTAAACTGGGTAACCGCGGCGCCGGTCAGAGACGACAACAAAGAACGCCTCAAGGCGTTGCCAATCGTCAATCCGTAACCGGTAAATAAACCCTCAATTTCAAAAACGCCTTCGGTGGCGGTTTCCGAAACTTTTTTAATGGTAACGGCTTCGCTTAAACGCTGGAATTCCATGTTTTTATGAAGTTAAATGTTATTTGCTATAGTAATCTACGACCTGGTTTACGTCAAATGGAATCTCAAAATCTTTTGGCAATGATTTAACTTTTCCTTCCAGTTTCTCTTTGTCCAGAAGCAGCCAGGACGGTTCATTGTATTTGGCAAGGTTAGTAGATAAATCTTTAAAAATCGGGTGAGCTTTAGACTGCGGACGGATAGCAATCACGTCGCCGGCCTTCACCTCATAAGACGGAATGGTCACCTTGCGGCCGTTAACCACAATGTGGCCGTGTCCCACTGTTTGGCGGGCTACGGAACGCGACGGCGTAAGACCCAGCCGGTAGACAACATTATCCAGTCGCCGCTCCAAAAAATTAATCATCATTTCTCCGGTGACTCCAGTACTCTTGTCGGCGCGGCCGAAAATCTTTTTGAAATAAGCTTCGCGCACTCCGTAAGTAAACTTAATTTTTTGTTTTTCTTTCAATTGAGTGCCGAATTCCGACAAGGCGCCGCGCCGCGACAAACCATGCTGTCCAGGCCGGTGCGGCCGGCGAGCCATCACGCATTTCGGCGACAAACAACGGCCCGCCTTCAAAAAGAGATGGGTGCCCAGGGCGCGTTCTTTTTTTTCTTTAGTATTAAACATAGTTTCTTAAATTCTGCGGGTTTTCGGCGGACGCGGTCCGTTATGCGGAATCGGCGTAACGTCTTTAATGGAAAGCACGTCAAATCCTTGGTTAACCAGCGAACGGATAGTGGAATCCCGGCCGCCGCCAACCCCGCTGACGAATACGTGCACTTTCATCACGCCGTTCTTCCGCAATTTCTCGGTAATCGCCGCGATTACTTTAGAAGCGGCGAAAGGCGTCGCCTTCTTCGGACCGGAAAATCCCAGCGAACCGGCGGAGCTCCAGGTAATCACGTTGCCTTTATCATCCGTTACCGAGACGGTTGTATTATTATAGGAAGCGTTCACGTACACCCGGCCAACTTCAATTTTCTTGACGACGCTTTTGGCGCCTTCTTTAGTGACATTGGCTTCCACTTTCGCCCCCTCTTTGATCGCCTCCTCGGCTGTTTGTCCAGATACTTTTTTCTTTCCCATATATTTTTACTTCAATTCAACCTTGCGGCGACCGCTGCCCATGGTTTTACGAGTATTGCCGCGCACTGTGCGAGAATTAGTTTTAGTCCGCTGGCCGCGAACCGGCAATCGGCGTTGGTGACGCGTGCCGCGATACGAACCCAAATCTTTTAACCGCTCAATATTAGATTTAATAATCTGCCGCAGTTCGCCTTCCACTTTATAATGTTTCTCAATATATTCCTGAATCTTATTAACTTCCGCCGGCGTCAGCTCTTTCGCCCGCTTCCCGCCATTGATGCCGGTACTTTTTAAAATTGCCTGCGACAAAGAACGACCGATACCGTAAAGATAGGTCAAAGAAATTTCTACAACTTTATTGTCTGGCACGTTAACGCCGGCGATACGCATATTAATGTATTAAATAATTATTTTAACCTTGCCGCTGTTTATGTTTTGGATTTTTGCAAATGACGTAAATCCGCCCGCGACGGCGAACGGTTTTACAACTACTGCAGATAGTTTTTACAGAAGATCGGACTTTCATTTTGTATTAATTACAGTCTCCGAACAATTCTTCCACGCGTTTCGTCGTAGGGAGTCATCTCCACTATCACTCGGTCGCCCGGAATAATTCTAATATAATGGAGCCGCATCTTGCCCGATAAATGAGCCAAGAGCAGCTGGTCAGAACCGTCTAAACGAACTCGGAACATGGTATCTGGCAAAGATTCTTCTACCCTTCCCTGAACTTGCTTGACGTTCTTATCAGCCATTATAAATAAACAGTATATAGAAAACTGCCCAAAGTGTCAAACTCCATTTTATTCAATTACTACCTTCACTTTTCCGGGATTACCCGGCACGCTCCGAACCCAGAACGGCCACAGAGAAACCTGCGCGCTTTCCAGGCCGGCCACGGAGAAAACCACGCTTTGCAAGTCCGCCCTAGTCTTATTTAAAATCCTGGATTTCAAACCATCGGAATCTATAGTTCTCGCTACCGTACTCTTAAAGGTAATCGGGAAGCTGGCGCGGCCGCGAGTCATATCGGCCCGTGCTTCGCCATACTCTAAACTAGCCGTCACCGGCTCAAAATCATCCCCCAATTCTTTTTTAATGCGTCCTATTAAAAGCTCTTCCAAATCCCCTTCCCGGAAAGCGATAACGCTCCCGGAAGCGTCGCCATAAATACTGAATTTACCGTCCTGGTCAACATCCGTAGTCACCTTGGGTTCGTTGTAAATAATCTGGGTAGCCCCGGAAATTATTTTAAAATCTTCCGGCATCTGGGTTACAAAAACCGTTTTCAGCGCCGCCTCCAAAGTTTTTGACAATTCGCTCTTGGCGGTTTTAATGTCGGCGTCAGTCGGGAAAGCCACTTCCCCGATAAATCCTCCGCTCATAGTTTCTTTAGACTCGGCGTAAAAAGCGTCAAACTTCGGCGTGCCTTTAAGTCCCGGGATGACAAACCGTTTCACCGGACCAATGTTATAGTCAGCCCCGGCCTTATCCGCGACTACTTGAGTTTCAATGGTAGACGGTATAATCTTCCCTTCCACGATTTTCGCCCCCGGCACCGTTACCGAAGCCGATAAACGAAATACTTTTCCTTCCGACGTTAAAAGCCGCGTGGTTGCCACCAATGGTTGGGGTTCAGAACTGTAAGCGTTGTAAATCGTAACTTGGCCGCCGGCTTTTTTCTCCACTTGTTTTTTTCCGGAAGCTGGAAAAGACAAGGAGACGTTCCGATTTTGAGTAAAAACCTGACCGGGAATTTGGGCGCTGGCCACGCTAATCGCCGTAGCCAACTTATCAACAATCACGCTGTCATTATAATTCCAATCTGACTTACTGGTTATAAAAGTTACCGTTGCCCGCGGCAGAACAGCCACCACTAAATATAAAACAAAAATCAGAACGGCGGCCGCGCCGAGCACAAACAAAATCTTTTTTCCGGAAGGCAACCGGGATTCGCGGCGCCAAGGATGCGTCGGCGGTTCTGGTTGGTCTTCGGGGATAACCGATTCAACCGGTTCGGAAAAATTTTTATGAATAACCCGGTGAATCAGTTTTGGAGACTGATCCGCCAACTGGCGGATCCGATGGGTCTGTACGACAATATCGGAAATCCTTTTTGATTTCTGGAAAAACGGGTTGACGGATTCCAACTTGGCGATACTGGCCAACTCAATGGCTTTATCATCAATGGATTCAATAATCACTTTTTTCTCCAACAGGTCCGCCTCTCGTTTAATTAAATTAAAATTGGCGAGCGCGTCAACCAGTCGGGAAAAACGCGGGATGCTCAAAACAATTTCATCGGCGCCGGAGTCAATGATTTTCTCCACCACCACGGCGGCTTCATCGTTTTTATTAACGGCTATTTTTTTAATCTTCATCCCGTTAGAGACAGAAAATGTCTATCGACATTTCCGTATTATGCCTTCTGATACTATTTTCTCCTCTTTATGTAAGATAATCATCAAGTTCATATAAAACACTGGGTTGTCTCTAACGGGATTCATTTCCTTTATCTTAAGGCATCGGCGACAGCCAGCGCACCCGTTTTCGGGCAATCTGACTCATTTTATCATTCGGTAAAAGATTGCTTTCTAAAATCAGGGCGGCGATTGAGAATAGATTATAGGCCGCCGGCAATTCCTTATATTCTAACCCGAAACGGTAATTCACGCTAACAAACTCCGGGTTAGCCGGGAATAACCTAACAACGGTACTAAACTTATGTTTCATGGTATTGGAAAAAACCAGCGGCGGCAGGTCAAAAAACGAGTTAATGTAAATGATGCGCTGCCCCTTGGCCAATGCCGTCTCCAATCCGTTGATTAACGTCTGCAATTCCTCAATTAAAACCCCTTCCAGCTTCTTCGCCACCGCCGGCGACACCTCGCCAATGGCGCATAATTGCAGAATATCCTGGGCAATTCCGGGTGAAACCGCCAGCGCAGCCGCCAGGGCTTTTACTAAATTATGACTCCCCCACAAAAGCTGGTCCTGAAAAGCCAGCCGGCCATCCCGCTTAGAAAATAAATCCGTCTCTTGGGCAAAAACATTCGCCAGCAACACTTCCTCGTCTTTATGAAGCTGGCTGATAACGTGCAACCAGGCCGTACCGGATTCGCTGATAAAAGCGGCGTCGGAGAGCGGCAACGCGGCTTTCAATTCATTAACAATCGCCCGAGTCGTAAAAGTCTGGCTTAATTGCACTTCAATCGTCCGCGCCTTGAACCCAATCGGATTAACAACCCGATGACCGTCTAAACGAATCTGTCCGATACGCACGTCGGCCAGCAAAACGTCAATTTCCCCGACTTCCATTTTCGTTGCCGCCTTGGCCCGATGACGGTCAAAAAACTTCCAGACTGCTTGCGACAATAAATTATCCAAATCCGCATCATCAATCGGGTCGCGAGGATTATCGCGCAACAAAGAAATTCCGGAATAAATGGTGGTGGCAAATCTGGGATGCAGGCCGATGATAATTTTTAATTTTGAAAGGTTGCCGAATTTGGAAATAACTTTTTTTAACTTGGCCCGGTCAGTTTCTACAATCTTTCCCAACAGCAATTTTTCTTTTTCTAAGTCGGCTTTCACGGAAGAAACCCGGACGCCGTGCGACAATAATTCCACGATTAAAAATCTTTCTCGTTTATCAAAAAAATTCAATAGAGAGGCAAATGGATTACCCATTGCTATAAGTATGCAATAAAAAAAGCTCCTTTTAAAGGAACTTTTTTAGGGTTCGACCACTCCCCGAATCCGCCGCACGCCGGAGCTGACGGCTTCTTCTTTGGCAATTTTAAACTTCCCCACCTCCAGCGTATGGTCCACATGAGGACCGCCGCAAAACTCTTTGGAAAACGCGGTAGCGATTGAATGTCCCATATAATATACTTTTACGCGGTCAGCATATTTTGCTTTGAAGAAAAACAGCGCGCCGGTCTTCATTGCCTCGTCTTTCGGCATTTCTTTAAACGCTACCGGTAAATCTTTCTCAATCGCCTCGTTTACAACTGCCTCAGTTTTTTTAATTTCTTCCGGCGTCAGTTTACGGGCAAAAGTAAAATCAAAACGAGTGCGTTCCGCCGTAATATCCGAACCCATCTGCTTTACTTCGTTTCCCAATACCTGACGCAAGGCCGACTGCAATAAATGAGTGGCCGTATGTAGTCGCGTTACTTTTTTTAATTCTACTTCGTCCTTGGCTTTGATTTCGCCGGTATCCAGTAATAAACCGTGCCCGCCAAATTTCTTTTCCGCCCCGGCCCGGGATACTTCCTGGTGTTTTTTAAACTCTGCATCAATTTTTTTTCTAAATTCAGATTCATCAAATTTATAAAAACGTTCTTCCAAGAGTTCCTTAATGTCTTCTATAGGAAAGCCGTATGTTTGGTAAAGATCAAAAGCATCTTCGCCAACTTTTTGCCCAACCTTAAAAAATTCTATAGATTTCCCCGGAATTATCGTTTGAACTTGCATGCCTGGAAATCTTCTATCAAACTCTTTAAGCCCTTTATCTAATGTTGAATTAAACTTTTCTGCTTCTATTCTAAACTCATCAAGTATTTTTTCCTTTTCCCTCTTAAGTTCAGTATAAAATTCGCCGTACTGCTCAATAATTTTTTTAATTTTCCCTTCTGAACTTTCTTGTTGAAGAGATAATTTTTTAGCTTGAATAAATGAACGGCGCAAGAGCCTACGAAGTATATATCCTACTCCTTTATTAGAAGGCCTTACTCCGTCTGCTAAAAGAAAAGTTAATGCACGCAGATGATCTGCAATGATGCGCCCGCGACGGACAATATCTTCACTGCCAACTGTTGATAAAAAAGCGAATGATTGAAATAAATCGGTTTCAAAAATATTCTTTTTTCCTTGTACCACCATGGCCAAGCGCTCCAAGCCCATTCCGGTATCAATGCCCGGCGTTGGCAACGGCTCCAATTTTTTATCCGATTGCTGATAGTACTGATTGAAAACGATATTCCAAATCTCAATGCCGTTCACATAAATTTCCGTGGTCGGTCCGCACGGACCTTCGCTGCCGGTCGGCCCCCAGAAATTGTCGGCGCGGCCGAATTTCTTAACCGTAATTTTTGAATCCAGTGATTTCCAAATCTTTTCGGATTCCTCATCAGCCGGAACTCCGGCCTCGCCGGCAAATACCGTTACATAATCAATTTTCAAACCAAGCTCCTTTACAACAAAATTATATGCGAATTGTATCGCTTCTTTTTTGAAATAGCCGCCAAAAGAAAAATTGCCGAGCATTTCAAAAAAGGTCAAATGCCGCTCGTCCCCCACCTCTTCAATATCCGAGGTCCGAAAACATTTTTGCACCGATACCGTGCTCTTTTTACCAAATGATTTTTCGGCATTCAATTCGCCGGTAAAATATTTTTTAAACTGCTGCATACCGGCGGTCGTCAATAATACCGATGGGTCGTCCGGAACCAATGAAGAAGACGGCACAATCGCATGGCCGTTCTTTTGGAAAAACGCTAAAAATTTCTTACGTAGCTCTTCAGAGCTCATAGGCCTAGTATAAGGCCTACGCCCCTAACGCTTCAATAGTCGCTAGCAAAGTCTTAATGGAACGGAGTGAATTAATAATCTTTTCGCGCGAACCGCCGGCGTTAATCAGCTTAGAAACATCAATGATTTCTTTCTCGGCTTGATGCAATAAGTCAGAATTACCGATTTTCTTTACCAATTCGTCATAGGCAGAACGCAATAACGCCTCGTCGCTCAGAAAATCTTTTTCGGTCAGAGTACTATATAGAAAAGCGCCCTTAATGCCGGCGTTACCGGCAGTTACTTGGCCGAAAGCACCGCCGACATTCCCCTCACTGAGCAGTTCATCAGCTTGTTCAATATTAAAAACCACCCGATTCATCAATTGCTGGGCCGCCGGCGCGCCTTCCTTCACCAACGCCTCCACTTCCGAAAGCTGGTTTTTTAAAAGTTTCAGCGCCGCCGTTACCTGCTCTTCAATTAAACCTCCATCATTCTCCGTCCGCTCCAAAATATTTTGTCGTAGTACGCTCAACTGATTTTTTAATTCGGAATTAATCACCAGTTCACGCAATTCATCCAACACCATCAAACGAAGCAAGGGGTCGCTGACAGCCGAACCCAAACCATCAACCGAGAAAGTCTCCCCGAGTAAAGACATATTGCCGGCGAGCCGGCCGCTCAAATTCAACAACAAGTTCTCCTGAAGCTGTACCACAACTTTCTTGAAAGCAGTATTAAGCCGCTGCTCTAATCGTTCCAGAAATTCGGCGGCGTGAATTTCTTTGAGCGGGTCTTCGCCTTGAATTAACGCCGTATGCAGGCGCACTGCAAATTTTTCCGGACTGTCCAACCGTTGGACAACCTGCGCCAGCGAATCAAGCAGGGCGTCCTGGGCGTTGGCTAAATCATTTTGCAACGACTCGTCGTCATTCAGCTGGATGCGCAACGCATCAATTTCCGCGTAATGCTTCACGCTCTGCTCAACGAACAAATTTAAAATACGTTCAGCGGCGGCGCCATCGGTAATAGCCTCAAACAATTCGGTCAACCGAATTACGCTATCAGTATAATTATCAATCGTAAAAACCAGGCTATTGACCCGGTCAGCGGCAATAGATGCCATTTTTTTCAGTTCGGCCAACTTCTCTTCCCGTACCTGCATACCAAGCTCTACCTTTTTAAGAATGCTCGGCGTTACCGCCCGGCGAAAAGACCGTCCCCATTCCTTTAAGAAATAAAATGGGTTGGTTGGCAGTAAGCCGACATTTTCCTGCGCCAAAACCGGCGTGGAAACGCCCAGAGATACGACAATAAAGCCGATGGTTGCAAGCCGTTTCATGGTATTTATATAGTTTGTTTCAGTGACTGACGATTGCTTAGTTAAGCTAACAAAAATAGGGCCTATAACCCTATGGCATTTACTATACCATACCTACCCAGCTTTTTCCAGCCAGGTGATTAATACCCCTCCAACGTATGGGCCCGCTCGTGTAGCTTAATCCGAGCCAGGGCTTTGGCCTCAATTTGGCGGATACGCTCGCGGGTAACCCCGAATTCCTTACCTACCTCTTCCAAAGTATGGGTTACGCCGTCTTCCAGGCCGAAGCGGAGTTGGAGAATCTTCTGTTCGCGCGGCGTCAGGTCAATCAAAATATCTTTAATGCGCTCACGGAGAAGCGCCTGAGAAGCCACTTCTGACGGCGTCAGATTTTTTTCGTCCTGTACGAATTCTGACAGCGTGGAATCCTCATCATCATCGCCGACCGGCGACTCCAAAGACACCACGTCCTGGGAAATTTTCTGAATGTGATGAATTTTCTCAATCGGCATACTCATCTCCACCGCCAGCTCTTCAGCCAGCGGTTCCCGGCCGAGCTCCTGCTGAAGGCGCCTCTTGGCTTGCGTATATTTAGAAATTGTCTCCACCATGTGCACTGGAATGCGAATCGTACGCGATTGGTCGGCTAAGGCGCGGGTGATGGCTTGGCGAATCCACCAAGTCGCATAGGTGGAAAACTTGTAGCCGCGGCGGTAATCAAACTTGATGACCGCGCGGGATAAACCGATATTACCCTCCTGCACCAAATCCAAAATACTTAAATTCGGACTGCGATTAACGTAGCGCTTAGCAATGGAAACAACCAAACGAAGGTTGGCTTGGATAAACCGGCGGCGCGCCTCTTCATCCCCTTTTTCAATTTTTTTGGCCAATTCTTTTTCTTCTTCCTGATTCAACAGCGGGGTTC
>Ga0247727_10007217_pt1 | contig 21337 bp, 14 predicted proteins | sample WisWelCaveWW1625_FD_202498 | JGI IMG/M metagenome (GOLD analysis project Ga0247727, IMG submission 202498) | Biofilm microbial communities from Wishing Well Cave, Virginia, United States - WW16-25 | ecosystem: Environmental > Aquatic > Deep subsurface > Groundwater > Cave microbial mat | place... | reverse complement strand
GTGGTCGTTCGGCGACGGCAGCGCCGATGGCGCCGGTACGAACCAAACACACGTTTTCGAAGATGACGGTAACTACACCGTCACGCTCACGTGTTCGGACAGCGACGGAGGAACGGTCACGCAGCAGCTGGTCCTCACGATCAGCAATGTGGCTCCGGCGGTCGGCTTGTCGGGCCCCCTCCTGATTACGGAAGGCGCGCCCTTCTCGCTGAACGCAACGGTCACGGACCCGGGCACGCGGGACACGTTCGCCTACGCTTGGGACTTCGGGGACGGCACGCCGCTCAATGGATCACCCGGCGCCACCCACCGCTACGCGGACAACGGGATCTTCACCGTGATGCTCACGGTCACGGACAACAGCGGCGGCATTGGGCGGGCCGACTTCATCGTAGTTGTGCAAAACGTGGCACCGACGGCTGTCATCAACCTCACCGGCGAATTCATCGAGGGCTCAGACTTCACCTATACGGTCGAGGTGTTCGATCCCGGCAGCGCCGACACCCACTATGTCACCTGGGATGCGGGCGCGATTATCCTCGGGTGGCGCGTCTGGGCCGACGACGGCACATTCACCTTCAACATGACCGTGATCGACGACGACGGCATGGGGACGAGCTACCCCTTCACCGTCACGATCGCGAATTTCGTCCCATCACTGTCGTTGGGGTCCCGAGACATATCGGCCGATGAGGGGGAGCGGATTTTCTTCAGCGCGTCGGTGTACGATAGAGGCCCGATGGACCGGATGGTCGTAACCGTCAACTTTGGAGACGGCACGCCGTTGGTTCAAAACTTCATCGACGATTGGCGGTTTAACGGCAGCATGAATTTTGGGCACACCTTCGTAAACGAAGGCAATTACACGATCACGGTCACCGTCGACGACGGCGACGGAGGCGTGAACGCGACCTCCTGGGTGGTCGCCGTCTTGAACGCCGCACCGTCCCTCTCGCTCGGCCCCTCGCCCCTTGTGGTCGACCAGGGCGAGACGGTCGGAATCGTAGCCAGTGTCTCGGACCCGGGCCGCAATGATGTGGTCACGATTTCGTGGTCGTTCAGCGATAGGCCGACGATCCTTGAGGGCCCCAACATCACACTCGTCTTTGCGCGGCGGGGAACCTACTACGTTGACGTCACCGCCACCGACGATGCAGGAGCTTCGACCACCGAAACAGTCGAGGTTCAAGTCCTCAATGTGGCCCCATCCATTGCTGTCGAGGCTCCGGGAAACGTAACGGAGGGCGAGGAGAACGGTTACCAGGCAACGACCTCGGATCCCGGTCCCCTCGACCGGGTGTCGGTCGTGTGGGAATGGGGCGATGGGTCATCGTCCTCGGGCAGCGATGTCCTGCACACGTTCGCCGATGTGGGCCGCTATGTGGTAACCGTGACAGCGACCGACGACTACGGGGCGTCAACAAACGGAACTTTCGTGATCGATGTGCAAAACGCGCCGCCCGTCGTGCTGGGAATTTATGCGTTGGAGTTCGCAACGGAGGGGGGGCCGGTCCAATTCGGGGCGAGGATTGCGAACCCTGCGGATGAACCGCTTACGTACCTTTGGAATTTCGGAGACGGTGCGGAATCTACGGAAACAGCGCCCTCCCACACCTATGCGGACGACGGGGAGTACCCGGTGCGGGTTACCGTCACCGACCCAGAGGGCGCGAGCTCCAGCCTTGAGACCCACCTCGGCGTCCCCAACGCGAACCCCTCCCTCGAGTGCATGATTTGCCCGGTCACGGTGGCGGTCGGCTCCGCCTTCCCCATCCTCGTGAACGGCTCGGACGCGGGCATACGCGACCGCCTGACCTATCAAGCAAGGCTGCCGGACGGGACGACCTTCGATTCGTTGGATGGTGCGTTCAGCGTCACGCTGGATTCGCCAGGGATCGTGCAAGTCCTCGTCTCGGTCTTTGACGAGGACGGGGGCAGCGCAAACGCCACGCTGGAGATCCATGTTCTGCCGGACTTTGACGGTGACGCGGTCCCGGACGTCGACGACCCCGACGATGACAACGACGGCTCGCCGGACGCGTTCGACCCGGCGCCCTTCGACCCGTCGGTTGTCGCACCGCCCGTGTCAACGCCCGCCGGCTTGCCGTTTTGGCTACTGCTTCTCCTCGCCGCGGCCGGAATGGCCACCGTGTTCTTCTTGGTGCGCCGCTCCCGCAGGCGCCCCGGCGAGTGACTTGTCCCCCAGGTGGGCCACCCGGGCCGCGACCGGCCCTAGGTGCTTTTTCCGTGCGAAGTACCCCTGGACAAAGCTCACGATGATGAGCGCCATGATCGCCGAGATGGTGGCGTTGCGCGCCGTGTTCCCGTCGAACAGTTGGAAGAATACGCCCACGAATGCGATCAGGATCGCGTATTTGACGGCGCCGCCCGCGAAAATGTAGAGGAACGCGCGCTTCGGATTCCATTTCATCGTGGCGACAAAAGCGCCGACGAAAGGCAGGATGGGGGCCACTCGGTTGACGAGAATCACGCGTTCATCGCGCACGACGAGGAACCCCATCCACGACTTCATCGTCTTTTCAAGGAACTTCGGCAAGCCAAAGCGCTTGACGGAGAGGTACAGCAGGCCGTTGCCCGACAATTCCGCGACGATGACGACGGCGAGGAGCACGATCCCCCACTCAAGCGTCGGGTCGGTCGCGTAGAACCCCATGACGAAGAGCTCCGGAAGGGCGGGGAACAGCATCGCGTCGAGGCACAGCACGACGAAAAGGAAGACAAGCTTCCCCCCGGGGCCGAAGCCCTCGAAGTAGTGCAGCAGTCCCGCCAGGATGTCGATCGCCGTGCGAGGTTTCCCCGCGTGGTGACTTCGGGCGCCCGTATTTGAGCCTGAGGTGCTGGGCAGCGGAGGGGTTCTGGGCACCCAGGCGGCAGGCAAACGATTATGCGGCCTCCTCATTCCCACCAGGGGGGCGCTCGTGCCCTCTTTGGTGGCGCCCCTTGCGCATCGCGATGTTTACAGAGACCTGGTACCCGACGCGCGACGGCGTAGTCACGTCGCTCTCCGCGTTCCGACGCGGCCTCGAGGCGCTCGGCCACGAGGTGTTCATCTTCGCGGCAGGCTCGCGGGGAGCCCGGGCGGCCAACACAGACGCAAAGGTGCGCCTGTACTCGGGGCCAGTATTCCGCGCGTACCCTGACTACCACATCGCAACCGACCGCGGACCCGCCAGGCGCTTGCTTCGGGCGCTGGAGATTGACCTCGTGCACACGCACGGCACCGCGATGATGGGCTTGAAGGCCGTGCGCTGCGCGCGCTTCGGAAAACTCCCGCTGCTGCTCACCTACCACACCCGCGTGGAGGACGCGACGGGATATATCACAAAGCGCCCGACGCGCGAGGCCGCGCTGCGCCGCCTGATCTGGCAATGGCACCGCTGGTACTTCCGCCAGTGCGACGCGATCGTCTCGCCCACCAACGCGGTGAGGGACGACATCCTCCGGCAGCTGCGGCGCGAAATGCGGCGAGCCTTCGTGATACCGACGGGCGTGGACACGGGGCGGTTCCTCTCGGGCGATCGGGAAGCCGCGCGCGCGAAGTACGGGCTCAACGGGCGTAAGGTCGTGCTCACGGTTGGCCGCGTGGCGTGGGAGAAAAACGTGGAGACGCTCATTGCAGCCGCCGAGCTTCTTCTCAAGGAGCGGGAGGACCTCTGCTTCGTAGTCGCGGGCAAGGGGCCCGCGCTCGCGCATTTCAAGGCGGAAGCCGAGCGCCGCGGGCTTGCCGAGCGTCTGCGCTTCCTCGGGTTCGTGCCGGACGAGGACCTTCCCTCGCTGTACCAGGCCGCCGACGCCTTCGTGTTGCCTTCGACCTTTGAGACGCAAGGCATCGCGCTCCTCGAAGCAATGGCCGCCGGCCTCCCGGTCGCCGCGGCTGACACGGGCGGCCCGACGCACTTCGTGCGCACGGGCGAGAACGGTTTCCTCTTCGAGGGACGCAAGCCCTCCGCCTGTGCCGACGCGGTCCGGAGCGCGATCGGCGCGGGGGCGGCGCTCCGCGTGAAGGCCCGCGAGACCGCGGGCCGTTACTCCCTCGAGCAGCAGACCCGTGCGCTCGTCGAGGCCTACCGCGCGGTCCTCGAAGCCCGCGCGGGCGCCTAACCCATCGGCGCTACTTGCCCGCAAAACGCGGCGGCCGCTTCTCAAAAAAAGCGCGCGCGCCTTCTTGGAAATCCGCCGTCCCGGCCATCCGAGAGATCGCGGCCGAGTCCTCGCGGAGGTGCTTCTCGAACGGATTGGCTTCGGCCGCATTGAGGAGCGCCTTCACCTCCGCGACGGCCTTCGGAGGCAGCGCCGAGAGCTCCTGCGCCCACGCCATGCTCTCGCGCTCGAGTTCCTGCGCCTTCACGACGCGGTTCACGAGCCCCCACCGCCAAGCCTCCATGACGGGGAGCGGCTGCGCGGAGGCCGCGAGCTCAAAGGCGCGGCCACGCCCCACGACCCGCGGCAGCGACCAGGTTGCGCCCATGTCGGGCGTGAGGCCGACTTTCAAGAACGCAAGCGAGACCTTCGCGTCGTCCGCCGCAATCCTCAGGTCGGCGGCGAGCGCGACCCCGACGCCCCCTCCCGCGACGGCGCCTTTTAGCTCCGCGAGCACGGGCTTCGGCATCGCGCGGAAGGCCGCGAGGACGCGGTTCGCGGTGCGCGCGAGTTCGAGCACGTAGGCGGAAGGGTCGGGAGCTGCGCGGATTGCGGCGAGGTCTCCCCCCGCGCAGAAGTGCTTGCCCTCGCCTCGGAGGAGCACGGCGCGCACGCTTGAATCCGCGGCGACCTCCGCCGTCTTGGTGGCAAACACCTTGGCCATCGGGAGGTCGAAGGCGTTCAGCCCCGCCGGGTTGCTGATCGACAGCACCGCGACCGCCCCCTGCCGGGTTACATGGATCTTTCCGCCCACGCTTTTCGCCCCGCCGCCCATCGCGCCCCACCGTAGAAAAACGCTCCCCCTGAGCGGGCGCGAGCCCGCCACCCGAATCGCTTTCGGTACGAACGAAGTGTTAAGTGGGCCGCGGGGCGATCGGCGCGCGATGGATCCCGCCAAGCCCCGTCTTCCGCCTGGCCAGCGCCTCACGAAACTGTGGCCCGTCCTTTCCATTGACCCGATTCCCTATTTCGACGGCAAGCGCTGGGACGTGCGCGTTGATGGCGAAGTCGAGGCGCCCAAGGATTTCTCATGGCCGGAGATCACTTCGAGGGAACTGCGCGAGGAGGACGTGTCCGACTTCCACTGCGTCACAAGCTGGTCGCGCTACGAAAACCATTGGGCGGGCATCTCGCTGAAAAAAGTGGCGCAGATCGTGAGGCCGAAGCCCACGGCGCGGTTCGTCAATTTCCACTCGGTGGGCTTCTACACGACCTCGATGACGATCGAGAACGCGCTCGCCCCGCATGTCATGATGGTCTACGAGTGGGAAGGAAAACCGCTTCCGCCGGAGCACGGCGGGCCGCTGCGGGTGATCACTCCGCACCTCTACGCGTGGAAGGGCGCGAAGTGGCTTCAGCGGATCGAATTCGTCAAGGAAGAGGAGCTCGGATTCTGGGAGGTCCGCGGCTACAGCCAGACGGCCGACCCGTGGAAAGAAGAACGCTACTCGTTCTGACCCATCCGCCGACCTCAAGGGGTTGCGAAAGCGGCGCGCGCGAGGCAGCTCCCCCGCGAAGTCTGATATACCCTCCAGCCGATTTCCGCGCACTTCAACGGGTGGCGACTTTGGCCGACATCAAGACGGTTCTCGTTTGCGGCGCGGGCACGATGGGCTCCGGCATCGCGCAGACCTTTGCGGCCGCAGGGTTCTCCGTAAAGATGTACGACGTGAGCCAGGCGCTCGTCGAGGGCGGGTTCAGGAAAATCCAGGGGCCGCTCCAGAAGCGCGTCGACAAGGGGAAGATGAAGAAGGAGGATGTCGACGCGATCGTGGGGCGCATCCAGGGCTCGTGGGACCTTAAGGAGGCCTGCGCCGGCGTCGACTACGTGGTCGAGGCTGTGTTTGAGGATATGAAAGTGAAGAAAGAAGTGTTCAAGACGCTCGACGAACACACCCCGGCGCACGCCGTGCTTGCATCGAACACCTCGTCGCTGTCGATCAGCGAGATGGCAGCCTCGACGAAGCGCCCCGAGAAAGTGATCGGGATGCACTTCTTCAACCCGGCCCCGGTGATGCAGCTCATCGAGGTCATCCGTGGCGCGGCCACAAGCGACGAGACCGTGCAGGTCTCGAAGGCGCTCGCGGCAAAGCTTGGCAAGTCGCCGGTCGAGGTGAAGGAGTCGCCGGGTTTCGTGGTGAACCGGCTGCTTGTCCCCATGATGAACGAGGCGTTCAACCTCCTGCAGGAAGGGGTCGCCTCGGCCGAGGACATCGACAGCGCGATGAAGAAAGGGACGAACATGCCGATGGGGCCGTTCGAGCTTGCCGACTACACGGGGCTCGACATCGGCCTGCACACCATGGAGACGCTGTTCCACGAGACGGGCGACCCGAAGTTCCGCCCGAGCCCGTTGCTCCGCAAATATGTGCGCGCCGGAAGGGTCGGGATGAAGGTCGGCAAGGGCGTGTACAACTACAACGAGAAGGGCGAGCGTGTGTCCTGACTGCAGGACGTCGGGAGGGCGAAGGCCATGGAGTACAAGCACCTGATCTTGGAGCGTGAGGGCGCGCTGGCGGTCCTCACGGTGAACCGGCCGGACGCGTTGAACGCGCTGAACTCAAAGGTCTTGGAGGAGCTGCGGCACGCCGTCGATGCGATCGCGGCGGACAAGGAGCTGCGCGTCGTCATTCTCACCGGCGCGGGGCCGAAGGCGTTCATCGCGGGCGCGGACATCGGCGAGATGGCGGGGCTCACGCCGGTCGAAAACCGGCACTTTGCCGGGCTTGGCGCCGCAATCCTGCGCAGGATGGAGACGATGGACAAAGTGTGGATTGCGGCGATCAACGGGTACGCGTTTGGCGGAGGCCTCGAGACCGCCATGGCCTGCGACATCCGGCTGATGGCGGAGGGGACGAAAATCGGCCTCACGGAGGTCTCGCTCGGGATCATGCCGGCATTCGGGGGCACGCAGCGCCTGCCGCGCCTCGTGGGGCCTGGCAAGGCGCGGCAGCTCATTTACACGGCCGCGCGGATCGACGCGCAGGAAGCATTGAAGATCGGGCTCGTGCAGGGTGCCTACCCGCAGGCCGACCTCCTGCCGGCCGCCAAGAAGCTTGCCGCGGATATCATCGCAAACGCGCCACTTGCTGTGGCTTACTGCAAGGCGGCGGTGGACCGGGGGATGCAAGAAGACATCGACCGCGCGCAAGCGCAGGAGATCGACGCCGCCTCGATCCTCTTCTCGACGGAGGACAAGCGCGAGGGGCTCACGGCGTTCGTGGAGAAGCGCAAGCCCGTGTACCGTGGGAAGTGACGGCGCTCAGACGCGCACGTGAAGCACGGGCTGCGTCCCGTCCTTCGACGCGGCGACAACGCCGATGAAGGTCGCGGACGCGCCCGCCTCGATTGCGACTTCGAGGAAGACGTCCGAGTGTGCAAGGACTTTCAGGTCGCCGTCCGTGGTCGCAATTCCGATGTCGACGGCGAGGGGGTCGTCGGCGGAAGGCTCCCCCCACAAGACGGGCGCGTGGACGGCAACCGTGCGGCATAGGAGCGCGCGCCACGCCTCAGCAAGCGCGTCCGGCTCAACGACGGACGCGGCCTCGCCAAAAACAACCGCGTCCTCGGGGGCCGCGACGGCGAGTTCGGATACGCCTTTGTAGACTTCGACGGTCGCGTCAAGGGTAACAAGCCGCCACGAGAGGTTTTCGGGTGCGCCCCGCCCAAAGAAAACGGCTGCCGCCCCGCCTGCGCAGTCGGAAAGTGTGGAAAGAGCGGCGCCGCCCGCGACCGCGCGCACGCCTTCGAGCAGGCCGCGCACCAAGACGCGGGAACCTGGGGGGGCGCGTAGCGCCTCAGCAAGGGGTGTGGTTTGCCTTTGTGTTTCAACCTGCGAAGCGAGCGCCCCGAGCAGGCCGACGGCCATGAGCGACAGGCCGATCGCGAGCGTAAGCGCGTGCACGGGCGGACACCGGACGCAAGCGGTGCGCCGACCCGAGAAAAAAGGCGCGCGATGGATATCAGACGTTCCGCGATGCATCACAGGGCGCGCTCGCGAGGGCGGTCGGGGGCGCCCATGATGGATCATGGGGCGAGCGATGGTCATCCCGCAACCTTGAAGGAGCGGGGCCGGCGAAGCCCCGCGAATGTCCGACCTCGACCTGCTTGCCGCTGCGCTGCTCGGGTCGCTGCTTGGTGCCGGGTTGGGCTTGATGACCGGGCTCGTGCCGGGGCTCCACGCCAACAACCTCGCGCAAGGGGCCCTCGCTGCGCGCGGCTCGTTTGTGGGGGCCTTGGGTTTCCTCGCGGCGGGCGCCGCCGCTCAGGGCGGCCCCGAGGGGCTGTTTGCCGCGTGTGGGTTCCTCGTGGGCCTCTCGCTCGGTCACGGGTTCACCGACGAGATTCCAGCGGTGTTCCTCGGCGCTCCCGACCCGGACACGGCGCTCTCCGTGCTGCCGGGCCACCGCCTGCTGATGGCCGGCTTGGGGCGCTCGGCCGTGAGAGCGTCGGCCGCGGGGTCGGCCCTCGGAGTGATGCTGTCGCTCCCCCTCGTGCCCCTGCTCGCCGCGGTGATGGGGCCGCCCCTCGACCTCTACCGCGCGGCTGCGCCGTTGGTGCCGGTCCTGTTGCTCGCGGTGGCCGGCGCCCTGTGCCTCTCCGAGCGCGGCCGGCCGGAAGGCGGCATCGGAAAATGGCGCGCTCGAGCGCTTGCCGTGGCGGTGCTGTTGCTTTCGGCAGGGCTCGGGGAGCTTGTCGTTTTCCACGGTCTCCCGCTGCCGGTGGAAACCCCGTTCGGTGCGCCCGCCGCGGTCGGCTCCTCCCACATGCTGTCGCTCTTTGCCGGACTCTTCGGCCTGCCGACCTTGCTGCTCGCCGTGATCGCCGCACCGCCCGTGCCTGTGGCCTCTACCGCGAATGCGGAGATCCGCCTGCCGCGCCGGCGCACCCTGCGCGTCGCGTTCCTCGGCACCGGCGCGGGCGCGTTCGTCGGGTGGTTGCCCGGCGTCGGCGCGGCTCAGGCCGCGGTGCTCGCGACCTTCGCGCGGGAAGGCGCGCCCTGGAGGCGCGGGCCACGCGAAACGAGGCGTGATTCCCCCGAGGAGGCGGCCGAGTTCCTCCTTGTCCAGAGCACGATCGGCTCCGCAAACATGGTGTTCAACCTGGTGGCGCTCTTCTCGCTCCTGCGAGTCCGGAGCGGCACGATGGCGGCCGTGGCCGACCTTGGCGCGGGGGAACTCGAGGCCTGGTCCGAGCCGCTCCGGCCGCCCGCGCTGCTCTCTGCGCTCCTCGTCTCGGTCGCCGCGGCGCTCCCTCTTTGCTACGCGGGTGCGCTCCTGCTCGGGCAAGGGTGTGCGGGCGTCTACCGGCGCCTCCCCCCTCGCCTCCTTGCGGCGTGCGTGTTCGCAGGCCTCACTGCCCTAATCGCCGCGCTCGAGGGCTCCGTGGGGCTTGGAGTTGCGCTTACCGCCCTGCTGCTTGGACTTGTCCCGCCGCTTGCGGGCATCAAGCGCGTGCACCTGATGGGTGCGATCCTCGTCCCGGTGGCGCTGCGGATGGCGGCCGGCGCACACTAGGCCTTTGGCTCGCCGACCTTTCCTTCTCCCCCGGAGGGGGCAGCATCGGCCTCGATGGACACGTGCGGGAGCCGGGCGTCGAGGAACCGCGGAATGTACCAGTTGCGGGATGCGAGGAGTTTCATCCCCGCGGGCACCGCGACCGTGCGCACGAGCGTGGCGTCGACGAGCACCGCGAAAGTCAGGCCGAGGCCGAGCTCCTTGAGGAAGATGAGGTCGGAGGTCGAGAAGAGGCCGAACACGGCGATCATGACGAGCGCCGCCGAGGTCACGACGCCGCCGGTCTTCTCGAGGCCGTACGCGACGGCGCGGTCGTTGTCGTGGGTCGCGTCCCACTCCTCCTTGATCCGTGCGAGAATGAAGATCTGGTAATCCATCGAAAGACCGAAGAGGAGCGCGAACTGGATGGCGGGGATGGCGTAGGTCACGCCGCCGTAAGTGGGGAACCCGAACACGGATGTGCCCCAGCCGTACTCAAAGATGAGCACGAGGAACCCGATGGACGCGGAAACGGAGAGGATATTCTCGAGGATTGTCTTGAGGGGGAGCACCGCCGAGCGGAAGAGGACGAGGAGGATGAGGTAGGTGGCGCCGAGGATGAAGACGACGACGATGACGAACGAGCTGTAGGTCGCGGCGTTTGTGTCGAGCGCGTTGGCGGGAGTCCCGCCGACCATGACCGCGTAGCCGGCGGGCAGCGCGAGCGCGGGGAGCACGGTGCCGCGCAGTTCACGCACCACTTCCTGGGCGCGAGGGTTGGACGAATCAAAGTCAAGGTAGATGGTGACGAGCGTGGTGCGAAGGTCGCGGCTGACGAGGAACACTGCGGCGCGCTGGAGTTCGGCGACCTGCCCCGCGAGCCCCGGGTCGAAGGGCGCGATTGCCGAGGCGTTGGCGTGGTAGGCAAACTTGTAGTCGGCGAGCGTGAGGTTGGGCGCAAGGTGCGTGAGCGAGACGGCCGAATCGATGTCCGATCGATTGAGCACCGCACGCGTGAGCGCGTCGACGACATCCAACGAGGCATTGTCGAACGCGGAGAGGGCGGGGGTGCCGACCGTAACGAAGATGGGGCCGTTGATGCCCGGGCCGAAGCCCTGCTCGAGGAGCGCAAGGCCGCGGTGGGAGGGGGCCTCGTCCGGCAGGGAGGAGGCACCGGGCGTGATGGGAGTGAGCCCGTACGACACGAGCGAGAGAGGGACGAGCAGGACGAGGACGGCGGCGAGGTAGAGGCGCGGTCGGCGAAGGACGCGGCGGGCTGCCCGCTCCCAGAAGCCGGTCGGGCGCAGCCTCGCGAGGCGGGAGGAGAGCGCGAGCGGCCATTCGATGCGCGGTCCGACCAGGGTAAGGACGGCCGGAAGGAGCGTGATGGCGACGAGGACGGAGGTGGCGACGATGATGAGCCCGCCAAGCCCGATGGACCGGATCAGCGAGATGTCGGGGGCAAGTAGCGCGGCAAACCCGAGGGCGACGGTCGCGCCCGAGAAGGCCACCGCGCGCCCGGCGGTCGCGCCAGCGCGGATCGCGGCTTCCCGGGGGGCGCGGCCTTTTCGCACCTCCTCCTTGAAGCGTGACACGATGAGCAGAGAGTAGTCAGTGCCGAGCCCGAGGCCGAGCATGATGCCGATGTTCTTGACGTAGACGCTCATCGAGTAGTAGGGGGCGATGAGGGCGGCGGCGCCGAACATGAGGAGGATGGACACGAGCCCGAGGCCGAGCGGGAGGAACGCAGCGAGGATGCCCCCGAGGACGAAGATGAGCACCACGATGGCGAGGGGGATAGCCATCGACTCCGCACGTTCGGCGTCCTCGTTGGAGATCCGCTGGATGTCAAAGAGCGCCGCGGGCACGCCGGTCACGTAGACCTCGAAGCTGGCGTGGTCCACCGCGGACACGGCCGCCGAGATCTGGGGAATCTGGCGGCCCGCCTCGTCGCCGTCGTTCGTGACGAAACCTGCCACGATGTAGGTGGTGTGACCGTCGTGCGAGATTAGGGACGGGTTCGGCGCGGGGGCAAAGGCCGAGAACGCCGCCTTGATTTCAGGGCGGTTTTCAACTGCGGCAAGCGTCGCGTTGACGAGGTCGCTGTAGGCGGACTCGGTCGCGACGAGGTCGGCGCGGTAGAACACGACGAGCGCGGTCTGGTTGAACCGGCCGTCGAACTGCGTCGCGAGGATGTCGCGCACGCGCGATGATTCGCTGCCGGGGGTGTCGTCCGTAATTCCAACGAGGTGGTGGTCGAGCGTCGGGCCGACAAAGTTGGCGGCAGCAAGGACGGCCGCCCACAGGGCGATGGTTACCGCGGGACGTCGTGTGACCGCACCGCTGATACGAACAAGCGCGCCCATGGACGATTTGCCAACCAAGTGGCGGTATTTCGGACTATTCGCTGGCGGGGATGGCGGAGCAGATCACATTGAAATATTCCGAGCCGGTGTCGGTTGGGGAATTGGCGCCCGCCGGTGGGGACGGTCTCGTTGGGGGGAGGGGCTTTAAGGTGGGCACGCGCCTTCCGCGCGACGCGTGGGGGAGGGCGAACTTGGCACCTCCGTCTGTATCACCGGAAGCCAAAAACGGCCTGAGTCCAGGGCCGGGGGCGCGCGCGCCGTTTCGGACGCATGAGGGCCGAGTGAACGGAAGCCTTGGGGCTGCGCGGGGGCGAGTGAACGGGAGCCTTGGCGCCGCGCAGGGCCGGGTGAACGGTTCTCAGGTCGTGCCCCGGCGTGGCCGCACGAACGGGGCGGGGCCTCTATCGGGAACGGTGCGGCCGGCGAACCGGCGGATTGCGAGGAGGACGGCCGCCCTGATTCTTGTGGCGGCACTGCTCCTCCCTTCGGTGCTCATCCTCGCGGCTCCGGCAGCGCCGCCGCAGTTTGCCGCGGACGGGGACTTCCGCGAGTGGGGCCAAACCGCCGCCTTGAAGGACGCCGACCTGGAGCCCATTCCGGAAAACGCGGCAAACCTCGTGGAGGTCCGCGTAGCGGCCGACGAGCGAAAGGTGTTCGTGTACGCGAAGGCCGAAGCGGCCTGGTTCTCGGGCGCCGAGGAGAGCGTCGTGCGGATTTTCGTCGACCGCGATGGCGACGCGTTGACCGGATTCGACCTTGGGGACTTGGGTGCTGACCTCATGCTCGAAGCCGCGGGCAAGGGCGGAGCGCTGCTTGCTCAAGGGCGGTTCGAGTTTGACCCCGCGCGCCAGCGCAACGACTGGAAGAGCTGGCTGTACGGCGGCCCCGGCGCGCTTGCGGTGGTGGGCGACCAGATGGAGGCGGCGTTCGCAGGCAACCTTGGTGTGCGCTCGGTCGTCCTTGTGGCCGCAAGCTCGAGGGGCGGCGACGACCTGCAGGACCCGCCGGTAACCTCCCGAGGGGCGGTTGTGGTTCATCAGGCGGTCCGCTCGCCGCAGGTCGTCGAGGACGGCGCCGAAGGCGTGCCCTTGTTGGAGGTCACGCTCTCGGCCGTGGCCGGCACTGCCTCGATTGAAAGCATCGCATTCGCGCCGAGCGGCACGGCGGACTTCGGCGCGATTTCCGGCGCGACGCTCGAGGTGGAGGGGAGCGGCGCGCTGGATCCCATCGTTTTCGACAACGGCTCGATCCAATTCCGGTTCGGCTCTCCTCTTCTGGTCGGCGCCGGTGAAACGTCGCGAGCCACTCTTGTCGCGGATTTCGACGGGGGCCGGACTAACGCCGAAAACGCCGGGGCCTCGTTTGGCGCCAAGGTGGTAGCCGTCGGGATGCCCGACGACAACGCGCCGCTCGTGCTCCGCCCGCGTGCACTGCCCCCTGGCTCCTACCTTGGCTACGTCTCGACCACCCCGGTCATCGACGGCGCCTTCGGCGAGTGGCGCCTGGCGTCGGCGGCCGCCGACCCTGTCGACACGGAGGCGGCCCCGGGCAGCGACCTCATCGGCGTGCGCGCGATGACCTTCGGAGGGGCCGGCGCATTTTTCGCCGAGACGCGCGGGCCCGTACTTGCCGGTGCTCCGCTTTCGGAGTTGCCGCTCGCGGTAGAGCGCCCGACGCCCGGCGTTCCGGCGGCGGCCGCCAGCGTCCCTCAGCCCCCCGCCCCCAAGGAAGAGGCCCCGCCGCTATCGGCGGACGACCGCGTCCTCTTGTACCTGGACGCCGACCGCGACCCCCAAACGGGCTTCCGCCCCGCATTCGACGTCCCCATCGGTGCGGAATTCGTGGTGCAGGTTGCCGGGAGGTTTTCCTCCGTCGCAACCGCGCAACTGCTCCGGCACGCGGGGGCGTCGCCGTTCGAGTCCGCCTGGTCGCCCGTCGCTGAATTGATGGCCGCCGCCGCGGGATCCGCGGTCGAAGGGGAAATCCCCGCCGCAGTTTTCGGGGTCACGGGCGCCGCCCGCGTGCTGATCCAGACGGTTTCGTGGAGCGGGCGCACGGGCGACCTTTCCGACGCCCTGCAAGACGCCGTGCTGGCCCCCACCGACCCCGACACCCTCCTTCACTTCCGCGCGGTAACATTCGACCCTCTGGCCGGGCCCCCGCCGGTGCGCGAGGCGCTGCTGACGGAGGTGCCCTCGGGTTATTGGGTCGTGCAGCTCAACGGCGCGCCGCAGGCCGGGTCGCTCGCTTCCCTCGAGGCTGTGGGGGCAACCCTCTACGGTTACGTGCACAGCAACGCGTACCTTGCGAAGATGGACGAGCCCACGGCCGACACACTCCGCTCCATGCCGGACGTCCGGTGGGTCGGCATCTACCAGCCCGCGTTCAAGTTTCCAGCCGACCCGGCCAGCTGGGGCGACGCCCCGCTCGATGTTGTAGCGCTGCTCTTCGAACGGCCGCGGGACCTTGAGGAGCGAATCGCCGAGGCTGGCGGAAGCGTGCTCACGGCCACGGACCTTGCCGTACGCGTGCGTATCGACAGCGGAGGCGCCGAGGCTCTCGGGTTTGTGCCCGAAATCCAATTCGTCGAGCCCGAACACCAGCGAGTCCCCCTGAACGACGTCGGCCGGCGCCTCCAAGGCGTGAACCTCACGCTCGACCTCCACGGCCTCAACGGCACCGGCATTGTGGTTGGCATCAGCGATTCGGGAGTCGACTTCACGCACCCGGCGTTCGACGACACGGGCACCACGAGTCCGAACTTCGACGGGCGGATTGTTGGCTACTTCAAGTACGGCGGGTCGTACGGCGATTCCGACGGGCACGGAACGCACACGGCTGGGTCGGTGCTCGGCGACGGCGACCTGTCGAACACCGTAAACAACTCGACCGCCGGCGGCGACGTGCAGTTCCGGGGGATGGCGCCCGCCGCCAAGCTGGTGGAGACCGAGATTTTCGACGGCGGGACGCCGGCCGACGACGGCGTTTTCGCCGACCAGCAGGCCTACGGGGCGACGGTCTCCTCGAATTCGTGGGGGTACATCGATGGCATGAACAACCCGATCACCGACTACGATACCTCCGCATACTTGACGGACGTTTCGGTAATCGATTCCAACATTTCTAGGTCGGGACTTCAGCCGATGATCATCGTGTTTGCGGCTGGCAACGACGGGAGCGGCGCGAACACGGTGGGCTCTCCTTCCACGGCCAAAAACGTCCTCGTGGTCGGAGCGACCGAGACCGACCGCGGCTTCGACACCCAATCGGACAACGCCTCTCAGATCGCGGGTTTCTCCTCCCGGGGGCCGACCGACGACGGGCGCATCCGGCCGGATGTAGTTGCGGTGGGCACGTATGTCCTTTCCACGCAGTCACGCACGTCCGGGTGCACCTGCACCTACGGCGGATGGGACGAGACCTGGACGGGGGCAAACTACGCGTTCTCGGGCGGAACGAGCATGGCCACCCCCATGGTCGCCGGGATCGCCGCGCTCTTCCAGCAGCACATCAACGAGACCTTTGGGCGGATCCCGTCGCCCGCGCTCGTGAGGGCGGCCCTCATCAACGGCGCAGAGGACATGGGCTACGGCTACGAGTTCACCGGCGGAGTGACCGGACCGATGTCACAAGGTTGGGGCCGTGTCAACATCACCCGAGCGATTGACGGCCCGCCGGGCGGATCGATCATGCTTTTCGAGGAGGGGCCCACCGTTGGCGCGGGGGACGTGGCTGTGCGGCGCATCACCTCGCAGAGCGCTTCGACGCCGCTCAAGGTTACGCTCGTGTGGACCGACGAGCCGGGGAACCCCGGGGACACAACCTCGCTTGCCGAACTTTCCAATGACCTCGACCTGGTGGTGCGGGCGCCGAACGGCACTTTCTACCGCGGCAACAAGTTCCAGGGCTCCTGGTCACGGGCGAACAATTCATCGTTTGACCGCCTCAACAATGTCGAAAACGTTTTCGTGCAGGCCCCGGCGGCGGGCACCTGGACGGTCGAGGTGTCCGGTTTCTCGTTCAAGTCCACGCCTCAGAACTTCGCGCTTGCGATCTCGGGGAACGTGACGGAGAAGGCGCCCCCGAGCCTCGCGGACACGCACGGGCTGCCGGGTTCGCCGGCGAACGCAAAATTCGGGTGGAACGCGACCGCCTCCGGGAGCGTCAACGGGGATGCCTACCGCGACCTCATCGTTGGCGCGCCGGGCACGAGCGGCGGCAACGGCGCGGTTTACATCTTTTTCGGCGGCGTTTCGGCAAACCTCTCCAACCTCAATGCCAGCGCCGCCGATGTCGTACTCTCGGGAGCAAGCGCGGAAGCCTTCGGGTCAAGCGTCGACGCGTCCGGCGATTTCGACGCGGACGGCTTCAAGGACCTTCTGATTGGCGCCCCGGGCGGCGGAAAGGCATACCTCTTCTACGGAGGGGCAAACTGGGCCAGCCGGACAGCCAATGTCACCTTCACCGGCTCATCGGCCGACCAATTCGGCGCGGCGGTCCGCTTGGCACCGGTGGACAACCACACGGGGGCCGATGCGCTCATCGGCGCGCCCCTGAACGAGAGCGGGAAGGGCGCGGCGTCCATCTTCTCCGGATACGGCGCGTCCGGCACGTGGAACGTCGCGTCTGCAAATGGCACGCTCACCGGCAACGCGAGTTCGTGGCGACTGGGGACCTCAATTTCCGCGGGCGACGCGGATGGAGACGGCAGCCTCGACATGCTTGTCGGCGCCCCGGGAGCGTCGGTCGCGCGCCTCGCCCGGGGCGGCGTGGCGGCCGGGTCCATTGCCTTCAACGCCACCCTTACCGGCATCCCCGGAAGTGCGTTTGGTCAGTCCGTTGCCTTGGACGGCGACTTCAACGGGGACGGGAAGGACGACGCCTTGGTCGGCGCACCCCTCGCGAACGGCTCCGCGGGCGCGGCCTATGTGTTCCTCGGGCGTTCGCCCCTTTCGGATGAGCAGGTCATCCGGCACTACTTCTTCGACGACATGGAGTCGGGCGTCCTGAAGTGGGAAGAGATGAGTGGAGAGTCGGTCGCCGCCAGCACATGGTCACTCTCGTCGTCCGTGTACTACGGGCCGGCCGCGACGGGCAACTCATGGCAAGACTCGTCCGGAAACTATGGCAACGATGCCGACCGCTCCATTGCGTTCAACGGCTCCGTGAACCTCAGTGCCGCGACCTCGCCCGTCCTCACCTTCGCATACCGGGCGGACGTCGAGGACAGCACGGCCAACTGGGATGGGTTCCTTGTCAAGTACTCGACGAACAACGGCTCATCGTGGACGCACCTGGATTCGACCAACGCCCAGAAACTGTACGACCGGCAGGGCTACGACCCGCCCGGGCCGAATTCGGACACGGCGATTTCGGGGAATTGGGCATTCACCTTTGACCGGTTCGTGTGGCGAACTGTGAGCTTCAACATCTCGTCGCTTGCCGGAAACTCGGTCAAGTTCCGCTTCCAATTCGCTTCGGACGGGGTCGGCGTGGCCGACGGAATCTACATCGATGATGTGGCCGTGCGGGAAGCGCAGCCTTCGAGCCCCAACTACACCGTGTACGGCGAAGCCGCCGGAGACCGGTTCGGCTGGGCGGTAGCCTCGCTCGGGGACATCAGCGGCGACGGCAACGACGAGTTCGGGGTCGGGGCGCCGTTGGCCCCCTCGGGGCTCACGAGCCGGGCGGGTGCCGCGTTTGTGTTCTTGGGCTCCGCGTCGCTAAGCGGTTCCGCCCCTGCGCTTGACGCCGCGGAAGCCCTGCGCGGCGGCACCGGCGCCGGCAACCTTGGCTGGTCCTTGTCGCCCATCGTTGCGTTCAACGCTTCAGGGGCGACTTTCCTATTTGCCGGGTCGCCTGGGTTGGGAAGTGGAAGTGGAGGGGCGACGATCGGGAACGCGACCGCGCCGATTCCCGAGTTTTCCGCCTTCGCGGCCCCTGTGGTGTTTGTCGCAAGTCTTGGCTTCCTTGCCGGGCGGCGCAGGCGTAGCCGTTGAGCGCTGGCGTCAAAACGGCCGCGAGAAGACAAAGGGCCATCACTTCTTGGCGTAGCCGCTTTCGCGGCTGTACCTCTCGTGGTCCCACAGGTAGAGCACCCAAATGCGAACGCCGCCAAGCTCCCCCACCAACGAGTAGTAGCCGCGCCATCGGCCGGCGAGTTCGAAGCGGAACAGATCTGGGAGGTCGGAGCCATAATCCTTCGTGAGGGAAACGGGCCACCTGTCGTGGCCAACGGGGTCTCTGGCCGACAGCGGGTTCATCCTTGCGCGCGTTTCGAAGGTGGCGAGGCTCCTTAGCAACGCCTTCGCGGCCCTGGCGTGATCCGCGCGGCCGCTGGAGGCCGCCTGGCGCCACGAGCGTAAAGTCTCTTGGACGTCGGGGCCGTAGCTTATCCCGAGCAGTTTTGGACGGGCCATGAGGGCCGCCTATTCGCCCCTCAACCGCGCGTGTGTTGCTGCCGAGGTGCGAATCCAAACGACCTGGCCGCCCGGCCCTTCATCATAGACCATCTCGTGGTCGGCGAGGTACGAGAGGGCCTCCTCCAGAAGGGGCGAGGCGATGCGGTTCCCGAGCGCTTGCCGGATTCTGTACCTGGTCAGCGGGACGGCCTCTTCGCGCAGGACTTCCTCGATAGCCCTGACCGTCGCGAGCGTGGGGCCCCTTAGGACGGCTACGGCGACGCTACGGGACACAGGTGAAAAAACGCGTCAATAGTATATGAATTCGTCCATTAACGAATTCATCGAGCATTCCCGCAGGGGTGTCCAATCTAAAGGGAAAGCCGTTTCCCGGCCACGTCCTTCACAAACGCCCGGACGAGCGCAAGCTCCCGGTCGACGTCCCGCAGGTCGAGCAAAAGGGTCCACGAATGCAGGTACCGCACGGAGAGCGACACAATGGCCGTGGGCACGCCTGCCCGCGAAAGGTGGATCGGCCCGGCGTCCGTGCCGCCGACGAGCGGTTTCTTGATTTGGTACGGCACGCGCGCGCGTTCGGCCGTCTTGAGGAGGTGCTGCACGAGCCGCACGGGCACGATGGTGTTGTGGTCTGCGGCGGTAATCACGGGGCCTTTGCCCATCGCCGAGGGGCGCTTGTTCTCGGGGACCGAAGGGAAGTCGCCGGCGGCCGTGCCCTCCAGGACGAGCCCTAGGTCCGGTTCGAGCCCGAAGGCGGCCGGCCCCGCCCCGCGCGTGCCCACCTCCTCCTGCACCGTCCACACGAGGTCGACGTTCGCGCCTTCAAGTTTCTCGGCGAGCAGCGCCATCACCGCGCACCCGGCGCGGTCGTCGAACGCTTTTCCGGAGACGATGTTGCGCGAAAGCTGCTCGAAGAGTGTGGCGGGCACCATCGGCGAGCCGATGCGGATGCCTTTCGCGCGCATTTCCGCCTTGGTGAGCCCCGTGTCGACGGTGAGTTCGTCGATAGGGATGACCTTCTCGCGTTCCGCGGGCGAGGTGATGTGAGGCGGCTTCACGCCGATCGTGCCCGAGGCGCGGCCCTTGTCGCCAAGCACGGTAACTTTGCCACCGGGCAAGATCCGCGGGTCCCAGCCGCCGAGCATCACGAAGTTGAGGAACCCGCCGTCGTGGAGGTGGGTCGCCATGAATGCGACCTCGTCCATGTGCGCCGCAATCATGAGCCGCGGGCCCTTCCCCTCGAACGAGGCGATGAGGTTTCCGAGGCGGTCGGTGCGCACCTTGTCGGCAAACGGCTTCACGCACTTCGCAAGGTAGGCGCGAACCTCGTCCTCGAAACCGGAGGGACCGGGGAGGTTCGAAAGGTCGCGAAGGAGTTCGAGCTTGTTGAGCGTCATCGAGGCGGGAAAGCGGGCGCGCGGGCCATAAACGTTCGCGGGGGGCCGGGCAATAGATCAAGTGCCTGCGCGGTTTTTTCGGTTGCGTGGCCGCGAACAAAGCCCGCATCGAGATGCGCGCCGCAAAGGCAAGCGAGATGTACGATTGCGCGCGCGTGTTCGTGCACGCGGTGAACGACCTCTCGCGGCGCCAGGGCGTCGCGGTTGGCCCCCGCAAGCCCAAACTCATCGCGGCGCGGCTGAACCACCTGCGGCGGACCGACCCCAAGGGGTTCCAGGTCGCGCTGCAGGGCGGCCGCGTGGTCGCGTTTGCCTCGACGATCCTGCGCGAGAAGGTCCACTTCCTGTCGATGTTTTGGATGCTGCCGTCGCTGCAGAGCAAGGGCACGGGGCAAGAACTCCTCCGCCGGGCTTTCGACGGCGTGAAGGCGCCGCCGGGGACGGTCCGGTGCGTCTACGCTTCCTTCGACCACCGCGCCCAGCGGCTGTACACGAAGTTCGGGATGGTGCCGCGCTCTCTGGTGTACGGGATGGGTGCTGAGAAAATCACGCTACCCAAACCGCCGGCAGTGCCCGTCGAGCTCGTCCAAGTCGGCGCCCCCGGCGAGATCACTCGCGAGGCGCTCGCGATCGCGGCGGCCGTCGACCGGCGGGTTCGCGGCTGCCGGCGCGACGCGGACATCGCCTTCACGCTGGCGGAGAAGGGCACGCGGTTCTTCGAGGCGCGCGAAGACGGCGCGCCCGTGGGGTATGTGATGGCTCAGGGCGACGGGATGGTGGGGCCCGGCGGCGTCATCGACAAGCGCTACAACGAGGGCCTCGCCTGGTCAGCGCTTGCGGCGGCGCAGGATATGGGGCCGAAGAAGATCCGCATGCAGGTGACGGGGCTGAACCACGAGGGACTCGAAACTGCGTTCCGCGCGGGGCTGCGGACGACCTTCATGGGAGCGTGGATGACGCAGCGCGAGTTCGGCCACATGGAGTGCTACTTCGCGACGGCCGGGGACATTTTTTGAGGCCCGCCGCCGGGTGTTATAGGACAATTCTCATCGCGTTTCCCGACACGCTCGGCCAAATCGCCAAATACCGCACGCTGCTCTCGTCTGTCCGGGATGCACGATGAGCCACGCGATTCACTCCAGAAAATCGCATTCGATGGACCTGCGCCGGATTGTTGAGGAAGTCGAGGAGCGCAAGCGCGACCACTACGCACTTGTGGCCCCGCCGCGTACTCGAAATTCCTCCGGGAGCGCGAGCCTCACCGCTTCGATCCTCGAGACTGTCCGCGACCGAATGCTGCGCGAAGACCCGGGCGCGGACACAAGCGCGATCGACGACGTGATCGAACCCGTGCGCTCCTCGCCGCCGCCCCCTGCACCCGCCGCGAAGTTCGCAGGAGAGCCCGCCGTCGTGACCATTGCGCGCGAGGCCGCGCGGATCGAAGAGAAGCACGCGAAGGCGAGCGCCGCACGCTCGCGCAAGCCGCGCGACGACTTTCT
>Ga0247727_10007216_pt1 | contig 21337 bp, 17 predicted proteins | sample WisWelCaveWW1625_FD_202498 | JGI IMG/M metagenome (GOLD analysis project Ga0247727, IMG submission 202498) | Biofilm microbial communities from Wishing Well Cave, Virginia, United States - WW16-25 | ecosystem: Environmental > Aquatic > Deep subsurface > Groundwater > Cave microbial mat | place... | reverse complement strand
GTTCTAGGGGTATCAGCTGTCATCCCGAGCGAAGCGAGGGATCTGATTTTCGTGCGGCATCCGAGGAAACCGGGCAGCAGATCCCTCGCTTCGCTCGGGATGACAGCTGAGACCTCGGGATGACAGCAGAGACCTCGGGATGACAGCAGAGACCTCGGGACAGCAGAGACCTCTAATAAGATGCGGACGGTTGCAGAAATCTCGCTCCAGCGCCTGCGGGCCAACTATCGGGCCATTCGAGGCCTGGTGGGGCCAGGCGTCGAGGTCGTGGCGGTGGTCAAGGCCGGCGCCTATGGCCACGGAGCGCCGCAGGCGGCACGGGCGCTCGAGGCCGAGGGCGCCGGCTGGCTCGCCGTGACATCGATCGAGGAAGGAATCGAGCTGCGGCAGGCCGGAGTTGGCCCCAGGATCCTGATCCTGGCCGACCAGGTCCGGGGCCGGCAGCAGGAGTTGGGGTGTGCGACATAAAAGGGCGTTGGCGATCCCCCGCAATTGTCATCCCGAGCGTAGAGACGGATCTGTTGCGCCGGGCGAAAGCAGATCCCTCGCTGCGCTCGGGATGACACCGGCGATACTCAGTCTCGCGCGGCGCCCGGGCTGCGTTCGCTGGCGTGGTAACGGGATCATTTGGCTCCGAGGAGGTCGGAGATGACGGCAATGGAGCTGATCGGGCTTGTAAAGCTTTTGGATGAATAGGTCGCGGCAGGCGGCGGTTCTGGCGTCAGCCAGCCTTTCATCACTGCTCCGAAGTGTGAGTAGCCCGCGGGCGGGCGGAAAATTCCCGGTCGAAGTATAATCTGTACCAATGCAGCCTCGATGGACCGTTCTCGTCTTGGCCGGCTGGGCGGCGGTGGGGCTTCCGGCCCAAGACCCGGATTTCTTCGAGAGGAAGATCCGCCCGGTGCTGGCCGAGCGCTGCTACGCCTGCCACAGCACCAAGACAGTCGCTACCAGCGGCCTGGTGCTCGACTCCAGCATTGGGATCCTCAGGGGCGGAGGGCGGGGGCCGGCGGTGGTTCCCGGAGATCCCGACGGCAGTCTGCTGGTGAAGGCGATCTCGCAGCGGGATGCGAACCTCAAGATGCCTCCGACCGGGCCGCTCAACCCCGACCAGGTGGCGGACTTCATCGCTTGGGTAAAGATGGGGGCGCTGGCGCCCGAGGCCTCCGGGCCAGCCTCCCCGGCCGAGTCGCTATGGGCTCTGACGCCTCTGGGCGAGTACCCCCTGCCCCGGGTCAAGCAACGCCGTTGGGGGGCCTCGGACGTCGACCGCTTTATCCTGGCCAGGCTGGAGGCCAAGGGGCTGTCACCGGCGCCGCCGGCCGACAAGCGCTCCCTGCTGCGCCGGGTGACGTTCGATCTGACCGGCCTGCCGCCGACGCCCCGCGAAATCGCCGATTTTCTGGACGACCAGTCGCCGCAGGCATTCGAGAAGGTCCTGGAGCGGTTGTTGGCCTCGCCGCATTACGGGGAGCGCTGGGGCCGGCATTGGCTCGACCTGGTGCGCTTCGGCGAAACCAGCGGCCACGAGTTCGATTCCGAGAAACCCGACGCCTGGCGCTACCGCGACTACGTGATTCGGGCGTTCAACGAAGACGTTCCCTACGACCGATTCATCCGCGAGCACATCGCCGGGGACCTGCTCGGCGAGCGGCGTCTCTCGGCCGGCGGCACGCGGTGGGAGTCCCCGCTCGGCACCGGGTTCTTCGGGCTGGGCGAGGAGCGCAACGCCGCCGACGATCTGGCCGAGGTGCGCTCCGACCGCATCGACAACCAGATCGACGTGCTGGGCAAGACCTTCCTGGGCCTTACGCTGGCCTGCGCCCGCTGTCATGACCACAAGTTCGACCCCATCACCACTGCTGACTACTACGCCCTGGCCGGGGTGCTCCACAGCAGCCGCCTCGTTGAAGGGAGCCTCGATTCGCCCGCTCAGCTCGCCGAGATCCGGGCCGTCGACCTCAAGATCGCGGGGTGGAATCGGCAGATCCGGTCACTGCTGGGCCCGGCGATGGCCGCCCAGGCCGGCAGGCTGAAGGAGACGCTTCTGAAGCCAGCGCCGGAGTGGACTGCCTATCTGGAGCAGGCGCGCAAGGAGCCGGACCACGTCTTCTATCCATATGCGGTACTGATGCAATCCTCGGAGCAGCCGTTCGCCCGGCGCCTGGCGGCGGTTCGCCAGGAGCTGGCCGGCTGGGAGCAGGAGGCCGTCCGGCGCGGCGACGCCGCCTTCGAGGACTTCGAGAAGCCCGGTTTCGAGGGCTGGGAGGTGAACGGCCCGGCGTTCGGGGAAGCTCCCGGCAGGGCGTCGCCGCCCAACCAGGCCCTGCGCGGCTACCAGGGAACCGGCCTGGCCAACTCCTTTGGCGGCGGCTCGGACCACTTGACCGGGGTCATCAGCTCCCGGAGCCTGGTGGTGTCGAAACCCTTCTTGCACGTCCGGCTGGCGGGCGCCGTCGACAACACCCGACGCCGCGAGCACGGCAAGCTGCGCTTCACCCTGCAAGCCCCGGGCCGGCCGGCCTTTGTCAACGTGGACCGCAGCGGCGTGATGCAGTGGAAGACGACCGGGTTGCGGCAGCAGCAGGGGCAAGTCTGCTTCTTCGAGATTGCCGACCGGGCGCGCGACGGGCACATCGCGGTTGACAAGATTGTCTTCTCGGATTCCCGAGAGCCGCCGCGCTTCGCTTCCCCGCCCAATTCGCGCCTGCTGCGGATGCTGGAGCACTCCCAAATCGAGACCCTGGAGGCCCTGGCCGACGCCTATCAGCGCCTGTTCCTGGAGGCCCTGGGAGGCCCCGACAGCGAGGCCTTTCTGGCGGCTTTGGCTCCCACCGGGCGGCTGGAGGAGGCCGTCGGGCTGCCTCCGGAAGCCGTGGAGTTTCAGAAGCTGCGGGCGGCGGCGGCCAGCACCCTGCCGGAGGCGAGCTTCGGAATGGTGGGCCGCGACGACGCCCCACGCGACGTGGCCGTGGAGATCCGCGGCAACCCGCGTAACCTCGGCCCTACCGTCCCCCGCCGGTTCCTGGCGGTCGTCTCCACCCAGCCGTTCCGGCAGGGCAGCGGCCGGCTGGAGCTGGCCGAAGCGGTGGCCGCCAATCCCCTGGCCGCCCGGGTGATGGTGAACCGCCTCTGGAAGCATCACTTCGGCGCCGGTATCGTTCGCACGGTCGATAACTTCGGCAAGACCGGCGAACCGCCGACCCACCCGGGGCTTCTGGATTTCCTGGCTGGCCGCTTCATCCGGAGCGGCTGGTCGGTGAAGGCCCTCCACCGCGTTATGGTACTCAGCAGTGCGTATAGGATGTCGAGCCGGCCCGCCCCCCGCGCCGCCCGGCTCGACCCCCAGAACCGACTGCTCCACCACATGCCGGTGCGGCGGCTGGAGGCGGAGGCCATCCGCGACTCCCTGCTGGCGGTCAGCGGCTCGCTCGATGGCGCGGTCTACGGGCCCAGCGTGGCGCCCCACATCAGTCCCTACCAGGACGGGCGCGGCAAACCCGCCAGCGGGCCGCTGGACGGCAACGGCCGGCGCAGCGTCTACATCCAGATCCGCCGCAACTTTATCCCGCCCCTGTTCCTGGCCTTTGATTATCCGCTGCCGGCCACCACCATCGGCCGCCGGGGGGCCTCCGCGGTGGCCTCCCAGGCCCTGATGATGATGAACAACGAGTTTGTGGCCGCTCAGGCCCGCAAGTGGGCCGAGCGCACCACCGCCGCTCACCCCGATCCCCGCCGGCGCCTGGAGGACATGTTCCTCACCGCCTTCGCCCGGCCGCCCGAGCCGGCCGAGATCGCCGAGATCGAGGCCTTCCTCAAAGACCACCCCGACTGGGCCGACCTCGCCCACGTGCTGGTGAATTCCAAAGAATTCATCTTTGTGAGGTAGCCGATGCTGGTTACGAGAAGAGAAATGCTGTGCCGGGCCGCCAACGGTTTCGGGGGCCTGGCCATGCTGGCCATGCTGGCGGAAGAAGCCGGCCGTGGGGCTCAACGCTCCGTCGATCCCATGGAGGTGCGGCCGCCGCACTTCCCGTCCAAGGCCGCGAGCGTCATCTTCCTGTTCATGGACGGCGGGGTGAGCCACGTCGACACCTTCGATCCCAAGCCGCGCCTGGCGGAGCAGAGCGGCAAGCCCATTCCGGTCCCGCTGCCGGTGGCGGCGCCCAACAACAACAACTCTTGTTTCCCCTCGCCGTTTGCTTTCCGTAAGTACGGGCAGAGCGGCATCGAGGTCAGCGACCTGTTCCCTCACGTGGGGGCCTTGGTTGACGACCTGGCCATCATCCGTTCCATGGTGTCGGATCACTCCGAGCACACCGCCGGCAATTACTTCATGCACAGCGGCTCGGGGATGCAGGGCCGCCCCAGCATGGGGGCCTGGATCAGCTACGGGCTGGGGAGCGAGTGCCGGAACCTGCCGGGGTTTGTGGTGCTCGACAGCGGCATGATCCCGCCCGGGGGCCTGGACGTGTTCGGCAGCGGCTTCCTGCCGGCCAGCTACCAGGGAACGCTGTTTCGCAACGCCAAGCAGCCGGTGGCCGACATCGCCCCTCGCGAGGAGCGACCCGGACTCCAGCAAGCCAAGCTGCGGCTGCTCCAGAAGCTGGATCACGGCGTGGTGGGCCGCTTTGGCGCGGTCGAGGAGATCGAGGCGGCTATCAGCAATTACGAGCTGGCCTTCCGCATGCAGTCGGAGGTTCCGGCCTTGACGGATTTTTCAGGGGAGAGCGAGGCCACCCGGAAGCTTTACGGCTTGGACGAAAAGGACACCGAGGAGTTTGGCCGGGGCTGCCTGCTGGCGCGGCGCATGGTCGAGCGCGGTGTTCGCTTCATCGAGCTGCTTTCGCCCCGCCGCCAGGGCGTCGACCGCTGGGACCAGCACTCCAACCTCGAATCCGGCCACCGCACCAACGCCAAGGCCACCGACAAGCCCATCGCCGCCCTGCTGCAGGATCTGAAGGCTCGCGGGCTATTGGGCCGCACCCTGGTGGTTTGGGGCGGCGAATTCGGCCGCACCCCGGCGGCCCAGCAGGGCGGACGCGGCGTGGGCCGCGATCACCATCCTTACGGCTTCACCATGTGGATGGCCGGCGGGGGCGTCCGGGGCGGCATGGTCTACGGCTCGACCGACGAGTACGGCTACCACTCGGTCCAGGACATCGTCGAAGTCCACGACCTGCACGCCACCATCCTGCACTTGCTGGGGCTGGATCACACCCGCCTCACCTTCCCCTTCAGCGGCCGCAACATGCGGCTGACCGACGTGCATGGGAGGGTGGTCCGGGACCTGCTGGCCTGACATGCCCCTCCAGCCCGCCACCCGCCTCGGCCCCTACGAAATCCTGGCCCCGCTCGGCGCCGGAGGCATGGGCGAGGTCTACCGCGCCCGCGACACCCGGTTGGGGCGGGAGCTGGCGCTCAAGGTACTGCTCGAAGCTCACCGGCTCGACCCGGCGGCCCTGGAGCGCTTCGAGCAGGAGGCCCGGGCGGCCTCGGCGCTGAACCATCCCAATATCGTCACTATCTACGACATCGGCCGCGCCCTGATCGACGGCCTAGAGGTCTCTTATATCGCCATGGAGCTGGTGGAGGGCCGGAGCCTCCGGCAAGTGCTGGGGGAGGGGCCCCTGCCCATACGCAACCTCACGGCGCTGGCCGTTCCGCTGTCCGACGCCCTAGCCGCCGCCCACACCAAGGGCATCGTCCACCGGGACCTGAAGCCCGAGAACATCATGGTCACGCCGGAGGGGCGGCCGAAGATCCTGGATTTCGGCCTGGCCAAGCTCGAGGCGGCCCCGTTGGGAGACCAAGCCACCCTGAGCGAGAAAGCCCGGACGCGGGTGGGAACCATTCTCGGGACGGCCGGTTACATGTCTCCGCAGCAGGCCCGCGGCGAGGTGGTGGATTTTCGCTCCGATCAGTTCTCGCTGGGCGCCATCCTCTACGAGATGGCGACGGGCAAAAGGGCTTTCCACGGCTCCAGCGCCATCGAGACCCTGGCGGCGGTTCTGCGCGACGAACCGGACTCGGTTGGCCAGTTGAACCCGCAGGTGCCGCCGCCGCTCGAATGGGCCATCGAGCGGTGCCTGGCCAAGGATCCCGACCGCCGCTATGCCTCCAGCCGCGATCTGGCCCGGGACCTGGAGATCGTGCGGGATCACCTGGCGCAGGCGCCCCGCGAGACCCGCGCCTCGCGGGGAGTGAATCTGCCGGCCGAGCGCACCCCCCTGATCGGGCGCGACCGGGAAGCCGCCCTGGCCCGGCAGTTGCTGCTGCGCGCGGATGTCCGGCTGGTGACCCTCACGGGGCCCGGAGGTACTGGTAAGACCCGGCTGGCCCAGCGGGTAGCGGCCGAGAGCGCCGCGCAATTCCCGGGAGGCGTCCTGTTCGTCGGCCTGGCCTCCATCACCGACCCTGCGCTGGCGCCGGCGGCGATCGCTCAGGCGTTGGGCGTCCGGGAGACCGGCGATCGCCCCCTGCTGGCGGCCATGAAAGATCACCTGAGCCAATCGCCGCCCGTGCTGCTGGTGCTCGACAACTTCGAGCACCTGCTGGCGGCTGCCTCGCAGGTGGCCGATCTGCTGGCGGCCGGTCCGGCGCTGAAGGTGCTGGTGACCAGCCGGGCGGTCCTGCACGTCTATGGAGAGCACGAGTTTCCCGTCCCGCCTCTGGGGCTGCCCCAGCGCGGCGGCCACGCGACTCTGGAGACGCTTGCTCAATACCCTGCCATCGCTCTGTTCGTAGACCGGGCAACCGCCGCCAAGCCCGACTTCGCGCTCACCCGCGACAACGCCGCGGCGGTGTCGGAAATCTGCGCCCGCCTGGACGGCCTGCCGCTGGCCATCGAGCTGGCCGCCGCGCGGGTTCGGATGCTGCCGCCGGCGGCCCTGCTGGTCCGCCTTCAGAGCCGCCTGCAAGTTCTCACCGGCGGAGCGCGCGATCTGCCGGCCCGCCAGCAGACGCTGCGCGGAACCATCGAGTGGAGCCACCAGTTGCTCAGTCCTGCCGAACAGAAGCTGTTCCGGCGGCTGGCGGTTTTCGCCGGCGGGTGCACCCTGGAAGCCGCCGAGGCGGTGGCCAACGCCCGTGAAGATCTGGATGCCGACCTGCTCGAAGCCGTCGGCTCGCTGGTGGATCAGAGCCTGGTCCAGCAGGTCGATCGCGGCGACAGCGAGGCCCGCTTCCTCATGCTGGAGACGATTCGGGAGTACGGCTTGGAACGGCTGGCGGAAGCCGGCGAGGTGGCCGCCATCCGGCGCGCTCACGCCGCCTATTGCGTGGTGCTGGCCGAAGAAGGCGCCTCCTACCAGCAGCCGGCCGAGCAGGCGCCGTGGATGAACCGTTTCGACCTCGAAATCGACAATTTCCGGGGCGCCCTGGAGTGGCTGACTCAGAATCAGGAAGTCGACTGGGGTCTGCGCCTCGGCGCCGCCCTGTATCGCTTCTGGGACCAGAGGAACCATGTGGTGGAGGGATTCGAGCGCCTGGCTGCAATACTAAAATTGCAACCGGCCCCCCCGACCAAGACTCGCGCCCGCGCCCTCTTTGTAGCCGCCGGCTTTGCTGTTCTTTTGGGCCACACCTCCGCCAGTCGGGCCCTGCACCGGGAGGGTCTCGAAATCCATCGCCGGCTGGGCGACCACCGGGGCGAAGCCGTTTCCCTGAACGCCCTGGGCTTCAACGAGCAGATGGAAGGCAATTACTCCGAGGCCTGCCGCCTGTTCCAGGAATGCCTCGACCTGTTGCGCCAGCGGGAACTGGAGGAGCCGGATGCTATTGCCGGCGCGCTCAGCAACCTGGCCGGCGCCAGCCAGGCCCTCGCGGACTACGGGCAGGCCAGCGCTCTGCACCAGGAGAGCATTGCGATCCTGCGGGCGCTCGGAAACCACTCCGGCGTCGCCAACGCCCTGAGCCGCCTGGGCGACCTGGACCGGGACCGGGGCGACCACGCCTCGGCCTGGGTCTACTACCAGCAAAGCCTGGAAGCCTACCGCGAGCTGGGGGATCGCCACAGAGAGGCCACCCTGTTGGTCGACCTCAGCAGTCTGGCCTCTGGCCAGGGCGATTCCTCGACCGCCTATCAATTACTCGGGCAAAGTCTGGAGGTGTTTCGCGAACTCCAATACGAAAGGGGCATCGCTCTGGTGCTGGACCAGTTTGCCGGCCTGGCGGCCGGGCAGGAGAAGCCGGAGCCAGCGCTTCGCCTGGCCGGAGCCGCCGCCGCCATGCGCAAGGCCCTCGGACTGGAGCTGTTCCCGATCGACCGCGCCAAACTGGAGCGAAGCCTGGAGCCGGCCCGCCAGAAACTCAGTCCGGCAGCCGCCGCCCGGGCCTGGACCGAGGGGTGGACCATGTCGCCGGAGGCCATCCAGGAGACGCTGGCGTTTCCCAGCCGCGACCGTTAGTTAGCTGCTAGCTGCCAACTCGCGCTTGTCACTTCGAGCATTGCGAACACAAACCCCTCTCCGAGCAGGCCCGCCGCGAAGTAACGGGGCTGTTGGCGGTGGGGATATAATACCGATCATGATCGGCCAGACCCTGGGCCATTACCGAATCGAAGCCAGGCTCGGCCAGGGTGGCATGGGTGTCGTATACCGCGCTCGGGATCGGCGGTTGAGGCGCGACGTGGCTGTGAAGGTTCTGCCCGCCGGTACGTTGGCTGATGAGGCCGCCCGCAAGCGCTTCCGCAAAGAAGCCCTGGCGCTGTCGCAGTTGAACCATCCCAACATCGCCACTGTGCATGACTTCGACACCCAGGAGGGCGTGGACTTCCTGGTGTTGGAGTTCATCCCAGGTGTAACGCTGGACGAGAAACTTCGCGCCGAACCGAAAGAAGGGCTCCGGACATGTTTTCGGCCACACCGCTTACTTCGTGGCGTGCGCCTACGCGAGGATGAAACAGCCCCGAGAGGTCGTCCCCTGGTTGCGGCAGGCGGCCGACAACGGCTTCCCCTGCTATCCTCTTTTCGAGCGGGACCCCAACCTGGACCCTGTTCGCCAAGATCCCGGTTTCCTCGCGTTCCTGGCGGAGATGAGGAAGGAGTGGGAGCCCCACAAGGCGGCGCTTTTTCCGTGATTGGGCGGTTTTCTCGCCCTATATGAAAACCCCCGGATTCACACGGAACAGCTTCGCCAGCTTGCATGCCTGCTCCGCGCTGATCTTTCGGCTTCCGTTCAGGGCTTCGTTCACATGGCTGCGCTGGCCGAAGATCGGAAGCAGGACGGCGGGGGTCTTGCCCGAGTGCTCCAACAGGAACCGAAGGCTGTCCGCCGGCGTCGCGTTGTCGGGCGGCATGGCGTTTCGGCGGTCGTAATCCTCACTCAGCAGGGCGAGCAGCCGCATGAGTCTGGTCTCGTTCTGGGTCCTGGCGCGCCCCTTGCCGACCAGTTCTCCGAAGCGGGCGCCGATCTCACGGTATTGCTTCTCGGTCTCGATAACCTGCGGAACGGTCTCGATCAGAAGCTCTTCATAGGTCGCGGTGGGCATCAGAGGTCCTCCCGGCTGTATTCTTCGTGCCTGCGCGCGGAAATCCACGCGGGCCACCAACCGATACTTGTTACCGCCAATGTCGAAAATCAGCGTCCCGCTGGACAGCGCGTAATCGGTCGCCGGAAAGGCTTGTTTTACCGGGGGAAGTGAGGCCACTCAGCCCCGCGGTTGATTTCGAGGAACCGTTGAAGCGGCTTACGAGAAGCCGCCTGCTGCTCGGCCGAACTTCCTTATCGCCGCTTCGCCGTAAACCTTCACAATCCCGATGTTCCCATAGTCGGGAACTGTGAATCAAGGGGCTTCAGAGATCGCCGCCACGGCGCGCGCCAGAACCACGGCCGAGGCGGACGACATGGAGTCGTAGTACTTCACGAAGCGCTCCGTCTCCATCGCTTTGTAGGAGCGGAGATTCGCAGCCCAGCGATAAGCGACCGGCTGGTACCACAACTCGGCCTCCATCTGGAACGGTCCCTCCGCGTCGCCGAAGGCCACCGAATACCGGACCCGGTCGCCGCCGGCGGTGAAGTCGGGGTCTTCGGCGGCGGCGCCTCGAACGGCGATGTCCGGGCCCGCAGTGCCCTTGTCGAAGCCGCGCGGCAGCAGCCGGTTGTCCTTCACAAAACGAACCGCCGAGAGCAGCCCGGTTGTTGGAGCACCGGCCTGGTCCGCCATGATGGATTCGTAAATCTGCACCTGGCCGCCGCTGGTGATCTCGATGTAGTGGGGTTCGAAGCGAGCGGGGTCAGCGTCGTTATCGTTGCCCTCAATCAGGCCCTGGGCAGTGAGAGTGCCCGACTCAAACACCACCCGGTTGCTCCGGTCGCGCACCACCACTCGCAGCCACACCCGGCGTGACGGATAGGCGGTCGGCAGCTTGTGGCCCCCGAGATTCTGGACCGAGACTTCCGCCTCCAGCCGGCCGGCGCGGCGCTCGACGCGGTCGATGGCGATGCGGGCGGACTCCGATTGCAGGTGCGCCACCGTCTTTGTCGCGGCGTTCTCCAGTTCCTGAGGCAGGGCTGCGACGCTGAGATCGCTGCGATACCGGTTCAGCATCCGGAGGATAAAGAAGTTGCCGCCCAGGAAGGAGTGCCGGCCCAGGCCGGCGCGCGGCTCGCCGAGCACGGAGGTGATGGGGATCTCCTCGGCGACGGCTGGCATGTGACACGCCTGGCAGCTTTTCTCCTGCCGGTAGTCGCTATGCAGCCACTCCTGATACGGCGCCTGCTCCGGCAGCTCGCCGATGACCTGTCCGTCGGGCCCCAGCGCCTTGGTGTAGAGCGTGTGACAGGTGGCGCAAAGCTCGGAATTCCGAAGGTGTTTCGCCTCGGTCGGGCGCCGGCCGGTGGCGGAGCTCATGATCCGGGTCCGTCCGGCGTCCACCTCGAAGGGGCCGTAAATTCTCCGCTCGGCGCGGCCGGTGTCGATCACGAACCTCCCGACGAAGCTCTCCCGCGTGCCGAGCTTCTGATCCTCTATCTGGTGGCAGGCGGCGCAGGACACCCCGTCAGCCGCCAGGCGATCGGCGGGCTTGCCGGGATCGAAGGGAAGGTGCGCGAAGACCTCGCTTTCGCGGCCCTGCACCATGGCCTCATAGCGAGACATCGGCATGTGGCAAACCGCGCACTCCTCTTCGATGGCGGCGCGAGCCTTGGGATGATCCATCGTCTCGCGCCGCACACTGGCTTGCCAGTAAGGGTCGCGCGAGGAATTCGCCATCATGCTGGCGCGCCAGTTCAGCCCGATCGAGACGTCCTCGCCCGAGGGCGTGGAGAGTCCGTTGTGGCAGGCCATGCAACGGTCGGAAGTTGGAAACAGCGGCGCGCCTTTCTGCTGCCCGTGGGCCGGCCCGCTCAGCAGCGCCGCTAGCAGCACCATCGTCCTACCAGCCGTCACGCAGGCCTCCATCGAACCAGTCCCACAGCAGGTAGAACATGACCTGCGTCGCTCGCGGACCGGCGCTGGTTACAGGAACTCGCAGCCCAACGCTCAGCAGGAGGTGCTGGCGGGCGCTGAGCGTCACCTGCACTTGGGGCAGCAGATCCCACTCGGCTTTTGCTCCGCTCTGGATCTCACGAGCGCCCAGCACCTCGATCATTGGCGACCAGGCCCGGCCCAAGCCCTGGCGCTGCCCAAAGGTTTTCCCCGCCACGGCTCTCCAGAACGTCTCCTTCGCGGCGCGGCTGCTGTCCCTCGGCGCCTCCATTCCGCCCTGGAAGTGGAAAAAACCTTCTGACGGCAGGATCTGTCCGAATGCCACGAATCCTTCGAAGGTGGCATATCCTTTTCCGAGGCCCGCGGCTTTGTTCCCGGTGGGGAGAGCCGCCTCGCCCCCGGCGCTCAAGATCGATCCGCTGTCGAGACTGTGAAACAAGGCCCGCTTGAAACCCAGCGCCATGTCCCCGACTCCCCCGCGCCAGCCGCCGTTCTCCACTCGCCCGGCGCGCAGAGGAAGTTTCAGCTCCAGCTGGTTCCGCGCTCCCAAGCGCCGCTCGTAGAGCAGCGTGTTCGTCACCGAGCCAGGACCCTCGGCCGCGACCGTGGTCGTCAGGACGGCCTCGTCCTCCGGGAACGCTTTCTCGGTGACCAGGGGGCGCGGCAGATTCAATTCGCCGCGTGGCCAGGCGCGGTCGCGGCAAAGGTCGTGAAGGTAGGCAACCACCCTTTGAATCTCGCCGTTGCTCAAGGCCTCGCCGAAAGCGGGCATCATCTCGGAAAACCCGCGCACCGGTCCTCCGCTGTGGACGATGGCCGCCCAGTCTGCGGCCGGCTCGCGGGAGGCGAAGCCGCAGTCGGTGAAGTCGGGGAGCGGCGTCTCGAACCCCACCATTTCCCGGGTCTCTCCGCGGCCATCCGCGCCGTGACAGGCGGCGCACGCCGCCTGGTAGAGCTCCTTTCCGCTCCGCGCTGTCTGGGCCAAGACCGGAACCAGAGATAGCAGGCACACCACCACCTGGCGCCTGGTCCTGGAAGAGTGCGGTTCGTCCCGGCGGTTATAGGTGACGTGCAACGTAAGATGCTATCATCCCGCCGGAGCAACCGGCTTTATTTACCAGCCGCAGCCGGTGTCATCCCAAGCGCAGCCGGTGTCATCCCGAGCGCAGCCGGTGTCATCCCGAGCGCAGCCGGTGTCATCCCGAGCGCAGCCGGTGTCATCCCGAGCGCAGCGAGGGATCTGCTTTCGCCCCGGCGCATCCCGCTCAGTACCCGCGCTGCTTGTCGACCACGCTCACCATTTCGCTTCAACCGCCGGGGGGTCGATGGCCACGGCTTGCTCGACCAAGCGATAGAACTCGCCAGACGGGGAAGGGGGATAAGAAAAAACCTGTCGCCGATGAGGGACAGGCAGGAGGCTACTCTTAGTTCGTCAAGTGCCAGCTTTACCACGGGAATGATGCCCCGATCCTTGGCCTCTTTGAGAACGCCGAGACTGCCGAAGTATCGGACGCCCAGGCGCCCGGCCTCCCTGCGCGCTTCGCGCTCATCCACCAAGAGCGCGGCACCGAGCTCCCGAGCAAGGGCGATCGCTTCGCGCTCGCCCAAATGGAGCTTTGGCGGAAGCTGCTCTGCCAGGGCTCGCTTCTGTGCCTCTTGATCCACGGAGCCTGGGCGATCTCCTGGGCGGCCGCTTTGCCACCGCCGTGCGGGACGAGATCTTCAAAGACTGCATCAGGGATCAGGAGTTCGCCCACGACCGCCCGGAGCAACTCCAGTTGTTTTGCTCTGGCAAAGGACAGAATGGGTCCGGAGTCGGAAACGATGGGCATGCCAGTCGTGGTTTAGGAGCCCGGGAAGGGCTCGTCCAGCTCGGATCGCAGCTCTTCCGGAGAGAGATCGACCACCGAGACCTGGTGGCGGGTCATGAGGGGGAACAGATCGTCGCGGCGGATGCCGAGGACCTCGGCAGCCTTCCCCTGGGAGAGGCGGTGTTCCCGCAGAAGCTCCATGACCAGGGCTTCCTTTGCTTTGCCGGCGAGCTCCTCCTCGCGCAGGTGGGCGGCTAGTTCGTCGGGCAGGTCCAGTTCGAGGGTGAAGCGTTTGGGCATAAACCCTCCTTGATTATGACGCAAACGTGAATGGCGCATGTTGTTGAGTCAAAAGAATCTTGACGGAGGCACGGTATGCATAGCACCACGGCAGGAGAGGCCGGGGCCTGGGCCTGCCGGGCACGTGGCCCTGAGAACTGTTGGTGCCTCTGCGCAGTTCCTTCGGAAAACCGCAAAGCGTCTGGCCGAGCTGTGCTGCACTACGCGTCCAGTTCGCTCACACCCCGGAAGGTACTGCGACGCACACGGTTCACAGTCAGGTCGCGGAAAAAGCGTTCCACCATTCCGGCCCGACGCGGAGAGCACCGCCCGCTCAGTACCCCCGCTCTTTGTCGACCACGTTCACCAACGGCAGCCCGTTCGAGTAGCGGCGCACATTCTCGGCCAGCAACGCCACCAGGCGGAGCCGGCGTTGGGGCGAGAATCCGGCCGTGTGGCAGGTAATGATCAGGTTGGGGCAGTCCCAGAAGGGATGGCTGGAGGGCAGCGGCTCCTCGCGCGCCACGTCCAGGGCGGCGCCGGCGATCCAGCCTTCTTTGAGCGCCCGCACCAGGGCCGGCTCGTCGACCAGCGTCCCGCGCGAGATGTTGATGAAGTACGCGGTCTTCTTCATGGCCCGGAACAGGCGCTCATTGAAGATCCCGTCGGTCTGGCTGGTCGTCGGAGCGGCGCTGACCAGGACATCGCACTGCGGAACCATCTCCATCAGCCAGCCCGGCTCCCGCAGCTCCGCCACAAAAATGGGCTTGGGCATGGGCTTGGCGTCGACCGCCAGGATCCGCATGTTGAAGCCGTGGTGCGCCCGGGCGGCGGTGGCCGAGCCCAGGCCCCCCATGCCAACCAGGCCCATGGTCATGCCGTCGATCTCGACCAGGTCGGGGTGGAACTCCCACTTGCGCTGCTGGAACTGCGGGAAGAAGTAGCGGTTGAAGCCGCGCGTCAGCGCCAGGATCATGCCGATGGCGGTCTCGGAGATGGCCGGGGCATAGATCCGCTGCATGTTGGTCACCGCCACCGGGCTCTTCACCAGCGCCGGAAACAGCAGCTTGTCGACGCCCGCTTCCATCGATTGCAGCCAGCGCAGCTTCTTGGCCCTGGCGAACATCTCCTCGTTGATGGAGCCCAAGATGACGTCGGCCTCCGGCAGCAGGCGGTCGAGCTCCTCCTTGCCCGCCGGGGTATGGATCTCGATGTTCCGGCCCTGGCCCTTGATCTGGGCGACTTCCTCGGGCGTCAGCCGCGGCGGTGGGACGACGTAAGAGGACGCCGCCGTCACGATGCGGATACGCTCGGGCTTATCGAACTGGACGATGTCGGCCGCAGCGGCCAGGGGCGCTGCCGCCGCAGCGCCTGACAAGAATAGCCGGCGCGAAAGGGTTTCTTGTGCCATGGTGACCTCCAGGGATTCTATCTTAGCTTGCGGCCGCCCGGAATGCAGCGAATAGCTCCGGGGTCAGCTCAAAGCCCAGGGCGCGGGCCATGATCTGGCTCCAGCCGTGGAGAAAGTAGCTCCAGCCGTCAGCGGCCCGGGCGCCCTGGGCCCGGGCGGATTCCAGGAACGCCAGCTCGCCGCGGTAGTTGAACTCCCAGGCCAGAGCGCTGGGCGGAAAGCGCGCCGCGGGCGTGATGGGGGATCCGGGCCGGTCCTTGCCCATGCCGGTAGCGTTGACGATGAGAGAACCGGGCGGCATGGCGGCGAGCAAATGGTCGTGGGCTTCAGGGTCCGCCACCAGCTCGCACCGGGCCGGGGTCAGGCGGCGGACTCGCTCGAGGCGCGCCGCCGAGATATCGGTGAGAATCACCTCTGCCGGCTGATGGGCGCGGTAGAGGTGAACCGCCAGCGCCGTCGCGGCGCCGCCGGCCCCCAGAATCAGGACATGCCCGCGGAAGGGCCGCTCGCCAATGAGGTCCCGCAGCGCGAGCCCTGCCGTCAGGGTGTCGACGGCCAGCCCCGCCAGCCGGCCTGGCCGGCGCACGATGCAGCTCACCTCGCCGAGCGATTGGGCGTCGGCGTCGAATTCCGAGAACAGGTCGCGGGCGTGCGCGAAGATTCCGATTTTGTGGGTGGTCACCAGGGCCCCGCCGCTTTCCGGATCGTCCCGGGTTTTTGCGACAGCCTCGCGGTAATGCTCTGGGGGGGCCTCCAGGGCGATGTCGATCCCGGCCAGCGAGGCCTCCGACACGCCGGCCAGCCGGGCCCACCGGGGAAAGAGGCCGTGAATCGCCGAGGCGCCGGTGGTGACGCCGACAAAATACATCCGAGACGGTAACACAGGCATTCCTGCCTGTCAGGAGCTCGCCACCTTCACCTTCACCCCCGCCAGCGGCAGGTTCTCCTTCACCAGCTCGGCGTTCACCAGCTCGGAGTTGACGGCGGCGATGGCCGGGTTCTGCAACGCCCACAGGTAGGCCTTCTGGGGGATCTTCCAGTCGCCGGGCACGGCCCTTTGAACGATGGCCTGGCGGGCGGGATCGTCCGGCTGACGAGGCGCGCGGCCGTTCCAGACCGGCCGGGCCACCTTCATGGCGATGACCCCGAAATCCTTGCGCCGGGCCTCTTCCAGGGCTGTGTCGATGTAGGCGTGGTTGGAGATGCTGTAGGCGATCATGGCCATGGAGTAGACTTTGGCGTCGATGGCCGCCTTCAGGACGCCGCCCGGATCGGTGTGGGCCGAGACCCCCAGGTGCCGCGCCTTGCCGGCCTTCCGGAGCTTCTCGAAGGCCTCGAAGACCTCGGGGAAGGCCGCCAGCTCGTGCGGGGTGTTGGCGCCGTGGGGGCACAGCAGCACGTCCACGTGGTCAGTCCCGAGCCGCGCCAGGCTCTCGTCGACCGATTGCAGGATCAGGTCGTAGTAATTCTTTCGGCGGTCGATCTGGCGCCCCCAGCGGCGCTCCATCACGTTGGCGAGCGCGGCCGATTCCAGCTCCCCTTTCTGGCCCGCAAAATAGTTGAGGAAATAGTCGGGGGCGTCGGCCTGGCGCTTTTCGATCTCCTGGCGGGCCGCGGCCTGGAGCTTTTTCTTTTCGGATTCCTCGAGGCTGTCGAAGATCTGGCGGTAGAGCCGGTTGCGGTTGCCGTCCCAGAGGCTGACCTTGGTGGCCACGAAAACGCGGTCGCGCTTCGAGCCGGGGATCACGCTGCTGTAACCCTTCTCGCTGTTGCCTCCGCCGTAGGCGGGAGCGGTGTCGAGGTAGTTCAGCCCCATGTCGACCGCCAGCTCCACGTGCTGGTGGTTGGTGGGCGAGATGGTGTTGCCGCCGCAGATGAATTCCGAAATCATCAGCCCGGTGCGCCCCAGCCGCCGGTAGGACATTCCGGACTGGCGGTTGCGCCACTCCTGTTTCGGGGCGGGGATGGCCGCGCCCGCTATGGCAGCTTGCAGGAACGTGCGTCGCGTCGTCATAGGCGAGATTTTACTATACTTCGCCGTCATGCGCGGGTCGGCGTGGCCGAGGAGTTGATCCCACCGGCAATCTGATGCTTCCTACGTGACCCACGGGGCCGGAGGTGTGTCCGCACGGCGTTCAGCTCCGGCGAAGAAGATCTTCTCCCAGTTGCAGGAAGCTTTCGGCGTGCGATATGTGTTGCACGGTCGCTTCCTCGGTTAGATGTGAGACAACCTGGTAGTCCTCAGCAGACCTCCTTGCGCGTCGGTCAAACCACAACCCCCTCCCGACGCACATTCAGCAGCAACGGGGTCGCATCGTGACGGTAGTCATCGTCTGAGACATACACGCACGAAATCACCACGTCGTGCTTCAGGCAGAGCTCGGATTTGAAGGCCGAAAGCCGAAGGATCTCCTTCTGAGGATCGACTGCGCCTTCCAGAACCACCATCACGTCGATGTCTGAATCTGGCTCGGCCTCATCTCGCGCTTGGGAGCCAAACAGGACGACCCGAACCAGTCGCGAGCCGTAGATCTGCTCAAGACCGTGACGAAACTCCCGCAAGATCGTATCAAGCCACGCCGACCGCATGTCCAAGAACCCTCTCTAGTTTGCCACAACTGGGTTGGGGCCTAAACACCGAATCCCAGTCGCGATAGATGTCCAAGGTGACGTCGTCGAAGGCCGCGGCCGCGCACACGCCCATCACAAGCGTTCTGACTTTCATCGTTTCCCTCCCGGCCGCTCGAGTGGGCCGCAGGCCCAACCCTTGAAGACGCGGTGCAAACGATTGATTCTACTGGAGCGGCCCGGCGCGTCTTCATTACCTTTCGTGCGTCGCCGAAATCATCAGCCCGGTGCGCCCAGTCGCCGCTAGGACATTCCGGACTGGCGATTGCGCCACTCCTGTTTGGGGGCCGGGATGGCCGCGGCCGCCATGGCCGCTTGCAGAAACCCTCGTCGTGTCGTCAAAGGAGGGATCTTACTATAATATGGGCATCCAAACTGTCCTCGAACCGCGCCTTCACCAGGTCGCCGAAGCCGACTTCCCTTGCCGTTTGGGACGATTCCGCTTGTTCGGCCTGATCTACGAAGCGCAGGAAGGACGCGGCATGGCCTACCGGTTCCAGGACGCCGGCGCCGACCTCCGCACCTACCAGGTGGCCGTCGGGGTCAGCCGCGTTCGCCTGCTCTCCAACAACCCGGAAAAGATCAAGGCGCTCGAAGCCGCCGGCGCCCAGGTGGAGGAGCGCGTCCCGTGCCAGCCCGAGACAGCGCCCTCCACCGAAGCCTACCTGCGCGCCAAGAAGGAAAAGCTGGGGCACATGCTCGAAGGGCTGTAGCCTCGCGAAGTCGCAAATGACCGGTCAAACCATCGCCCATTACACGATCTTGGAGAAGCTCGGCGAGGGCGGCATGGGCGTCGTCTACTTGGCGCAAGACGCCCACCTGAACCGCAAGGTCGCCGTCAAGGTGCTGCGGCCCGAAGCGATGACCGATCCGGAACGTAAGAAGCGCTTTGTCCGCGAAGCCCAGGCCGCCTCGGCCCTGAACCATCCCGGCATCATCACCGTCCACGATATTGATACTGCTCAGATGGAAGGCCGCCCGGTGGACTACATGGTCATGGAGTACGTCGAGGGCAAGACGCTCGACAAGGCCGTGGCTCAGCGCGGGGCGCGTCTGGGCGAATTGCTGAAATGCGCCGCCCAGATCGCCGACGCGCTGGCCGCCGCGCACCAGGCCGGCATCGTGCACCGCGACCTGAAACCCGCCAACATCATGGTCACCGAAAAAGGCCAGGTCAAGGTGCTGGACTTCGGACTGGCCAAGCTCACCGAGCCCGTCGAGAGCGACCCGCAGGCGGCCACCCGGACAGCCGTGGACCAGGCCCATCGCACCGAAGAGGGAAAGATCCTCGGCACTATTGCCTACATGTCGCCCGAGCAGGCCGAGGGCAAGAAGCTCGACGCCCGCTCCGACATCTTTTCCTTCGGCACCGTGCTCTACGAGATGTTCACCGGCCGTCATCCGTTCCACGGGGAGTCGCGCCTCTCGACCCTGTCGGCGATCCTGAATCAGGAACCCAAGCCGGTGAGCGAGATCGCGCCCGATACGCCGCCGGAGCTCGAGAAGATCATCGCCCGCTGCCTGCGCAAGGATCCCGACCGGCGTGCGCACCACATGACGGACGTCAAGCTCGCGCTCGAGGAACTGAAGGAGGATTGGGAATCGGGAAAGACGGCGGCCGTGCGGGCGCAAGAAAAACCGGCGGCGTCGCGGAAGCTAGCGATCGGAGTCGCGGCATTGCTGGTCGCGGCGGCGGCCGGCATCACTTGGTGGGCAACACGCTCGCACTGGGCGACCAAGGTTGAGAACGCTCCAACCCGGTTCCCGTCGCTCAAGCAGCTCACCTTTGATTCCGGCCTCACCACCGACCCGGCTCTCTCGCCCGACGGCAAGCTGGTGGCCTACGCCAGCGACCGCAGCGGCGAGGGCCACCTGGACATCTGGCTGCAACAAGTGGCGACGGGTGAGGCCGTGCGGCTCACCCGAGATCCGGGGGACGATGCCGAGCCGGCTTTCTCCCCGGACGGCAGCCGCATCGCGTTTCGCTCCGGGCGGGAAGGCGGCGGCGTCTACGGGATCTCGACCCTCGGCGGCGGGGAGCCCCGGCTGATCGCCAAACAAGGCCGCCGGCCGCGGTTTTCTCCGGATGGCAAACAGATCGCTTATTGGGTCGGCGCGTGGGCGGTTAGCGGCAGCATTTTCGTGGCGCCGTCGACTGGCGGAGCACCCACCCAGTTGCAACCGTCGTTTGGCGCGGCCCTCTACCCGATCTGGTCTCCGGATGGCCGGCACGTGCTGTTTCTTGGCGCGCGTACCAAAAGCGATCTGGGGGGGCGGTTCGACTGGTGGGTGACCCCGTCGGTCGGCGGAGAGCCGACGAAAACCGAAGCCGTGGGCATCTTGACCCGCGAGAAACTCAACACGGGACAACTCGAGTTCATTGCTAACCTCTTGTTGGCGCCCGCAAACTGGCTGGGCGATGAGGTCTTCTTTTCCGCCCGCCAGGGCGACCTCACCAACGTCTGGCGGCTAGCCCTCTCGCCCCGAACCCTCCGGGCGACCGGTGCGCAGCGCGTGACCTTTGGAGCCTCAATGGAAAGCAAGCCCTGGGTGGCTGCCGGAGGGCGAATGGTTTTTTCCAACCTTACCTCGACCCTCAACATCTGGAGCCGGACCATCGACGCCAACCGGGGCCGGGCAACCGGCGAGCCTCAGAAGCTGACGCACGGCGCCTTCGACGCGCATACCAGTCTTTCCGCCGACGGCTCGAAGCTGGCGTTTCTGTCCACGCGGTCGGGGAATCCGGACGTCTGGATCAAGGACCTCGCCACCGGCAAAGAGACAGCCCTGACCGTCACGCCGCAGCGCGAAGAGCAGCCCGACTTCAGCGCGGATGGAACCAAGGTCTCCTACATGGTGGCGGCTGTCGAGAAGAAGGGGCCCATCTATGTCGTTCCGTCCGGCGGCGGCGTCCCCGAGATGCTCTGCGAGCAGTGCGGCCGGCCATGGGACTGGACACCGGACGGAAAAAAAATCCTGTTCCTTCCATTCGACAGGGCCCGGATGCCTCTGGGGTTGCTCGATGTCGCCACGCGCCAGAAAACCGATCTTCTCGATCATCCGCAATACAACCTGGCCAGGGCCAGATTCTCCCCCGATGGCCGCTGGATCGGCCTTCGCCGCTTTTCACAGGATCTGGATGGGATCATGATCCTCCCTTTCCGGGGCGATGCGGTCGGAGCCGAGCGGGAGTGGATCGCCGTCACCACCCAGGCGACCTTGCACGACAAGCCGCGCTGGTCCCCCGACGGCAACCTGCTGTACTTCATCTCCGACCAGGACGGCTTCCGCTGCATCTACGGGCAGCGTTTAGACCCCGCCACCAAGCGGCCGGTGGGACCGCAGCTCGAGGTTTACCATTCCCACAGCGCCCGCCGATCGCTGGTGAACGCGGGCATCCCGTTCCTGGAAATCTCCGTTAGCCGCGACCGGATGGTGTTCAATCTCGGCGAGATGACGGGCAACATCTGGCTGGCGGAACCGTAAGACGGCGGCGTCGGAAGCCACAAAGCCGTGCCATGTGTAGGGACGGAAGGAGTCCCCGCGGGCCTTAGTACCAGCTAAGCTGGCTAAGTTATGGACAGCGCAAGGGTTGAACTCCGCTGCAAATTTGCAGCGGAAATCCTGCCTGCCCCGGACACGGTGACACAGGAAGGCTGGGACACGGCCAGGATCTGTCATCCCGAGCGAAGCGAGGGATCTGTTTTTTGCGAAAACCTGCTGGCCAGCCAATCCGTGAACAACGGCAGATCCCTCGCTTCGCTCGGGATGACGGGCTCT
>Ga0247727_10007215_pt1 | contig 21338 bp, 17 predicted proteins | sample WisWelCaveWW1625_FD_202498 | JGI IMG/M metagenome (GOLD analysis project Ga0247727, IMG submission 202498) | Biofilm microbial communities from Wishing Well Cave, Virginia, United States - WW16-25 | ecosystem: Environmental > Aquatic > Deep subsurface > Groundwater > Cave microbial mat | place... | reverse complement strand
ACCATTTGAGTCATTTGACCATTTTCTTTTGCTGTTGCTTTTGCAGAGCGAGCGCCAGCGAGCGGCCTCGAAATTTTTTTTTGGAGGAAAACGTTTCAGCGACGGCCAAGCCGTGGCTTTGCTTTTAAATGGTGTGAACGCTCAACTATGGCTTGGCCATAGTTTCGTTCGATTGGGCATGATTGGCTGCAAGCCAACTTTTCAGGCTTCTTGATTCATCGGAGCAAACTAATTTCAGCCAATTTTCGTCCCTATCTTTTGGACGCTCAGGCAGTGCGCAACATTGCGGATTATCGTTTTTACTCGGTGAGTAAGAGCGTTGCTTCGCACCATCTCAAAAGAGCCGTCGAGTTTATTAATACCATTGACAAGGAATTTTTCTATGATCCTCAATCATAAACAAGAAGAGCTTATTCGGGGATTGGTGCAGGAAATCGAAGCTAAGGAGCGCCGCTTAAATTATCTGCCCATTTTTCCAAACCGCTAATCAGCGCGAATGAACGCTAATTCTTTTCAATTCGCGTTTATTGGCGTCTATTCGCGGTTTAGAAATGAGAAAGTTATTTAATCGCCGATCCTAAATTCCCGGAAACCAAATTCGTGCAGGTCAGCCCCAGCCCGGAAAGCGAGAGCACGCTCTGGCTTGAATTTACCAAACCCGCGGACGATGATCGCATGCTCGACATCATCGAATACGCTGGCCCACGGGCGATGGATATTTTGCTCGATTATGGTTATCACATGCTGGTCATGCCTACGGTTGAAAACGGGAAGACGGATGGAGAAGTTGGCCCCGTGCTCGCCGCGCGCGCAGTTTAGCAGTTTGTAGTTGCCGGGAAGGGGAGAGCCGTCGGCTAATAGTGCGATGACCTTTTTGAGCCCATTCAGCGCTTTGCCCCGTTTCTTCATGCGCTGCACGTCCTTCCGAAAAGATGAGCCCTCTTTGATCTTCAAGGCGCCGGCGCCGCTGATCTTGCCGAGCTTCAGGCGCCTCACCATTTTATCCATCTCTTCAAAAATACAACGCCAAGCCTGCCTGCTTTGGCAGCGCGCGATAGATGGCTTTCGCGTCTTCCTGCGTCAATTCAAGCTCGATCAACATGCGATGCTGCGGCAGCTCGCCGCGTTGCAAAGCTGCGAGGGCTGCTTTGACGGAGGCATAGCTGCGTCGCAGATCATACGACCATTTTTTCAAGCGGCCTTTGAAAGTCAAGTCTTGCGCTTGCGCGATCGCAATGGCGAGATTGCGGTCGAATTTCAGCGTGAAATGGACTTCGCTAGTTTCGATGGGGATCGTTTCTTTCGCGCGCGCTTGCGCTTCCAGCGTGTCTTTCGGGGCCGTGATGATGCGCATGGGCGCTTTGGGCAACGTCGCAAGATCGCTTTGCATCTTAAACGGCTTGGCGAGCCATTCGTGCAAACGGCCTTTGGCTTGCAAACGTTGCAATGCGCGGCTCACCTCGAAACGGAGAATGCGGCATTGCCGAATCGGTGTGCCTTTCATTTCCAAACTCACCAAACTGTCGCGCAGATTGATCGACAAACTGATCGAATCCCCCTTCGATAATTCCCACCGCGATTGCAAATAAGCCCGCTGAATATCCAACGCCAACAATCTTTGGGATAAGCCTTCCAACTTTTCGGTCAAAGCCGAATCCATTGGCGCCGCAGTTTCCGTGACATTTTCGGCGTGTTCATCGACGGTTTCAGAAGTTGCGGCTTCTTCGGCTTCATAAGGATTGTTTGCCACCGGCAGGATGACGAGAAAAGTTAGAATCACCAAAGCCGGAACGAGCAGAGCGAAAAAGAAAATAGTCGCAGCGAGGGGCTTTTGCCGCAAGCCCTTGAAGAAGGAGAGAAAGGGTTGGAGAAGCCGTTGTCCGAATTTTACGAAGCTGAAGGCCATAGTTGAAGAGGAAAGATAAAAGCCGAGTAGCGCAGGCATCCTGCCTGCTTACGATCGCCGATGAAATAACATTCCCATTTCACGAAGCTGTCATTCCCGCATGCTTTTAGCGGGAATCCAAGTTGTTCAAGCGTGTGGATACCCGATTAAAGCACTCGAGCATGACGAGCACTTGAGCGCTTCATTTTATCGGCATTCCTTAGTTGCAGACTGGAAGTCTGCGTTTGGATGATGACGATCTCTACACTCAATACACAAAAATTTTTCCGCCGACGTCCAAATTTTTATAAACGACGAGAAGATCGTCATCATCCAAACGAATGCAGCCGTGCGTGACCGGCATGCCGAGCGTGCGTTTATACAGCGTGCCATGCACGAAATAGCCGTTGCCGAAGGAGAGCGCATAATCGCCCAACACGCCGTATTGAATACGCTCCGGCGAGTTCGCCGCGGGCACGGGCAAGCCCTCTTCGATGAACGCCCAATCCGGCATGCGCCAAGAAGGATTTTTGATTTTGCCGTAAACGCGAAACATGCCGCGCGGCGTGGCAAAGAACCACTGCCGGTCATCCAAAGCTTTCAGCATCACGTTGCTGCCGGTCGAGCACGTACCTTTGTGAACGAGCGTGGCGCCCTTCATTACGAGGATTTGATTTTCGGAGGAGTTGATGATCAAATAATGATCGCGCGGAATGAGCCGGTCCAACCGCGTGCGCAGCGTGTTGAAATCTTTTTCCGCCTTCTTCAATTGCTGCTGCAAATTTTTAATGTCCGCGGCGTGAATGTCGCGCACGAACTTCGCGTCCGGCAACAGTGCGAATGCCCATTCGCGCAAAGTCGGCGCAGTGAAGAGCGTCGTGAGGGCTAAAACGAGCCCGAGGAAAACACCCCACAAAGCCGCGCGGAGCGTGAAGTTTTTTGCGCGCGGCGGCGCTTTCTTCTCGGGCGCAGAGAGCGCCGGTGCGGAAGCCGGAGGAGCCGCGTTGTTCTTCTTTTCAGGCTGATCGGGAAGCTTGTTCTCGCGATCAGGCATGGGTTTCGGGGTTGTGTTGTCCATCCTCAAAGCCGTTGAAATTAGTGCTGCGTATGGCCGTTCAAATGGTGTTTGCGCAGATTCAGAAAAATTTCTTCGAGCGCGGGCAAACCTTTGAGCGAGCCGACGATGGTGACGGGCGTTCCGACTTTCGCCAGCTCATAGACTTCATCCATGTGGTCGTTGCGCAGCGCCACGCACCCGGCGGTCCAGTTCACGCCTTTACCGCCGTCGCCGTGAATTTCGATCAACCCGCCGATGTGCGCACGGCGCGAGATCTCGCCGCGCGCGATGGCTTCCCGAAAGCGGGTTTTGTCTTCATCATTGGGATAATTGATTTCGAGCGCTTTGTAGTATCGGGTGCGCTCGCGCTCTTTGGTTTTGGTGACGTGATACCGGCCTTCGGGCGTGGCATTATCACCGCGCAGCTTTTTGTGCCCCACCCAGCGCGGACCAAGCTCGCTCGGAAATTCCAAAACCATTTCGCCGGCATTATAAACCTGCGTGCGTGCCGCGATCTTATCGACGATGATGGCGACCTCGCGCTTCTCTTTCGACCACGCGACGGTTTCCGCGGCCCACCTTTGCCATTTGGGAATGTTGGTCAAATACGCGCGTAGCGTTTTTGTGGCCTCATCACCCGCGCTGCCGACATATTCGGCGGCTTGTTTATAACGCGCGGCGGAGTGAAAATAGTCCTCGCGGTGAAAGGCCAATTCGCTTTCGATGATCGCCAATTCCCCCAAAACGAAACGCGAGCGCAATTGCGATTGCATGGGCAGGTTTTCGAACTGCGTACGCAGCGTCGCGATTTTCTCTTTGACCAGACTGATGCCGGTGGCGGCCAGCCATTGCAAAGAGTCTTTGGTCACGATCGCCACCGCGGCCGCGGAATCTGCGAGGCGCGCAGTTTTGATCGTCGCGATCGTTGCCGCTCTAAATCGGCGTTCGTGGCGCCATTTTTTACTCTCTTGTTCCCAATTCGTGGCGGCTTGGTTCCAAACGGCTTCGGCTTCTTGCAAAAGCTCGGGCGCATAGATCGCGGCCTCGGCATGGCGCGCTTGACTTATTGCGAGGCGGGCTTTTTCAAAAGAAGTCAAGGGGGGAACTTCCGACGTCAGCCCGATATAGCCGAACGTGAGGAGCAATGTTCCCGTTAGAATAGAGGCCGCGGCCAAGATCCTCTTGGGCGTTGCGGCCTCGGCAATTTTTTTCAGCACCGGCATCGCAGCGCCCGCAATTTTATTCAGCGTTGGCACAATGATACCGGCGGTTCTTTTCAGCAAATCCTCTGCGGTCATCACTTTTTTGATTTGATCTTATTGATAAGTTGCCCAGACTCACTGGGCACGTGATAATAAAGCGCCGCGCACTTACCAAGTGCGCGGCACTTCATTTAGCCTTTTTAAACAGAAAACCTCGGCAGGAGGCAAATGCTTGCTCCCGAGCCGAGGTTTATAAAAACAAAGTTGAAGCTCCTGAACAGCGCGTTTAACGCCTCGTTTTGGAGATGGCGTTGTTCAATTCTTCGATGATCGAATTGATCTTCGTTACGGCCGCTTGCGCTTTGTCTCTCGCTCCGAGAAAATCGCCGCCGTTGAAAGCGTTGCCGATTTCAGCAATTGAGGCTTCCAGCGTGTTGATGTCGTTTTGGATCATCTCGAGCGCGGCGCGTCCTTCCTTGCCTTTCGGCGCTTTCTTCATCAATTCTTTGGCCGCCGCAATGCTTGCGACCAGCTGCTTCTGCAGTGTGTCAGCCTCGGCTTTGACGGCTTCCTTGTTGGCCGCCGCAGCTTGCTTCACGCCCTCGGCCGAGTTGACCACGGAGAGCAACAGGGCTTTGGCGCGATCGTAGTTGCGCATCAGCGCAAACTTCGCGTCTTGTTGCTGGATTTCGGCCGTGGCCGCATCCAACGAATCCTGCAGCGCCTTGAATTGATCTCCGGCATAAAGATGGGCCTCAGCCGCTTTCGCCGCGTCCAGGGCTGCTTGCGCGTCGGTGACTTCTTGCTTGGGCGCTTCCGCGCAGCCAAAGACAAAAGTAAGAACGAGCACCAGGCCTGCCAGCTTCACGAAACTTCTGACCTTCATACAGCTTGCCTCCTTCAGAACATTAGGAAATGTTACTTCTCGCCGCGCGAACTTTTAGCGGTGAATTAGGGGATTAAGCGGAGCGCGCGGCTTTAGACATTTATGAAAAATTTAGAATGAGTGCCTTGTGCAAAAAAAAAAGCATAGCCGGAAACTGGCCATGCCTTTGGTGTTGTAACGTCTTTTGCAGTATGGGCCATTCTCATAAAAGTGGCGAGAATATAATCAAGAGCCTGCGCCGTAGCAAGTAAAATTTTGTGATTTATGGCGTGGATTGGCTTCGTTATTTGCCTCGCCGGATGCAAAAATAACCGTCAAGTTGCCATGCCGAAAGCGTGGTTTGGTTTTCTCTACGGATGAATCAACGAAAATCCGCTTTGATTTTAGCGCGAAAAAGTATTATGCTTACCGCGCTTGGAATTGTGTTTGCCGAATTTGAATGCCGCTGAACTTCCGAAGCTCGAAAAGCATATGCCGCCGATTCGCCTCGTGTTAAAATCGTCTCTCGTAGCTCTTTTGTTGCAAGCCATCGCGCTTCCCCTTTCGGCAAAAGAAGACAACCCGCTCTCGGCTCTGAAAACCCCGGCAAAAAGTGTGTTGCAAACTGAGGCCGGTTCGTCCGCATCGCAGCCCCCCACCGAATCCGGTGAAAATTTAGGCCGATCTTTGCCACTTTGGAGCGGGTTTCCATTTGTCGGCATCCTGCTCTCAATCGCGCTCTTTCCTTTGCTTGCGCCGCAAGTGTGGCATCATCACTTCGGTAAAATTACAGCGGCATGGGCACTCCTTTTTGTCGTTCCATTTTTGCTGGCGCATCACGGTGAAGCTTGGCACGAGATCGTTCATATTTATTTAAAGGACTACCTTCCCTTCATCATTCTGCTATGGTCGCTCTATACGGTTGCCGGCGGAATTTTGATTGAAGGCGCGCCTGCCGGAACGCCTCGCGCCAACACCGTCATGCTGGCCCTCGGCACGCTCATCGCCTCGTGGGTGGGCACCACCGGAGCCTCGATGCTGATGATTCGCCCGATGTTGCGCATGAACGGAGCGCGGCAAAACAAAACGCACGTCGTCATCTTTTTTATCTTTCTCGTCAGCAACATGGGCGGCGCGCTCACGCCCCTCGGCGACCCTCCGCTGTTCCTCGGCTTTCTGCACGGTGTGCCGTTTTTCTGGACGCTTAAATTGCTGCCGGAAATGCTACTGGTCTCCGCTACCGTGTTGGCGGCATTTTTCATCATGGATACGATTTTATACCGCCGTGAACAAAGCACGAAGCGCGAAGCCAAGCACTCGGAAAGCATTCGCATTCGCGGGCTGCACAACGTGATTTTTCTCGCGGGTATCATTGGCGCCGTGCTCTTCAGCGGCTTGGTCAAATTAGGCGAGTTCGAATTTCTCAGCGTTCATTTGGCGGTGCAAGACGAGCTGCGCGATCTCATCCTCATCGTGATGGGCCTGTTGAGTTTGAAGTTCACGGCCAAAGAAATTCGCGCGGGCAACGGCTTCACTTGGGGGCCGATTAAAGAAGTCGCGATTTTGTTCGCCGGTATTTTTATGACCATCATTCCCATGCTCGCCATGTTGCGCGCGGGCAGCGACGGCGCATTGGCTTTCATCATCGGCGCGGTGCGCGAGCCGTGGCAATATTTCTGGGCGAGCGGCAGCCTCTCGAGCTTTTTGGATAATGCGCCGACCTATCTCACTTTGCTGAACACCGCACTTGGCCGCTTCTTCCCCGGACAGCCGGAGCTTGACGCGATTCATGCTTTGATTGTTGAGAAGGAAATTTATCTCAAAGCCATCTCGTGCGGCGCGGTGTTCATGGGCGCGAACACCTACATCGGCAACGCGCCCAATTTCATGGTCAAATCCATCGCCGAAGAAAACGGGATTAAAATGCCGAGCTTCTTCGGTTACATGCTTTACTCCATGCTGATTTTGATTCCGAGTTTTATTCTGGTGACGTTCATCTTTTTTTAGGACGGAAAGCCGTAGCATGTCGTTGGTCTTCATTTATGTCACGGGATTCTTGATCTCTCGTTTGAGCCTGCGCTACGGTTTGGCTGAATGGTTTTTTGCGCGCCTGTTCAAAGGCCGCGAACGTTCTTTCAAAATCCTTTTGCTCTACCTCGTCTCCGCGGCCGTGCTCATCGCCATGGTGATGCCGAACTTTTTAACCGCGCTCACTTTACTGCCCATGCTCGAAGCCTTGCGCCTCAGTTTCGAGCAGCGCCACGACACCGCGCATGCGCGCCGCTTGACCACCGCGGGCGCCGTCATCGCAATGTACGGGTGCAATCTCGGCGGCATCGGCTCGATGGTGGGAAGCCCGGCGAACGCGTTGATACTCGGCGCGGCGCAAATCTTTGAAGTGCCCGGGCGAGAAAAGATCAATTACCTTTCCTGGTTCGGATGGAGCCTGCCGCTCGTCGTGATATTGATTCTCTCTGCCTGGGTTCTGATTGCCTATCTCACCCTCTCCAAAAACGAACGCAATAGCAAGATCGCGTTGCCACAAATCAGTTCCGCGAATGGCCCCGATGCGCTCGCAAGTTTAGCATGGCGCGTGCTCGCGGTATGGTTCGGATTTTGGATGTTGCACGCCGTTCTGCAGCTTTTCGTGTCCGCGCCCGCGAACCGCATCGCTGTTTTCGGCCGCGAGCTGGATTGGAATCTTTGGGACCAAATCGCAACTTTGTTCGGCCTGGCTTTCTGCACTTTGCTCTTTGCGCCGATATTCAAAGGGGCCGAGGGAACGCGCCGTGCCGTCCTCAAAACTTCGGATTGTTTCAACAAGCTGCCCGTGCTCGGTTTCGGTTTCGTCTTATTGGCCATGGGCATCAGCGGTCTTTTTATCTTCTTCAAAGTACCAGAGTGGCTCGCGCGTCATCTCGAGCAATTCGTTCCGCAGCATTGGCCGACGGTCGCGCTGTATCTTTGCCTAACGTTCACGACGACTTTGGCCACCGAATTATTGAGCAACACCACGGTTGCGTTGGTGTTTTTTCCAATCGTTCATGCCCTCGCTCTGGCTTTGGGAATTCCTCCTTTGGCCGCATTATTGGGAGTCGGCTTGGCCTCCACCAATGCCTTCATGCTGCCGATCGCGACCCCGGCGAATGGGTTGATTTATGGCGGCGTCAAACACATCTCGCTCAAAACCATGCTCGTTTCCGGCGTCATCATGAATTTGATCAGCTCGTTTTGGTTGGCGATTTTTTTGGCCCATGTGATTCCATGGTATTATGGCTTATAAACCCTTGCGGAGGTTTTAAACCTTCGCAAGGGTAAACTCGAGGACTAAATAAACAGGAGTATCGTTGTGGAAGCTTTACAAGAGTTGTTGCGGCAGATTTACGACGTCGAAGGCATTATACGCTGGGGCGGGCTTGCGATGATTTGCGCCATCATCTTTGCCGAAACCGGCTTGATGATCGGTTTCTTCTTGCCTGGTGATTCTTTGCTGGTGACCGCGGGCGTGTTTGCGGCCGCCGGTTTGATCGACATTTATTTATTGCTGGGCCTCGTGTCGCTCTGCGCCGTAGTCGGCGATCAGCTCGGCTATTATATCGGAAAAAAAACCGGACAAGCTTTATTCACACGCGAAGATTCGCTGCTCTTCAAGCGTAGCCATGTCGTGCGCGCGCAGGAATTTTACGAGCGTTATGGCGCGAAAACCATCGTCATCGCGCGCTTCGTGCCCATCGTGCGCACGTTCGCGCCGGTCGTCGCCGGGGTGGGCAATATGAATTACCGCCGCTTCGTCACCTACAACATCGCCGGCGGAATTCTTTGGGTCTTCAGCATGTCTTTGACCGGCTACCTCATCGGTTCCGCAGTGCCGAACATTGATAAGCACATTCATTACGTGATCGCGGTCGTCATTTTCCTTTCGATCTTGCCGGCATTCATAGAAATCTGGCGCGAACGCCGGCGCAAACGGAAAAAGGCTTGAAGATCGCTTCTCGGATTTCCTCATCATTCCGCTCATGATCGTCGGCTTGCCGGCGATCATTCTCTTGCCCAATGCGAACAAGCCGCAACCAAATTCTAACCCGAAGGCACAAAGACACAAAGTTTTTTTCTTTGTGGCATTTTTCCTCGTTCTCATCACCTTTTCCTTTTCAGCTTAGGCTCGGCTTCGTTTCGCCCTTTCGCGGATAACCTCCATTGCTTCTTTAGCGAGATTTTCTAATTTGTTTTTCGCACAAGCAACGGAACTCGCGCAGGGAAGGGAGTAAGCGGCGTTATCTCATAGCGGGAGAGTTAGATGGCAACCGATAAACTGTTCCTCGATTATTCGACGCACTCTCCCGATGCAATGGCGAGGCTCGTCCGCGCCGAAGCCGACGATTATGAAGCGAAGAGCATCACTTTCAAGGCGATTGAAAAGCAAACCGACATATTTCTGATCGGACGTTCGGGGCAGCGTGTGGTGTTGATCGAAACGCAAGGCTACAAGAAAGAGAAAATGTATTGCGACATGCTGCTGAAAGTGGTGCTCTATTGTTTTCAGAATGAATATCGAGGCAGCATCGAAGTGGCAGCAATTTTCCTGGAAGAAGCGCATGCTCACGCGGCACAGCAATTTTTCGAGCAGCAATTTGGCGGGTCATCGTTGTTGCATTTCACGCCTAAAATTTTCATCTTTAGTCGCATCAAAGAAGACGAACTGCGCGCGCTTGATGATATTCATTTGACGCCGCTGTATCCTTTGTGCGATCTTTCACAAACGGAGGTCGAGCAAAGTATTCCGAAGTGGGCGGAACAGATCAAAACCGCTTCCGATATAACGGTTGAAGAGCGACAGCAGTTGTTGAGCTTCTTAGCGGGCGCCGTTTCTCATCGCATCAAAAGCATTCTGTAATCGCCCATCATCAATCGGAGGTTTTGCCATGGAAGATACACCGATTGGACAAGAGTTGGTTCAAATGGGCATCCAAAAGGGAATCCCGTTGATTTCACGCCATACCTGAGTAAGCCGAAATGAAAATCAAGCTCTACGCCATGAACAGCCTGCGGTATAAAATCGGCTTGGGATATTTGGTGCTGGTGTGCATCATTATCGCCACGAGCATTTTTTCGGTCTACAATTTTTCGCGTTTGGGCAACTCCGTCGATCGCCTGCTCGGCGAAGGTTATGAGAGCAACCTCGTCGCAGAAAACATGGTCAAGGCGCTGGAGCGGCAGGATAATGCGCAAGTTTTGATGTTCGTCGAAGACGTTGAAAAATCGCAAAACTCTTTTCGCACGCATCGCGACGGCTTTTTGAAATGGTATCAAAACGCCAACGAAGGCTTGTCGCTTCCCATCAAACCGGTCATCTTGGACACGATCATTGCAGAATATCGTTCCTACCTCGTGGCTTCGGACTCGCTTTACCTTCTTCTAAAAAACCCAAACACGCAAGCCGCGGCGCGCGATTACCACGCCACTGCGGTGCGGCCCTTGGTATATAAACTGAAAGAGCACTGCCTGCAACTGCTCGAAGTCAACCAGGAAGCTTTGCGCAAGGCGCAGGCGCGCGCGGAAGAGTTCATCAAACGCACGACGCTCGCGGTCGTGATCGTGGCGATCATCGCCGTCTTGCTCGGCATCATCGCCAGTATTCAGTTCACGCGCAATTTGCTCAAACCCGTGCTGAAGCTCACACAGATCGTGCGGCGCATGAAGCGCGGGCATTTGCACCAAAAGATCGACATCACGGTGGATGATGAAATCGGCGGCCTGCTGCGCGAGTTCAACAAAATGACGGAGCGCCTGCAAGAATACGAGGAGATGAATATCCATCAATTGATCACGGAGAAGAAAAAATCCGAGGCCATCGTTGCGAGCATTCCGGAGCCGGTTATCGTCACGGATAAAGCGCAAAGCCTAGTGTTGATGAATCAAGCCGCAGCCGGGTTGTTGCAAGCCATGGGAAATAATCTCGAAGACCAATCGTTTCAAGAAGTGCTGAAGAACGAGAAATGGGCCAAGCTGCTCGGCATGTCCGAAAAAAACGGGCAACACGACGAGCTGCTTCATTTTTCCCAAGGAAAATCTTCGCTCTATTTTCGCCCGCAGCAAACGCGCATCATCGACGAGCAAGGCCGCATCGAATGGATGGTCACTCTGCTCGAAGACGTGACGCGTTTCAAGCAGCTCGATCAGATGAAATCCGAATTTATTGCCACGGTCTCGCACGAATTTCGCACGCCGCTCACTTCCATCAAAATGGCCGTCGGCATTTTGTCGGAGCAAGTGCTCGGGCACATCAATGCCAAACAACGCGAGCTGCTCGCCGCCACGCAGGGTGATTGCGAGCGCTTGACCAAACTCGTGAAAGAGCTGCTGGATTTTTCGCGCTTGGAATCCGGCACGTATCAACGCCGCAATGAGCCGCTCAACCTTCCCCACTTGCTCGAAGACGCGCTGGCTCCGTTGCGCTTGTTGTTTCAAAAGCAGGAAGTCGCATTGGCGATGGAGCTTGATGCGCGTTTGCCGGAGGTGTGGGGTGACCCCCAGCAGATCTCTTGGGTCGTCAATAACCTCGTCAGCAATGCGTTGCGCTATACGCCCGCCCATGGCAAGGTCGCAATCTCCGCGCATCGCGAAAACGACACGGCGCAAATCTTCGTAGCGGATACGGGCCGGGGCATCCCGCCCGAAGCCCTGGCAACCATCTTCGATAAATTCGTACAGGTGAAAGATGCCAAAGAAACCACGCCCGGCAGCGTGGGATTGGGGCTTGCGATCGCGCGCGAAGTCGTCGAAGGCCACGGCGGCAAAATCGGCGTGACGAGTGAGCTCGGCAAAGGCAGCACGTTTTATTTCACTCTTCCCCTGAGACACAACGGTAATGGAAGCGACTCGTCCGAAAGTCCTCGTCGTTGACGATGAAATCAACATTCTCAAAACCCTCGGCATCTGTTTCGATTCCGTAGGCTTTGACGCGCAGCTTTATTCCAAGCCGCAAGAAGCGCAGGAAGTTTTGCGCCGTGAAAAGTTCGATCTCGCGTTCTTCGATTTGAAGATGTCCCCGCTCGACGGCATGGAATTGCTCGCAGAAGTGCGCCGCCATTCGCCCGAAACGACGGTGATCATCATTACCGCACACGGTTCGATCGACAGCGCCATTGAAGCCGTCAAGCGCGGCGCTTATCATTATTTGCAAAAGCCTTTCGACTTCAAAGAGCTGCAGCTCTTCGCCCTGAAAGCGTGGGAGCATCACGAGCTGAAAAGCGAAGTGCGTGGCTTGCGCCGGCGCTTGGCGGAATTCAAAGACAAAGACTGGGGAGGATTTCTCACGCGCAATCGCGAGGCCCAAGCCGTGCTCGAGCTGGCTGCGACCGTTGCGGAAAGCGATCTCAGCGTGTTGATCGAAGGCGAGAGCGGCACGGGCAAAGAGCTCGTCGCGCACCTGGTGCATCAAAAGAGCGGACGCAGCCTGAAGCCGTTTGTGAAAGTCAATTGCGCCGCGATCCCTGAGAATTTGTTGGAGAGTGAGCTGTTCGGTCACGTGAAGGGCGCATTTACCGGCGCATTAAAAGATCGACAAGGCCGATTCGAGCTGGCGAACACGGGCACGATCTTTCTCGACGAGATCGGCGAGTTGCCGCCCGTCATTCAAGCCAAACTCTTGCGCGTTTTGCACAATAGAGAATTTGAAAGGGTGGGCGAGAGCCACACGCGCCAAGTGGACGTGCGCGTGATTGCCGCAACGAACAAAAACCTCGATGAGGCTTTGAAGGAAGGGGCTTTCCGCGAAGATTTGTTTTATCGCTTGAACGGCGTGCGTTTGAAGCTCTCACCTTTGCGCGAGCGCTCGGAAGACGTTCCGTTGTTGATTGAGCATTTCATCAAAAAATTTTCAAAAGAAGCGCCGCTCGAAGTTTCCGCCGAGGCCATGAAAGTGCTGCGCAGCTATCGTTGGAGCGGCAACGTGCGCGAATTGGAAAACGTCATGCAACGCGCCGTTCTCGTTGCCCGCAACGGCGTCATCGAACGCAGCCACCTCCCCGAAGAATTTCTCGCCGCCACGCAGCGCGCCGATCACACCCTCACGCTCGAAGAGCTCGAGAAACTTCACATCCTTCGCGTGCTGCAACAAGCGGAAGATTATCAAAAAGCCGCGGAGATTTTAGGCATCGACCCGGCCACGCTGTGGCGGAAGCGGAAGAAGTACGGGCTGTAGCATGATGCCATGCTCTCGCAACGGCTTGGCCGTTGCATGATTAAATCGCATTCTTCGTCCCCACTTTTCAACTTCGGCCAAGCCGAAGTCGGAGCCTTTAAATCCCACCCATGAAAATAGCGATTACTGCCGACTTGCACTGGGGCATCTCCGCGCGAGGAGATCGCTGCACGGTGCGGCTGGCGCAACGTGTCGTGCAAATCAATCCCAATATTCTCATTCTACTGGGCGACACGGGCGTGGAGAAAGAAATGGATGAGTGTTTAGCTCGGTTTGAAAAATTTCGCGGGGTGAAATTGCTGGTCGCCGGCAATCACTGCCTTTGGTCCGAAGCGCGTAATGTAGATTCGATGAAGATTTATCGCGAGATCATCCCCGCAACCGCAAAAAAGTTTGGCTTTCATTATTTGGATGAAAAGCCGTGGCTCGCGGAAGACGGCTCGCTGGCGATTGTGGGCAATATCAATTGGTATGATTACTCGTGCGCCTCGCCGATCATTGCCGCGAAACATCCCGACTGTGAGACCATGTATCGGCGCAAAGAATTTCTCAACGGGTGGCACAATGATGGACGCTTCGTGCGGCTCGGCATGTCGGATTCAGATTTCACAAAGCATGTGTTGGCGCAATTGCAAACTCACCTCGAAGAAATGAACCAGCACGCGAAACTGTTGCTCGCGGCCGTTCATCACCCGCCGTTTCCGGAATTGTTTTATCCTGCCAAAAACCAACCTTCCGATGACGATTTGATCTGGCCGGCTTATACGAGCAATCGCGCGATTGCGGAACTCTTGCCACGATATGAAAAGCTGCGCTACGTTTTCTGCGGGCACACACACGCCGCACGCGCTGCTATCGTCGGTCGCATTCGCGCGTTCAATATCGGCGGGAATTATGATTGGAAGCGTTTGGCTGTGCTCGATCTTCCTTCCGAAGAAGTTTCGTTCGAAGTCTTTCGATAAGCGTTCGAAATTTTCTTCATGCTCAACTCCACTTCTTTATCTCTCTCACCCCGAAATACACCACCGGTCCTGAAAGTAGCGCAGCCGCTGCAATAAGAAATTGCTTCGTATCAAACACGCCTTCACTCCACACCGTGCTGCCCATGGCCACGAGTGCGATGATGTAAGTCGGAATCATCGCGAGGAAGATTCCCGGTTTGCCGAATGGAATTTTGAACGGGCGCGGCAAGTTCGCGTGCGTGCGCCGCATGGCCCACACGTTCGCATACAATAAAAGATTGCTCGACATTTGAAACCACGAATAGATGATGATGAGCTGCGTGAAATCGAAGAGCGCGAGCAGGCTGTACGTAATGCTGCCGAACAACAACGCCAGCGTGGGCGTGCCGAATTGCGGATGAATGCGCGTGAGGCGTTTGGGAAGAAAGCCGTCTTGCGCGAGCGCGAAGGGATAACGGGAAGCCGCGAGCATTGTTACGTTCAACAAGAGTGCGTTGCTGCACAGCGCGCCGAACGTCATGAAATGGCCGAGCCACGCGCCGCCGATTTGCGTTGCTGCAGAAGAGAAATACGCACCCGCCCAATCTTGCCAATTGCCGAGCGCGGCCAAGCCTGCAACTGTGGGCAACACGTAACTCAACATGGCCAGCGTTGCTGCGAACAAAAGCGCGGGAGGAAAAACACGCTGCGGATTCTCCACTTCTTCGGCTGCGGCAGAGAGTTTATCATAGCCGGAATACAGCCAAATCGCGAGCACGAGCGCGCCGCCAAAACCGGTGAGCAGATTTTTTCCGGGCGCGAACATCGGCGCGAAAGGATTGTGCTGCCACTGCGCCACGCCGAGCGCGATCATAATGACAAAGGGCAGCAATAAAATGATACTGAGCAGAATTGCGGATTTGCCGACGACATCGATGCCGCGCACATTGAGGTAGTGCAGCGCCCAAATCAATGCGAGGCACGAAAGCCAATGCGGGAAGCCGCTTGCAACTTGTGGAATCCAGTTCTTCAAATAGTCCGTGAACAGCACAGCGAACAAACTGTTCGTGACCACACCACTCATCCATGACCACCAGCCTGCTTGAAATCCCCAAAAATCTCCGAAGGCCATCCGCGACCAGCGATATTGTCCGCCTTCAACCGGCAGCATCGTCGTCAGCTCGGCCACGGCGAACGAAACCGGCACGCTGAAGATGAACGGCATGATTATCAGCGTAAGTATTGCGATGCCCGGCCCGGCAGTAGAAATCATGTCTTCCAACCCAAACGCGCCCGCGCACGCCGCGCCGTAAATCATGAACGCGAGTTGGAGGAAGGTGGCTTTCTTAATAGTGGATGAGGACATGTGTTGCGACGCTTTCCCTTTTAGTCGTTGCGTTTGTTGATTGTTGATCGTGGGTCGAAGGTCTAGGCCATAAGGCATTCAAAGTCAGAATAAAGTTCTGAAAGTTTTTGGCAGAATAATTTTTCGGCAGAATGATTCTGCTGTTGAATCATTCTGCCTGAAGTTTTTTGTGCTGCCCAAAGGGCTGCGGTTTTCAGCTTGTCTGAAAATCCGCTGCAGAACCTTAATCTATTCTATTAAAAGTGAAATCTTTGCTTTTAAAGCAAACGCTTTGAACGCAGATTTCCACAGATCGACACAGATAAAATCAGCGCAAATCCGTTTTGATCTGTGTCCGAAGATTTTGGTTCCGGCTCGTCCGGGTTGAGTAGCAGATGATCAAAACGCGCGTTGCAGTTCACGATCAACCATCAACGATCCACGATCTACCATCTTCGACCCTCAATCTTCAACTCGCCTCCTACACCTCCGCCGCAACGCGATGCCCGGACTCCACCGCGCCGTTCATGTAGCCTTGCCAGCCCGCCGTGTGCTCACCCGCGAAATGGATGCGGCCTTCGGGCTTGGCGATCATGGTGCGCACGGTGGTGATTTCGCCGGGGCGGAAATAGGCATACGTGCCGCCGGCCCACGGGTCTTCTTGCCACCACTTTGCATAACCTGCTTCGAAATGTTTCGGCGCTTCGGGATGAAGCTCTGCAACCTTTGCGAGAATTTTTTCCACGCGTTGCTCTGCGGGAATGCTCGCCATCTCCATGCCACTTTTGTCGGGAATGTATGCGAGCAGAATGCCGCGCGGGCCCGGCTGGCCACCGGTGGATTCATACACCGAGCCGATCATGTTCTGCAAACTTTTCCGTGCCTCGGTTTCATATTTCAACCAAAAGCGCTCGCGGAATTGCAGCGGGGCCTTGAGAATTTGTCCATATGCGAGCGTGTTGATGGCCTTCATTTTCTCCGCAGAGAGCGCGGGTGTGATCTCCATCTTGCGCACGCACGTAAACGGCGCGGCAATGATCACGTGCTGGCCGTTCATGATTTGCTGCTGGCCATTCTCCAAAAAAGTAACTTGCACACTCTTCGCTTCGTGCGCGATCTTCACAACTGGTCGCGCGTAATGAATATGCTCGCGCAAATGCTTGGCAAGTGTCCTCGGCACTTGATCATTTCCGCCCGCAACGCGAAAGCTGGCAGGCGCTTCCGGCAGCGCAAATTCATTGAGCATGTGTAGCGCGGAAATGCTTTCAATGTTGGTCGCCATCAAGCCGGAGATTTGTCGCTGCATTTGTTCGATCATATCCGGCGGCGCGTCCATCTGTTTGAGAAATTCATAGAACGAGAGTTTGTCCAATTCGGGCAAAGAGGGATTGAGATGCTCAAATGAATTGACCCGCTTCGTCGCCTCTTCCAAACGCTCGTGCGTCTTCCGGCCGCGCGGCGAGTATTGCAAGCCTTCGTCCTCGTTGTCGCGAAAGCTGCCGCGATAAAGCGGAAGCCCGAACTCGTCGATGTAGCGCAGCAAATACTCGTGATTGCTCTCCACCCACTCTGCGCCGCACTCGGCATAAAGGCCATCCGCAAACGGCTCGCGCACCGTGAAGACACGTCCGCCCGCTCGATTGCGTGCTTCGAGAATAGTCACTTCATGTCCGGCTTTGGTGAGTTCATATGCAGTCGTGAGCCCGGCCAAGCCTGCGCCGATAACGATGACCTTTTTCGGGCGATCCGTTTTCTGTCGCGAGAAAAACTTTGCAGCGCCGGTTTGCGCAAGAGTCAATGCGGGACGAAGAGGAATCGCTACGAGCGCGAGTGAAAGTGTTTTGAGGAAATCACGGCGGGACCAGGAATGATTGAATTTCTCAGAGCGGGTAGGATGTGACGGCATGTGGAAATGAACCTCCTCATTCTCATGAGCAACCTGGATGCTTGGCGTAATTTTGAAGGCGAATAATAGCGGAATCAGCGCAATTTAGCAAGGCGAGAAATGGAGGAGGAAATTAAGAATTGAATTTGAGATCGAGGGGTTTTACATTGACAACCAGAAATTTCACCCACGGGTTTCGAATATCACATCAAGCGAAACGGAGGTTTAACATGAAAACGGCTTCGATCAAAAAGCGGAAGAGGATTGTCGTAAGGCACGTCGGCATCTCGGGCCTTAAACGAAAGCTGGCCGGTTTCGAGAAGAAATACGGGATGTCAACACCGGCTTTTGTGAAAAAAGTTTGGAGCGGCGAATTAGAGGAGTCCAACGACTTCATCGACTGGCTCGGGCTTGCTGAGATTTATCAAGACATGATGAATGGGAGAAAAGCATGACATTCGATGGGTACGTCAACATTATCGAAAACATGTTGGCAAGGCATTGGGGAATAACTGATGCACAAGTCACCTCCGATGTATTCGGCCCTGGACATGGCATCGTCTCTGGCACAATTGTGCTTCTTGATGGTTCTTACATTGATTTCTCCGAAGAGATTTTCATTGAAGACAGTTCGGTGGGCAAACGCCGCTATCGGTATCAATACGTCAAAAACCAGCAAGCATTCTTCCGCTACGACAATTATCCCAACCATCCCGGCTTGCGCCCGCCGTTTCATCACAAACACGTTCCCAAGCGCCGGCTCGCTCATTTGAAGGAAGCGCCCAAGATTATCGACGTGCTCGAAGAGGCGCTGCGATATATGTTTTAAACCCACCTGCCACGATCTACTATCTTCCCATTCTCATCAAACTTCAACGCGAGTTTTCTTTGCGCTCTTCCAACAAAACTTTGAGCTCTTCTTGAACAGGTGAAGTCGGTCGCTTTAGCTCGCCTCGGCCTTCTGTCGCGCCAGCATGGCTTCCACTGCGGCAATTGCTTTGGGTCCCCAGAATTCCTCGTACTGCAAATCTTTTGTGCGCGCGATGTAGCGATTTCTCTTTTGCGCGTGCTTGAGTTTTTCCATGGCCTGCTCTGTTTCTCCCATATACCAAAAAATTACAGCTTGGCTCAACAAGTAACGAGCATAGCGCGGATACTTTTTCACAACTGGCTCGGCGTATTCTTTGGCTTTCTCTACCTCATCTTGTTCTAGATAAAAATGAGCTAATGCGATGTCGTTATCTGTATTGTCATTCTTATCGACTGCTTGTTTGAAGTAACGGAGTGCGCTATCGATATCCTTGAGCAGCCACATGGCCTGCCCCCGCAATCGTGTGATTGAGCTATCCAATCGAAATTGGTTTGAATAGCGATCTAGAACGGGCAACGCATTTCTCGGATCGAGGTGAATCAAAGCTGTGCCAAATTGCCTAGCTTGATAGATTTCTTCAGCTACAGAAGCGGCCACTAAAATCGAAAGGGAGTCTGTAGCGCCCAATCGCCCTAATGCTTCTGCAATTCTCGCACGATTCAACGCATTGGGGCGAATCAATGCTGCAATTAAAGATTGAATTACAGCAGGGTCGCCCAATCGCCCCAAAGCTTCGGCAATGCCCCAAGATGATTGATTATCTCCAAAGTTGAATGAAAAAAGGATAGGCTCTACAGCACTAAGGTCGCCCATCTTACTTATTGCCCAAGCAGCATGGTTACTTACCCAATTATCTCCGTCTGCAAGTGTAGCATGTAAGACAGGTAAAGCTATAGCATCGCCTAAATCACCTAATGCCCAGGCAGCATAGCCTCGTAGGTCACGATCTTCGCTGTGCATAGCAGTAACTAAAGAGCTGGCAGCGGTAACATCGTTTAAGTTACGCAATGCTTCGGCAGCAGCAAATCTTACTGTGCTGTCTTCATCTTTGAGCGCGGCAATAATAGGTGGAGCGGCTGCAAGATCATCCAGCTCTCCTAATGATCTAGCTGCAGCGGCACGTACCTTGAATTCTCTGTCTCGAAGTAAATCAATCAGTGGGGCAACAGCAACTTTATCTTCTGATGCACCCATAGCCGTGGCAACGGCGCAACGTACATTGCTACTCTCGTCGTTGAGTTTGTGCAAAATTGTATCGATAGCAGGCAGAGCCTTGAGTCGTTTTAGTGCCACACTGACGGCAAAACACACGCGTCGCTCTTCATCATACAGAGCATCGAGCAAAGGTTGAGCAGCAGTGGAATCCTCAAGGGCCCGCAACGCGTTTGCGGCAGTTTCACGTACATCTCTATTCTCATCTTTAAGCGCATTGATTAGAGCGGGCAAGGCCGCCGAATCCTTCATTTGCTGAAGAGCCTGAGCCGCGCTCCTACGCACCTCTGTCGCCGTATCTTGCAAGGCTGTACACAAAGCCTGCGTTGCAGAATAAACTCCGAGTCTCCCCAAAGAGCTTGCTGCGACTCTGCGAATCTCCTTGTCTTCGTCGTTTAACGTTGTGAGCAAAGCAGGCACGGCTGACGGATCGCCCAAATGCCCAAGCGACTGGGCTACTGCTTTACGCACATTTCTCTCTTTGTCATTCAAAGCGACAACGAGAGGTTGGGTTGCAGAGTAGCCTGCCATCGGACCTAAAGCTTTGGCTGCGATTTCTCGAATTTGGTTTTCTTTGTCACACAAAGCTTCGATCAAGAACGGCACGGCTTCCGTACAGACTATTTGAGCCGTAATCAATACCTGTGACTTTACTGGAAGAGAAAGATCGAAATCTGCTCGAGAAAGAAGCCCAACTAGTTTTTGTTTTGCTCGATCAACACGACCGGCACGTAGGTCAAAAATTATCGCGTTCGCACTTACGGTTGGCCAAGGGTCGTCAATCAATTGTTCTATTTTCTCATCCTTTATCGAGGCAAAAGACTGATCATTCAAACAACGCAGACTCAATCTCGCCAATTCCTGTGCTGAATGCACTTGTTCGTCGTTAGATTCAAGTGCTTCCATCGCCTTGAGGCCGGTTTGACAAAAGTCGCTTAACGCCTCGCGATAAGCTTGTAAGTGATCATTGAAAATTGCTGTTCGGACCTCGGCCAACTCCAAAGTCAAAGCATCATTCTGCGAAAGCGCGCAACTCGTCCATGCCAAAGCTTGACAAGCCAAATACTGCAATTCTGGCTCGGAGGAACAAGACACCCGATTGAGTAGCGGGACAATTCGCTCTTCTTCTCTGAACATCAGCAAACGTTGACACGCGCGTTGGCTGATATTGTCGTGAAATTCAAAAGCAATGAATTGCAGCAACGGTATGGTCGGTTCAATTTTGCCCCCACCCAGTAATAGCTCGCACGCTTCGAGCCGATCACGATAACCAAATCGCAAAGCCAGCCAGCGAGCGGCTGCCAATCCCACTTCTTTGTTGCCATGTTCGATGAGGCTTTCCAAAACCAAGCGGTATTGATTGTCGCGCTTCCAATTGTCTTCGCCAATGGAACTCGATAGAAAATACAGCGCCGCCGCCAACCCAAACTCTGCCTGCCCAGCTTTTAGTAACGTCGTAATCGCCTGAGCCGTGTTATCATTAGCCGTTAAAGCCGTGTCGCGCAGCAATTGCCAATCTAAATGAATACTTTCTCCTGCTTGCAATAGAGCTACTGCAGCGTTTGTGGCTTGTTCTGGGTTGTGTTCAACCAAATCCTTCAAGACGGCAATCGCTCTGTCGCGATGCGCGGTGTCAAGCAAACGGTTCGCAGCTAGATAGCGGACCTTTGAGGATACTTCGCTACTAGCCAGTTCAACAAATTGTTCGTTGGATTGTGCTTTTGAAGCAAGTGCTGCTATCCATCTTAAAGCATGTCGGTTTTCTTCCTTGCTCATACGGCTGACAAGCGCATTGATCAAGGCATGAAAACCATCCTTTCCCAAAACTCGAAGGGCTTCTTCAGCGCTTACTGGCCCAATGCTGGAACCGGA
>Ga0247727_10007214_pt1 | contig 21339 bp, 16 predicted proteins | sample WisWelCaveWW1625_FD_202498 | JGI IMG/M metagenome (GOLD analysis project Ga0247727, IMG submission 202498) | Biofilm microbial communities from Wishing Well Cave, Virginia, United States - WW16-25 | ecosystem: Environmental > Aquatic > Deep subsurface > Groundwater > Cave microbial mat | place... | reverse complement strand
TGAAAGATAGAGGGCCGGAAATTGAATGCCGAACCGGGGGCGTTTGTCGGCAAATAAAAAACGCCGAGGCCGGTCGCCACATACAAGGCGCCGCGATGCCGGAGAATGGACGCCACAAAATCTTTGATTCCTGACGGCTCCCCGTACAGCGATAGCGGTGAAGAGATTTCAACGCGCGCGACACCGTAACCTTCCGCCAACCAGATCGCGCCCTGACGATCGGCAAAGATAAAATTGACGTCATTATCCTGCAAGCCGGCGGCTTTGTCCAAAAGCTGGAAAAGACGCCCGTGCCGGTTGATAATTGCAACGCCGCCGCGTAATGTCGCCAGCGCAAAAATGTTATTCGGCAAAACCGCGCCGTGAGAGAGTTGATTGGCGCGCAAAAATTTCGCGGTGGCGGGAGCGGTTGGAAAAGGCTGAAAGGAAATGCCGTCGAACAAAAACATCCCCTGCTCGCGCGTGCCAAGCAAAATTTTGGTCTCGGTATAAGGCAGCATGACATAAATGCGCTCATCCTGAAATCGCGCCCCGTCGCGCGCCAATCGCAAAGAATCTCCGGCCAGCTCGAGCAGCCCGATATTCCACTGCTGAATGTAAACGCGATCGCGAACCACGAATAAACCAGCAAACGAGGTGGCCGGTTTCCAGGCTTGCATGTGATGATCGTCCCAGCGCAACAGGATTTTATCGGTGCGAAAATAGACGCCCTGCGAGGTGGCATAAGAATACCACACTTCATTAAACTCGCGGTGCTCCGGTTGGACGTGATCGAGCAAAGAGATAAAGCGCAGATCGCCCAGAGAATCCGGCGCGAGGTAACCGAGGTCGCCGACCGCGCCGACATAAATGCGACCGTTTTCGTCGACGGCCAATGATCGTACACCGGACTTGTTGGGCGTGGAAATCAAGCGCCACGAAACGCCGTCATATTCGAGAATGCCGTTCCAGTTGCCGAAATACAAAACGCCGCGCCGATCTTGCGCAATGGCCCAATAATTAAACGCCGCGCCGTATTCTTTCGGATTGTAGTTTCGAATGAGAGGCCGGCGTGCGGTCGGAGAGTCCGAGGCCGCAAAGTCCGAAGTCGAACGGGGCGATGAGCGTTGGGCGAACGCATTGGCAGGCGCGCCGAGGCAAAAGAAGATCGCGAGCGCGATGATTTTTTGCACGGCCTTTCCAATTTCAAAAAATGCACTTGGCCCGAGGCGTTGCCAACGACAACGGCAAGATAAAACTTGATGAGGCATGAGAAATTTTACAAAATCATCCGGCGAGAAGCAAGGGGAAAAACATTTCGTTGTGGCGAAAAAATTTTTAATATGGCAGCAGTGCGCAAAGCAGAGCGTATTCAAGGCCGTGTTGGCAAAGTTTTGATTCGTTTGAAACCGGCTCTACAATCTGCGCTTTCAGCTCGTGCCCAGAAAAACAAACGTTCGCTCACGCAGGAAGTTCATCATCTGCTTGAAACCAGCCTCGTTGCGAATTGAAATTTGTATTTTCTTTCTTCCGATATCCGAGATTTCAACGTCTATCGTTGGAAAGACAACAAGCCTTTTGAGAATTTATTCTTGAAGTAAAGACTCTCCCGCCTTTTTCACTTTTTCCGTTTTCTCTTTTTATCTTTTTTGCTTTTCTCCGGCAGTCCATTTTGAAGCGGCAGCGTGTTGGCTCCGCATCAAACAGACCACGTCGCAATCCGCCAGGGCGAAAGCAATTTCCTACGCCCGTCTGGGCCGCGACCAGCCGGCTACGCCCGTATGGGTTTCTAAGCGCGTTTGCTTGCGCCAGGCGTTGAAGCCCGCTGCTTCCAGGACAAGACTGCGTCCAAGGGATGGATTTTTTCGACGAGGCTGCGGTCTTTGGAAGAATAGCTGATGAAAATGTGAGGAGGTTTTCTATCTCTGATTTATGTTTCACTTTTCACTGCTGCTCTTACAATCCTACAGCCCTTCCAGCCTTAGAAAATGCACCCGGCCAGATTGTTCGCCGACAACTATAGTGCGGTCATCTGGTGTGACCGTGCAACATGTCATTGGACTTTCTCCAATAAAAGCCGCGATTTCTTCTTCATATTCGAGATTCCAAACTTTGATGGTTCTGTCATGAGAAGTGGATACTACGACCCTTCCATCTGGAGTAATCGCCACATCTTTGACCAAATCATTGTGTCCTTTCAAGGTTCTGAGGCACTCTCCAGATTGGAGATTCCAGATTTTGATGATTTGGTCATAAGAAGCCGATACTATGGTCTTACCATCGGGAGTGCTCGTTAAAGCTGTAACCGGCCGATGATGCCATCCTAGAGTTTTAAGGTATTTTCCAGATTTGAGATCCCAGATTTTGATGGTATTGACCCGAGAAACGGAGACGACAGCTTTACTATCAGGGGTGATTGCCATAGCGCGAATTTTATTACTGTGTCCTTCCAAGGTTTTGACGCATGCTCCAGAGGTAAAATCCTAAACTTTGATTGTTTTGTCCCAAGAAGCGGAGATCAAAGCTTGACCATCCGAAGTGATTGCAATCGCGGTGATCACATCGTTATGCCCCTCTATGGTATTAAGGCATGCTCCAGATTTGAGATCCCAGAATTTAATGGTCTTGTCCCATGAAGTGGACACTAATGTCCGACCATCTGGAGTGCCCGCGACGGCGGTGACCACGTCGGTATGCCCTTCCAGAGTTCTAAGGCAGACCATAGAGTTGATATCCCAAATTTTGATAGTTTTGTCCCAAGAAGCGGACACCATGGTCTTACCATCGGGGATGATCACGACAGCAGCAACCTCTTTTCTATGTCCTTCCCATGAATTATGGTGTATCTCGGATTGTAGATTCCAACTTTTGAGGGTATTGTCATTTGAAGCAGATACTGCGACTGTACCATCGGGTGTGATAGCCACATCATTGACCAAACCACTGTGTCCTTCCAGAGTTTTGAAGCACTTTCCAGAATGGAGATTCCAGATTTTGAGTGTCTTATCCCAAGAAGCGGACACTGCACTCTTACCATCTGGAGTGATCGTTACGGCCTTAACTAAACGGTCATGTCCTTTTAAGTTTTTAAAGCAAGCGCCGAATTGTAGATCCCAGACTTTGATGATGTTTTCACTACAAACTAACAATGGACCTTTGCCATCGGGGTCAATCGCTACACTAGTGACTGGACCACTAGCTAAAGTTTCGCGGCATGCTCCGGATGGGAGATGCCAGACTTTGAGAGTTTGGTCATCGGAAGCAGACACTATGGTCTCGCCATCAGATGAAATTTCGACGTCAGTAACTATGTAGTTATGTCCTTTTAGGGTTTTGATGCATTTTCCTGATTCGATATTCCAGATTTTGATGGTGGTATCATGGGAAGCAGATACCACGTTCTCGCCGTCCGGAGTGATCACCACGGATGAGACCGAATCAGTATGTTCCTTTAAGGTTTTAAGGCACGCACCGGATTGAAGATCCCAGATTTTGATAGTGTTGTCATGTGAAGCAGACACTAAGACTTTGCCATCTGGGGTTATCGCCACAGCAGTAACCTCGTATCTGTGTCCTTCCAGGGTTTTAATGCACTTTCCAGATTGGAGATTCCAGACTTTGATGGTACGGTCCCTGGAAGCAGACAAAACAATCTTGCCATCAGAAGTGATAGTTACGGCAGTAACGCTATCAGTATGTCCTTCCAAGGTGCGCAGCAACAACCCACCGGGTAACGTAAGACTTGGCATTAAAGGACGAAGCCATGGCGTTTTGGCCTTGTCGGTCGCATTTTCTAATAAAGATCGTATGCTAAGTGAATCCCGCGCCTGCAAGCGTCCGTGCAAATGTCCTGGTAGTTGCTCGGAATCGACCGATAGTTGGTTCGCAGAAAGCCGCAACGTGCTCTGCACCAATTGCAACTCGTGATCTTCTGGGAAAAAATCATAGTCCGGCAATAGGGCATTAACTTCGAAAAGCTGGAGTTTTTTGGAAAGCCAGTCGTAATTGAAAAGCAGATTACGCAAAGTCGTGGATAGGCCACTCTGAGTTAAATGATATGCGAGATGGCGCCATAGGTAAGGCTCATCCACTGATAGCTTTGTCCAATTTTGCAGACCATAAGCCTGTAAAAATAGTGCATGCATGATCGGCAGGTTTTCGGCTTGCTGTTCACGTAAGAAAGCTCTCACTACATCGTGCAAACGGACCGTGCGAGTGTTTAGGTCGAAGTGGAGCAAAAGCGAAAGACGGTGCAAACGATCACAAAGCGCTTCGGTATCAAAATCGTCGTAGCCGGCATGCAGCCACAGCTTCTCAAGCGTGATCAGAGGAATATCGAGATCTTCTGGAAATATGGCCAGTTCAGTATAGCATACTCGTTCCTTTTCATCCAGTAATTCGAAGCTCACCTCGAGTGTTTTAGAAATCGCTTGGGTACGGTCGGCGGCATCGCGAGCATCGAAGGCAGTCAAACCTCGTTTGTCCAACGCGCGATTAACGTAGGCGATGGCTTCCGCTAGAGATTGTCGCTTGTTGCGTACGCGGTCACGCAAAGTGGCGTTGGCGAGTTTGAGCAGTAAAGGCCATTTGCCAAAACGCCTAGCAAGTTGATCCAATGTAGTTTTCTCGTTCGCCGGAAGATCAAACCCAAGCAGGCTAATGGCCTCGTTCGGGCGCATAGCGTCGAGATTAATGCCTCTAGCTTTCGCCGGCAATGTATCCGTATTACGAGTGGTGATCAATCGGGCACAATATGCGCCGCCTTGCAGGAAAGGGGTCAAGTGGAAGCTGTTCCAAACGTCATCGATCACTAGTAGAATATCGCGGTCGGCCAGCAACTCCGCGAGTCGGGCCGCTGCAGTCTGAGCATTGGAGAATCCCGGGCGCTCACCACACAGGGTATAAATTAGGTCTTCAATTTTCCCTGTCAAATCACCAGGAAACTCACCCAATGTAATCCAAAGGATACCGTCATCAAACGCATCCTGAATACGCTCGTCGTGGCAAAGCGCTTTGGCCAAGGTAGTTTTACCATAGCCGCCAGCGCCACGCAAAGCTGCAGTAATCGCGATTGGTTCTTCCCTTTCTTTATCAAGCAAAAGCTGGAGTAATTGTTCGTATTCGTTTGGCCTGGGTACAAAATCATCCGATAGGTCTTCGACCATGAAAGGTACACGCGGCGTGTTACAAGTTTTATTGAGATCGTTAATAAACTTCTGCCATTGTTCTTCGATAGTCAGGTCATAATAATGCGCGTACTGCATCCACCGCGGCAAACTTTGATGAATGTTATGCGAAAACGGTTCACCTTTCACCGGATACACGCATACGCCCTGCTGTCGCGCATAGCGCCATTCTTTGCGAACAATCGGCGAATGCATAGCGCCGTCCGTCAGCACCAGAACCATAAATCCTACATTGTCCAGCGCCTCAGTGATCTGCAGCCAAAAATCACGTCCGCCTTCGAGACTGATAATATCTTGCCACAGCGAAACGCTCTGCTGTTCCAGTTTTTGGCGAAGATCTTTGGCAAAGTCAAAGCCGTCCTTGCGCGAGTAGGAGAGGAAGACACGAGGTTTATGCTCCATATATCGCATGTTGTGTTTTGATGCTACAAATGACTAAAACGTTTGGAGTGGTCGATTCAAGCAACTGCCAGTTCTTCTGATTTCATCGAGAGATACTCAAGGATTTCCTGCTGCCTTTGTTGTATCTGGAGCAAATAAGGCGCGGCCAAACGCTCGTAGTCAAGAGCCGAATGCGTGCGACGGGCGGCTTCGAGGAAACGCCACATTTTGTGAACATCTGATTGCGCCTGGTGCAATTGTTCGTCGTCGACGAGTATCATATTTTGATCTCCACAGTTGGTTGGTGTTGTTGCTGACGATCTCTTGAGAAAACGTCCAGCATATCTTGGATATGGCTTTCGCCAATGGTCTCAGTAACCCAGAACAAATCTACTCCATAGCGTATCCGGCAGACTTCATTTTGAAAGACTTCGGCAATTTTGCCTTTCAAATGGGAAGTGGTGAAACTGGCTGCCATCACAACAAAAAAATCAACGTCATTAGGGTTGGTTTTCTCAGAAACAAAACTACCAAATACAAAGACCCGTTTTGCTTGTCCAGTGGCACGGAGTAATGAAATAACCGATCTGGCTTGATTAAAAAGAAACTGCCGCCGTGGTGTGCTTGCACCGTATTGTTTGGCAAACTCATCCAGCGGAATAAGTTGAGGGTTCATTTGGTTTGCTGTGATTGTCTTTTATTTCTTGAGCAATTGTTTTTTGATGCCTTCATTTTAGCAAAAATTCGTGAGAAAAACAAACTTTTTCCCCTAAAAACGCAAACGCCACTTGTTCATTCAAACGAACAAGTGGCGTTTGCATTGCAAGCCACTAAAAATATTGTTGCGAGCGCAGAGCTTTTACTCGTAACTCAAGGCCTTGACCGGATCGAGTTTTGAGGCGACGATGGCCGGCCACATGCCGAAGGTCAAGTCGACCATATTTAAAATTGCAATGAATAAATCTGTTCTTGCATTGAATCGATACTTCTTAAAAGAGTTTCCTTGGGCTCATTTTGAGAGATTTTTTCTTTCAAATTTTCCAGAAATTCTATCAACAATCTCTCCAAGCGTGCATCAAGATAGGCCTTTGCAAATTGTGGATCTTTCATTTGATCCTGAAGGAGTTTTTCATAATTTGTCATTGTTTGACCTCTTGAGATATAGTTCGCGCAGTTTGATGGCTTTTTGTATTTCTTTCTGAGGCGTTTTTTGGCTTTTTTTGATAAATCCGTGTGTGATTACAATTTTCGCTCCCTGCTGATAAAAATACAAAATTCTCGTAATTTTATTGGGCAGCGAAATTCGCAATTCGAAGATGCCTGCTTCAAGGTGCTTTGACAGGTTTTCTTTAATCGGCAAATTCTGATTCTTGAGTTCCAAAAAATAGTTGATCGTTTCAAATACTTTGGCTCTCTCTTTGAGAGGCAAGCCCAATACAAATTCCTCAAAAGGTTTTGTATTCGGCAACTCTATATATTCAACATGCCAACTATTTACCATGATGAATGAAATTAACAAAAAAAATTATGAAAGTCAAGAAAACACAAACGCCACTTGTTCACCTCAACGAACAAGTGGCGTTCACATTTCAAGCCACAAAATTAACGCACAAAAGTTACTCGTAACTCAACGCCTTCACCGGATCGAGTTTGGAGGCGACGATGGCCGGCCACATGCCGAAGGTCAGGCCAACCATGGTACAGAAAGCCAGGCCGCCGAAGGCCCATTCCATCGGCACTGAGGCCGCGAAGCCGGTAAAGAAAGTGACGACGTTGCCCAAGCCGAAGCCGGCCAATACACCAAAAACGCCGCCGACGTTGCAGAGCACGATGGCCTCGATGAGAAATTGCGTGAGAATATTCCGGCGTTTCGCGCCCAATGATTTTCTGAGGCCGATCTCGCGGGTGCGCTCGGTCACGGAGACGAGCATGATGTTCATGATGCCGATGCCCGCGACCACCAGCGCCACGATGCCAACCACGAACGCGCCGACCTTGACGCCGGCGGTCGCCTCGTTGAAGGATTTGATCATGCTGTCATTGGTGAAGATGGTGAAATCATCTTCCTCGCGCGGCGGCACTCTCCGCTCCGCGCGCAACACCAGCCGCGTTTCTTCGATGGCATCCTGCACCAGCGCCACATTTTTGGCGCGCACGGTGACGTTGACCGAGCGTGCGTCGCCGCGCTGATCCCGCATGCCAAAAACTTCCTGGAAGGTGGTGATGGGGATGATACAGTAGTTGTCGTAATTGCCACCCATCGACGAGCTTTTTTCCTCGAGCACGCCAATGACGCGGTACTTGCGGTCGTCGAGTTTGATCGTCTGCCCGACCGGATCGGTAAACGGAAACAACGTCTCCGCGATGGTGGGGCCGATGAGGACGACAAAATTGGCGGCCTTGATATCCTGATTCGTCAAGTTGCGGCCCGATTCCACAAAATGCGTGTTGTTGGCGCTATATTCCGGCGTGCCGCCACAGATCGTCAAATTTTTTTCGGTGGCTTCATTGCGGTATTTCGCAATATGTCCGAAATCCCATAATTCGGCGCCGACGATATCGACGCTGCTCACTTTTTCGCGAATCGCATCCGCGTTGGCGACCGTCACCGGCTTGCGGCGCTGAATCTTGCGCCAGTCCACGTTGTTGTTGAATCCACGCGGCCATTTCTGGACTTGGAAAGTCGTGGTGCCCAGCACACTCATTTCCTTTTCCATCGTATTCTGAATGACCGAGATGCCGGTCATCACGGCAATGATCGAGGCCACGCCGGCAATGATGCCGATCAAAGTCAACAGCGAGCGGAGCTTTTGGGCGCGGATCGCGGCCAATGCCATTTTCAATGCTTCGATAAAATTCATTTTTCCTCAATTCCGCAGATATAAAAGTCAAACCCCAATTTTCCTTTAAGGCGCTAACGTAAGGCGCTAACGCGCTCAACCTCAGAATAAAATTCTGAAAGTTCTTTAACCGACAAGCAGTTTTTTAACCACCAAGACACGAAGGCACAAAAAAACAATAGACCATATCATAAAGCTTTTCTTAGTGTCTTTATGTCTTCGTGGTAGTTTAAAAATTAGCCGGGTTCAATGCTGCCCGAAGGGTTCCAAATTCAGCTTATCGCAAAACTGGCGTAGTAAATTGGTGACGGTTTTAGCCTTACAATGCGACATCTGGGTTATTCATACCTCAAAGCGTCGATGGGATTCAGTTTCGCCGCTTTGAACGCGGGCACAATGCCGGCGAAGACGCCGACTAAAACAGAAACGGTCAAGGCGACGATGACGATGGGAATGGAGATGCTGGCCGGCATCAGCAGCGCGTTGATCAGCGCGGTCACGCCAAACGACAGCAGCACGCCGACGAATCCGCCCAGCAGACAGATCGCCGCCGATTCGAAAAGGAATTGCGTCAGGATGGTTCGCTTCTTCGCGCCAATCGCTTTGCGGATGCCGATCTCGCGCGTGCGCTCGGTGACGGAAACGAACATGATATTCATCACGCCGATCCCGCCGACGAACAGCGAGACGCTGGTGATCAATAAGCCGATCAAAACGATCACGCCCATGACATTATTATACGCCGCCATCAACGAGTCCAGCTTGTTGATGGAGAAATCATCTTTTTCGGCCGGTTTGAGTTTGCGGATCTTGCGCATCTCGCCGATCAAAGAATATTCAAAATCGCCCATCGTTTCGTGGCTGGGCGCTTTCACGGCGATATCAAAATTGCGATCCGCGCCGCCGCCGAACGAACGCAAAAACGACGTGATGGGAACATAAATCTGGCTGTCGAAATTGGGCCCGCCAAAAAATCCGGCGCTGCCCTGCTTTTCCATGACGCCGACGACCCGATAAATATCGCGGCCAATGCTCATTTTTTTGTTGAGCGGATCCGCATTGTCGAAGAGCCGCTTTTTGATTTCGCTGCCAATGACGCAGACTTTCCTTTTATATTGAACATCGAGATCGGTTAGAAAGCGGCCAAACTCCGGCAGCGAGCTGGAGACCATGATGTGCTTGTCGGTCGTGCCAATGATGCGCACGTCATTCAAAACCGTGGAGCGATACTTGATGCTTTTGGCCGTGCCCGTGGTCGGATTGATCGCCACCGCCTGACTGAGATGCCGCTTCAAATCTTCGGAATAATCCAACTCGAGGTTCTTGCGATTTCTAAATTCAAACCAGTTGCCGCGCATCACCCAGGGCATGCGCGAAACATAGAGCACGTCCGAGCCGATGGCCGAGATACTCTCTTTGAAGGAATTCCCCAAACCGTTGGCGGCGGTCATGGTGGTAACCACGGCCACGATGCCGATGATGATGCCCAACGTCGTCAGCAGGCCGCGCGATTTGTTGGCGTAAATCGTGGCGAAGGATAGCTTCAGGATCTCGGTTAATTCAGTAAAGAGTTTCATGTCTGTTTTTATTCCGAATTTATGGCCCAAGAAATCCAAACATTTTCAAGCTAACTCTGTGGGCGATCTCCCTCGCTCTTCTTCTTGCTGGTCACTTCGGCGCCAATTTCCAGGTCCTTGCTGATGGCGCGATAACTGCCCGTCACCACTTCATCACCCTCCGAAAGGCCTTCGAGAATTTCGATGTGGCTGCTGCTTTGGATGCCGGTTTTCACCTGTCGCGCTTCAACTTTGCCATCCTTCACAATAAAGACGATTTCCACAAAGCCATCTTTGTCCGGCGTAAACGGCGATTTGGCTGATTCATCGGCAATCGCCTCGCCATTCTTCTTGCCCTCGGGTTTCTTCTGCAATTGGTCCATCGTGCGAACCGTCACACTCTGAATCGGCACGGCCAGCGTGCTGTCGCGCGTCTCCGTGACAATATCACAGCTTGCCGTCATGCCAGGTCGCAAGTCCGAAGTCGAGCGCGTTTGGGTGACTTCAATGCCTTTGGCTGTGCCATTCGTACCGAGCGTCTTGGCTTTGCCGATGATGGCGACTTTCACTTCGAATTCCGTTTTTTGATCCGCCGTGCCCGTGCCGGTGACTTTCGCGGTGTTGGCGATTTCCGAAACATAGCCGCGGAAAATCGTGTTCGGCAACGCATCGACTTCAATATTTGCGGTGTCGCTGCGCGAAATCGCGACCACGTCGTTTTCGTCCACTTCCACCAAGGCTTCCATGCCGACCAGATCGGAGACGACCAAAATGACGTCTTCCTGGAATTGCGAACCCAGCGCAATTTCACCGACTTCCTTATTTAATTGACTGATGGTGCCGGCCATCGGCGCAAAGATGCGCGTCTTAGAAAGGTCGTCTTGGGCTTGCTTCCGCAAAGCCCTGGCCTGTTCAACATTATTGAGCGTGGATTCGTAGCGCGCTTTTTCAACCTGATAAGTGGAACTCATGGCATCGAAGGACGCCGAGGATTCGAGTTTTTTCTCGAACAACTCTTTGGCGCGCTGAAAATCCTTTTCGGCCTTCATCATACCTTCTTTCGCCAGTCTGGCATCCGACTCGCTCGATTTCAAGCTGGCTTCGGCGCGTTCGGCGGCCGCGACATAACGCTCGCGATCCAGCTCAAGCAAGAAATCGCCTTTCTCGACCCAATCGCCTTCTTTCACCGCCAGCCTGGTAATTTTGGCGCTGACATCGGCGCTGATCTTGACCTGAATGTGCGGTTGCACCTTGCCGGTGGCCGTCACCGTCTCCACCACCCGTTGCCGCTTGACCGGCGAAGTTTCTACTTCGACGGCTTTGTTTCCATTTTTCTTCATGAGACCGGCGACGACCGCGGCGGCAATGATGACGACAACACCTGAAGCGATCAGTAACTTTTTTTTCTTCGACATTTTCGGCGCTCTCCGATTAATGATTGTGTATAGAAAGCCTGGCACCTGTCGCCTGCAAGGTGCACCTCTCCGCGTGAGTGACCCAACCACATTTTCGATAAATGGCGACTTCAATCATACTGAACGAGATTCACCATTAAGACGAGAAAATGCGGGAAATGTTTCATGGAATTCTGTTACGTTGGTTTTTTGTGGAGATTTCGGGGAAAGACTCCGCCGTCTTTGCGGGAGTAGGAGAGAAAGACGTGAGGTTTTGTCTTTGATGTTATTACCCCGTCGTGCTAAATAATCCCCAATAGAATAAAACGGATTCTGACAATCGGCTGAGTCGTTCTTCTTAAGCGGCTTCGAGCACTAACTCACGAACCTGAATCGGCTGTTCCGTTGTGAAGATGGCTTGAACGATGCGATCAACATAAAGCGCCACTTTGCCATCCAGAGTTTTGTTGTCACAATTCGGGCAAAGTGAGGCCGGCACATTTTTGACGTGAATGTGCAAGCCATTGCGATTGAAGTTAATGTTGGTTGTGCCGGACATCATCGTAGAGCGGCATTTTGAGCAGGTTTTCATGGCATTATCTCTTGCGTTTGCGGTAATTGCTCCAAGAAAATCATCAACCGATTTACTTCTCAACCCCCAAATATTTTCGGTGATTTTGCAGTTTCCATAGCACTGCCGGATGATGTTTCAAACGGCGTGCTTGGTCCGGATCGTCGAAAAGCAATTCCGGCTCGTACTCACCTTGATCGATAAACCGATCCATAAACCGCCTCTTGTTATCCTCATAGCGCATCAGCTCGGAAAGAAAATCTTTGGCGCGTTGTTGCATCGCCGCAAGATCGATTGTCTCCCCCTCGCGCAGTAACGCTGATAATTCTTGATCGAGCTGGCGCTGGCCGATGCGATCAATCGTCGAGAAATCTTTTTTGCGCCAATCACCATCCGAAGTGACGCCAAAGAGAATCAGCGTCTTGCGCAATTTGTTGCGATCATAGCTTGCCTGGCTCTCGGTCAACGCGGCAACGTCATACAAGTCCCGCGCGGCTAAACGCTCGAGCAGCGCTTTAATCTTTCCGGCAAACAACTCTTCAATGGAAACCGTGTCAAAGGTGAAGACATAATCCTCATCCAAAGGATAAACCTCCCTGGTTTGAATGTCCCCAACCGGCACCCGCATGATGTAGTTGAGATCAACTTCAAATGTGAAATGTCCACCCAAAGCGCTTTTGGCTCGCAATCGCCATTTCGCACCGGCGTGATTGGTTGGCGCATGTTCGACCGTGATGTCGCGCGATTGAATCAGCCTTTTCAAATCGCGCTCAACAATTGGCCGATCTTTCAGCATCGTTTCCCGATCCACGCCGCCAATATAATTGAGATCGATGTCAACTGACAGGCGAGGCAGAGGGAGCCAAAAGAGATTGATGGCGGTGCCTCCCTTCAACGCAAACTTTTTTCCCAACAGCGTATGCATATTGATCTCGCGCAAAAGCTCGAGCAAGATCATTTGTCGCTGCAAGTTCTTGGGCTCAAAACCGGTGCGCGCTGACAGGTTTATGAGATACTCTTTTGAGAACATCAGAACTCCTCCCAACTGCGCTCGGCAACCGCTTGGGGAACGATCAGGTTCCAACGCTTCATTAGTATTCCACCCTTCCTGGAGCGATCCCAATACAACGGCTGGGCCGGCTTGTGTCGTTCAAGCGACTGCAACAAAGATTCCTCGACGTGGAAATCTTCCCGATGTTGCTCGAGAAAAAATCCGACCATCGCAAAGAGATTTTTTTGGGCGCGAAGATCAAGATATTGTAAAACGAGGTCGTGCCGGAGGTACGGCATCTTCTCAAGACAACGATACGTTTCTTCAAAGCCGCCGCAATATTCCGGATGCTCCAACGCCTCCACCAGCGTCCGTTCTTTGCCCGTCGTCGGGATTTTCACGCCGAGCCGCTCAACTTTCTCCGTTCCAAACAACTCTTTGCCGGCGCGAAGAAGTCTCTGCGGCACTTTGACGGAGCGAAACCGCTCGCCGCGAAAGCGAATCGGGCGGCGGTAGGTTTTTGAGAAGTAATAGTGTACATGGAACAGGCTATGCCCAAAGCCAAGCATATCGAGCGCGGTGTGAAATGCCGGAACCGCATCAGGCGCAAGCTTGGCGGCGACCAGAAAACTATCGACCGGTGCGCGGCTTATAGTTTGGCCGGGACGAACAACATAGTAAACGCCTTCTTTAACCACTCCCAGTCGCCCCGAACGCCGCCGATTCTTTACAAGGTTATAGACACGCGATTTGGAATTTTTGTTGGAGCGTTTTCCAAGCGCCGCCATGAGATCGGCAAGGGTGAAGATTGGCGCCCGTTCCAGGAACTCTTCTATCGTTTCAGGCATGGGCACTTGCAAACAACTGCTGAGTTCGTTTCTTTAAGCCTAATATTGCATAAAACAGCAAGCAATTGGGGATTAAGCTTGCTGAAAAATGATATGATGGTTCCAATTTAACTAATTTAATTTAAATCAGCAAGTAATCATTTTGCCGCGCCTTCCCAGGGCGAGACTGCGTCCGTAGGATGGATTTTTCAACGAGGCTTCGGTCTTGAGAAGAATAGCTGATGAAAGTGTGAGGCGGATTTGCCATTTCTGATTGGCGCTTTACGATTTATATTTCACTGCTGCTCTTTCACACCTCCTACTAACTGACTTCAAGAAATGCACACGGCCTGACGCTTCGCCAAGAGACAATGTCTGGTTATGTGGTATGACAGCGCGCAAATTCACTCGGCCAACGACGAGCAATATGGTTGTTATTGATTAAGAAGTCCAGCACTTTTTTCTCCTAGTGGGAAAAAACGCAAATACACATTCTGTCGTTTGCATTGGCAGGTTTTGGCATGCTCGCGAGCAAGGCGCCAATATTCTTTGTTTAACTCTTCCCACCTCCTTGGCTCTATGCATTTAATTACTCGGGTTACTGGATTAAACTCTGTTCCTGTAAGCGCTAAGATTTGCAGCTTTAGTTTATCATGAGGGAAATCTAGATCCGCCCCAACTTCCCAGAGTCGCGCGGTCCCATCGTAACTCCAAGTAAGAATTTTGGTTTCTTCTTCATTAAAAAGTGCACCCGTCACCGAGTCTTCATGCTGGAAAGGAGTACCGATTTGCAGCCCAGTATGTGCATCCCAAAGTCGGGCAGTATTGTCTGCGCTCCATGTGAGGATGCGGGTTTGGTCTTGACTGAAGATCGCTCCCAACACCGACCCGTCATGCTCCAAGGGAGGGCCAATTTGTTGGCCACTGCTTGCCTTCCAGAGTCGTGCAGTATTGTCTGCGCTCCATGTGAGGATGCGGGTTTGGTCTTGGCTGAAAAGCGCACCATTAATCGATTCGTAATGTTGTAATCTGGGACCAATTGGTTTTCCAGTTTTTGCATCCCAGAGTCGCGCTGTATTGTCCGCGCTCCATGTGAGAATACGGTTTTGAGCTTGATTAAAGATCGCCCCAAAGACCGAACCCTGATGCCGAAGTGGCTGACCAATTTGTGTACCCTGGTCTGTTTCCCAAAGCCGTGCAGTATTGTCAGCACTCCATGTGAGAATACGGGTTTGATCTCGATTAAAAGTTGCACCATAAACTACCTCACCATGCTGCAAAGATCGACCAATAGGTTGGCCAGTGTGCGCATCCCAGAGTTGTGCCGTGTTGTCTCCACTCCAGGTTAGAATACGAGTTTCATCTTTATTAAAGATTGCCCCAAAAACTTCACCATGATGCCGCAATGGAATTCCAATTTGTTCCGCAGCATTTGCATTCCAAAGGCGCGCCGTACTATCGTCGCTGGCTGTTAAAATTCGCGTTTCGTCTTTATTGAAAATCGCTTCGTACACCAATCCATTATGTCGCAAAGGAGGTCCGATTTGTCGGCCACTAAGCGCATCCCAAAGACGCGCAGTGCCGTCTCCGCTCCATGTCAGAATGCGAGTTTGGTTTTGATCGAAAGCCGCTCCTCTAACTGATCCTTCATGTCGTAAAGGGATAGCGACGGGATTACCAGTGTGTGCGTCCCAGAGCCGCGCCGAGTTATCTGCACTCCAGGTCAATATACGATTTGAGCCTTCATCAAAAATGGCTCCCAATACCGGCAAATCATGTTTCAATATGAGGGCAATTGGCGAGCCTTCGCGCACCTCCCAAAATCGTGCGGTTTTGTCTGTGCTCCAAGTTAAAATATGAATTTGATCTTGAAGAAAAGCTGCACCCGTGACCGTTTCTTCATGCTGCAGTGGGAGACCAATTTGTTGGCCAGTGACAGCATCCCAGAGTCGTGCGGTTCTGTCATAACTCCAGGTTAGAATGCGAGTTTGATCGTTGCTAAAAATCGCCCCTTTCACAGCATCTTCATGTTGCAAGGACGGACCAATTTGTACGCCATTATGTGTTTTCCAGAGTCGTGCGGTACCGTCACTGCTCCATGTCAAAATTCGAGTTTGATCTTGATTGAAGAGTGCTCCACTAACCGTTTCCTGGTGGCGTAATGGAGTACCGATTGGTTTGGTTGTGCGCGCATCCCAGAGCCGTGCCGTTTTGTCTACGCTCCACGTCAGAATCTGCGTTTGGTCTCGATTGAAGATCGCACCACGAACTAATCCCTCGTGCCGCAAAGGAGTACCGATTGGTTTGCCACTACGTGCATTCCAAACTCGTGCGGTTCTGTCATTGCCCCATGTCAGAATACGAGTTTGGTCTTCACTGAAAATAGCCCCTGTCACAGCACCCCACTCATGTCGCATTGGGATACCAATTGGTAATCCATTGTGCGCATTCCATAATCTCGCGGAGCCGTCACCGCTCCACGTTAGAATGGAAGTTTCATCGTGATTAAAGGCCGCTCCGAATACTGGTGAAAAATGTTGTAATGAAAGTGCAATTTGTTTTCCGCTAGGCAGCTCCCAAAGCTTTGCAGTGCCATCCCAACTCCAGGTGAGAATGCGAGTTTGATTTTTATTGAAGATCGCTCCATAAACCCAATCGCTATGCCGAAGTGGGGGAACAATAGGCTTTCCGCTGGGCATTTCCCAAAGTCTTGCGGTACTGTCGGCGCCCCACGAAAGAACGTGAGTTTCGTCTTGACTAAAGACAGCTCCTAGAATTTTAGCATAATGTCGCAAGGGAGGGCTGGCAGCTTGTCCTTTGTGTAAATCCCACAGCCGCGCAGTGCTGTCTGCGCTCCAAGTAAGCGCTTGGGTTTCATTTTTATTCAGAATGGTTCCATCTATTTCTCCTTGATGTTGCAAGATATAAAGCAGGCGTAAGGTGGGCTGATACTTGTCATAATCGAGCAATAAATTCAATCGAAGATTTTTTTTAGGAACAACATTTATTGCCTCGGCAGCAAAATGTAAAGCTAAAAGCCGGTGATTTTCATTGCGCGCGGCGTGACTATAGTCCCAGTACTTTTTAGTTGCCGTTAAATTGTCTGCTTCAGTTTTCTTCAGCCATATAAAAGAGAGTACAAGTATCATCCCACTTACGATGCTAAACAACACTCTGCGTTGACGTAACCGTCTCTTCTTGTCACGCTGCTCAATTTCATCACGGGAGACATCATACAGATTTGCCAAAATCGTATACCAAACGCTTTCAAAAAAGCCTTTGTCAATCTTATCCTTTTGTGGACTAAATCCCCGATAGCTCGTCGCCAATGGCCTATTCATGACTTCACAAAGCGCTTCGGGAAAGGCTTTTTCCGATTCTTGTTCCGGCTTGGCTTCATTATTCGGAATGCCGGAAAGCAAAATCGGAATGATATTCTCCGGTCGATTAAGCTGGCTAAACCGGCGGACTTCATAATTCACGTACTCACTTTTTCTGGCATGCGGAGAACAAATGACAAGCAATCTTGCCGATTTCTGCAAATGCCCGTCTATAGCCTTAAAAATTTCTGTGCCAGTCATATCACGCTCATCTCGGAAAATATTGAGATGACGTTGCGGCACATTCAGCTCTTTTGGGGGCTTATAGGCTTCCAATGCTTTTTCAAGTTTCTTGGCAAAGGCTTTGTCCGCCCAACTGTAGCTTATAAAAGCGTCATATTGGTAGCCTTTGGATTGGTTATCAGAGCTGTTCATAAACTACCTCTAAAATAACTTCATAACACGGCGCATTCGTCCGAATCAGATCAACCAGCATTCATGATGTCATCATATCGTAACCAACAGGATCCTGCACACTCAAGGCACACATCATCGATCACCAGCAAAATATCGCGGTCGGCCAGCAGCTCCGTAAGTCGGGCCGCCGCAACCTGTGCGCTGGAGAATCCTGGCCGTTCGCCGCTGAGCGTGTAGATCAAATCTTCGACGCGGCCAGTCAAATCGCCAGGATTTTCGCCGAGCGTCACCCACAAAATGCCATCGTCAAAAGCGTTCTGAATGCGCTCGTCGTGGCAGAGTGTTTTGGTCCCGAACCTTCGGGATTTTGCCGTAGCCACCGGCACCGCGCAACGCGGCAGTAATCGCAATCGGCTCTTCGCGCTTGGGGTCGAGCAGCAGAGCGAGAAGCTGGTTGAATTCTTCGGGGCGTTCGACAAAATCATCCGGTTTGTCCTCGACCATGAACGGCACGCGCACAGCCTCGCAACTTTTTTGGAGATCGTTGACAAACTTCTGCCATTGTTCTTCAATATCAAAATCATAGTACTGCGCGTCCCGCATCCAACGCGGCAAACTTTGGTGCACGGCTTGCAAGAACGGCTCGCCTTTCACCGGATAAACACACACGCCTTGCTGTCGCGCATAACGCCACTCCTTGCGGACAATCGGCGATTGCATGGCCCCGTCGGTGAGCACCAAAACCATGAACTCGACATGGTCCAGCGCTGCGGTGATCTGCAGCCAAAAGTCGCGACCGCCTTCGAGGCTGATAATATCCTGCCACAACGAAAAGCCCAGCATCTCCAGCTTTTGGCGGAGGTTTCTCGCGAAGTCAAAGCCATCTTTGCGGGAGTAGGAGATGAAGATGCGAAGTTTGTCTGGCATGGAATTAACCCAATTCAACTTTATTTATCCGCTCAATCGGTTCAATCCGCTTATTTAAAAATTTTTGAGTAAGCGATTACAGCGGATGGCGCGGATAGCTATGACAATATAAAGCAAGCTTTCTTCCGGCGCAAGCGTCAATTTTGAGGATTTGAAAATATGGGAAATCCCTTTGTCGCCGGCTTCCACTGCGGCTTGCGCCTCATCAAGCTTTTTGTACAACTGTTGCATCGCTTGTGCTTTGTTGCTATGGTGTCGCTCCATCCTATTGGAATTGCATGAGGTCTTTTTCATTTGATCTTTTTATCCTTTTAGCTTTTTAATATTTTACCAGCTTCCTCGCTGCTTCTTCAATTTGCTTTTGACTCACCAGAAAAAATTCTTCCAGCGGCGGGCTGTACGGCACCGGCGTATCCAGCGCGCCTAAAACACGTACGGGCGCGTCGAGATATTCAAACGTTTCTTCGGCAATGATCGACGCCACCGACTGGCCGATGCTGCCGGTTTTGGAATCCTCCTGTACGATCAAAACTTTTCCCGTGGCGCGAGCGCAATCAAGAATCGCGGTTTTGTCCAGCGGCAGAAGCGAGCGCAGATCGAGCACTTGACACGAAATGCCGTTTTGCTCCTCCAGGTTTTGCGCGGCAGTGAGACAGCGATGCACATACGCGCCGTACGTGATCATCGTTAAATCACTGCCTTCGCGTTTGAGATGCGCCGCGCCGATGGGCAAAACGAAATCTGCGGCGGCGTCCGGCAATTGCTGTTTGATCGAGGCGAGACGATAGAGTGCGATGTGTTCTAAAAACAAAACCGGATTATCGTCGCGAATCGCGGCTTTTAATAAACCTTTGGCTTCGCGCGGCGTCGCGGGGCAAACGATTTTCAAGCCCGGGGTGCGATAAAACCACGACTCAGTGTTTTGCGAATGATACGGCCCAGCGTTGCGCAAGCCGCCCCACGGCAGGCGAATCGTCAGCGGCACGGGATGTCCCCAGCGATAATAAATTTTCGCCGCGTTGTTCACGAGCTGATTGAAGCCGCTCGCGATGAAATCGTTGAACTGAATCTCCGCAATCGGGCGCTTGCCCAACAGCGCTGCGCCGGTAGCACACGCAATGATCGCGCCTTCGGCGAGCGGCGTGTTGAGCATGCGCTTGCCAAATTCTTCCAACATGGATTTTAGAATGACAAACGCATTGCCGTAATTGCCACCAATATCCTCGCCGAGCATGAAGGCATTCGGATCGCGCCGCATTTCTTCTCCCAGCGCTTCGACAATTGCCTGCCAAAATGTTTTGCCGGTGGCATCGAATTCGACTCCGGGCGCCTCGTTGGGTTGCCAGATTTTTGGCGCCGGGAAAATAATTTTTCGATTTTCTAAAAGTTCATGTTGTTTTTGCCAGGCGCCGTCGGTAACAACCGGATGCCCGGCGAGTTCCGGCGGCGGCCACGGCGCGGCAATCACGGCGCGGGCGGCAGCTTCGATTTCGTTTTCAACTTCAGCCACCATTTTTTCCCAACCGGCGTCGTCGAGAATATTCTCCTCGATTAATTTCTGTCGGTAAATTTTGATCGGATCTTTCTGAAACCAATACGCATATTTTTCCGCATCGACATAACCGCCGGCGGTTTTCTCCGGCGCAACGTATTCTAAAAATTGATCCGGCTCTTTGCCGAAATACAGCATGTCATCATGATGCGCGTGGCCGCACATTCTCATCGCAATCATTTCGATGAGCACCGGCCCGTTTCCGGCGCGACAGGCTTCCGCGGCCTCGGTGACGGCGGCGAAAATTTCTTCGACATCTGTTTCGTCAATCGTCACGCCGCGCATGCCGTAGCCAATTGCTTTCTGCGCAAAATTAAACGCCGCGCATTGTTCCTGCACCGGCGTCGAAAGCGCGGTTTGATTGTTCTGCACGATAAACACGATCGGCATGTTCTGCACCGCCGCGAAATTAATCACTTCATGCCATTCGCCGGAGGAGGTGCCGCCTTCGCCGAGGCAGGTGATCATCACTTGCCCAGTATTTTTCAGCGCGAAGCCGATACCGCAGGCCGAACCGGTGCTGAGTGTAATCGGCGCGGCCGGCGGGATGATGCCGCAGTTAAAATCGCCGAGGTGCAAATCTTTTCCATCCGTCGGCTTGCCCATTTTACCCATCTGCGCCGTCATCACGTCAAACGGTTGCTGCCCCATTGCCAGCGCCAGCCCGAGATCGCGAATCATCGGCGCGACATAATCACCGGAATATTTCTCGTCTCGAATGAAAGCCGCGCCACGCTTTAGTCGCAACGCTGCTGCGTAAATTGCTTCCTGCCCCATCGAACGAAAACCCTTGCCCTGAAACGTCGCGCCGTCCGGCGTTTTGACTTCGCTGCCCATGAAAAATTTTTTCAAGCGCGCGTCGAGATAACGCGTGCGCAACATGCCACGCAGCGCTTCGCGTTTTTCCTCCGGCGTGAGCGAATGTTTGAGTTTAACCCGCGCAAACGCCGCGCGAATGTCGGCGCCCAGACGCTCGACGAAATATGCGGAGGCCTGCGTGAGGCTCGTCATGGGATAAATTTCTAATTCATCCCTTGAGGGAACGACTGGCGCCGGCATTCGCTGCACGGCTTCTAGATAACTTGCTTCTAACTCTTCCAGCGCCGCGAGAGAAAGTATCTCTGCCGTCCCGCTGGCGAATTTCGTGGCAAGATCATCAAAGTTTTGGCGTAATGGCTCAATCATGAGCGGTGCGGCTTGCGCGAGTGTAACAAGGATGTGGTGACGCAGCGCAGAAAATGGTACGGCAAGCGGTGAGGGCATTTTGAAACTTTCTAATTGTTGTTGGTGAACGGCTTCTTTTGACTTGCCGCTGTGCGTAAGGATTTCACCGCGAGCGACAGGCAGCAAACGTAGCGAGACCACTATACAAAATTTTCAGCAAAGTTGCAAATGCTT
>Ga0247727_10007213_pt1 | contig 21340 bp, 19 predicted proteins | sample WisWelCaveWW1625_FD_202498 | JGI IMG/M metagenome (GOLD analysis project Ga0247727, IMG submission 202498) | Biofilm microbial communities from Wishing Well Cave, Virginia, United States - WW16-25 | ecosystem: Environmental > Aquatic > Deep subsurface > Groundwater > Cave microbial mat | place... | reverse complement strand
TCACAGCTACAGCAGTTTGCAGGTTGGCGTCATGTTCGACGTGATGGAAGGCCCACGCTCTGTCGCCACCGGTCACGTTTTGAAGGTTACCTATGACAACGCGGCCTAACCATGCGCTGCAGCGAACGGCGGCGGGCCGTCGCGGTTGCAATCGGCGCGCCTCGTGGCCGCCGTCGCTGAGCTTGGGTCGTTCAACTGCGACGCGCTAACACCAACTTTGTATTTCACTTTTTCATTTTCTCTTTTTTTCTTTTTTAAATTTTCTTGACTATGACAACTATGACAGGAAGCAACCACCGCAAGGAAAAAAACGGCGTACACGTCGCGATCATCATGGACGGCAATGGCCGTTGGGCCAATGGCCGTGGACTTCCGCGCGCCGCCGGACATCGCGCCGGCGTCGAAGTCGTGCGTCGCATCGTTGAAGCCGCGCCCAATCTCGGCATCACCACGTTGACCATCTACGCTTTTTCTTCCGACAATTGGCAGCGGCCCACCCACGAAGTTAGCGTGCTGATGAAATTGTTTCGGGCCTACTTGTTGTCGGAAGCCGATAGATGTGTTACCAACGGCGTGCGGTTGAACATCGTCGGCCGGCGCGATCGTTTTCAACCGGCGATATGCGAGCTGATTGAAACGGTCGAAGCGGCAACGGCGCACGGCGATTTATTGCATCTCCGCGTGGCGGTGGATTACTCGGCACGTGACGCCATTCTCCGCGCCGCCGGCCGAATGAACGGCGCCAAAGAAATGTTACGAGAGAAATTTTCGCGTCTGCTGGCGGAAGTCGATCATAGTGGATATGCTCCCGACGTTGATCTGCTCATTCGCACCGGCGGCGAGCAACGCTTGAGTGACTTTCTCTTATGGGAATGTGCCTATGCCGAACTCTTTTTCATCAAAAAAATGTGGCCTGAATTCAGCGCCGAAGATCTTGAAGCGATCATTAAAGAATTTCATTGCCGCGAGCGCCGCTTTGGAAAAGTCGCTTCGCCGGTGAATGAAGTTGAATTTTACAATCTTTAAAAGGAGAAAAATGTTTAAAATAACTTTGTTCGTGCTGTGCGGTTTGTTCGGCTTTTTCAATCATGCTTGCCGCGAAGGCGTCGATCTGCATAACTTGCGCGCCGATCAGGTTAATTGGGCAACTTACTCCGATTCACAGTTGGGATATTCGTTGGATTAACCCACCGTGCTGGATTTGGAAGAACACGATGGCAGCGTGCTTTTCCGCAATGGTTCAGATGGCGTTCCGATATTCGTGCGCTATTCCAATGAACAAGAAGGCAAGGAACGCGACATTGGGTTTGGCCACGAGCCGGTGGAAAAAATCACGCTCGCCGGACGCGACAACAACAAGTTTATTTACACGCATCACGACGGCCCGTTCGGCACGCGCACGGTTTCGTATGTCATCGCGCACAAAGACAAATTTCTCGGCTTGGAATTTCGCACGCCCGATGAATTGAATGAGATTCAACAACGGGTCTTGTCATCGTTTAAATTTAAAGAACAGCAATGATTCGTAAACCAATTTACCTCTTTTTTGTCATATGCGTTACTAGTGGATTTTTAACGGTACTCGGTTCGATGTTGGGCAACGCTCTCGGTAAAACCGGTTTATTTGTCGGTGCAATTGTGGGAGGTCTCATCGGCATCGCCATTGCTGGCTTGATCGCTCATCGTTTTGGAATAATCGATCACGAAAGCTACGTACCCACGACAAATCGGTGGAACGATCGGCTATCTTATTGCCGCGGTGATTGCGGTTAATAACCTCCACACTCCAGTGATACCAATCCTGATTGTCGCGCTCGTTGGACTCGGAGCGATTGTAGGAAGCAACATTAAAAAGAAAAAGGTGTAAGTGACTTTTCCTGAAAACATGACTGAGAAGAAACGTTGGATCATGGTAGTTCTGTTCGCCGCCGCGATGGCCTGGGTGGAATCCGCCGTCGTGGTGGATCTGCGAACATTGGTTGATCGCATCGAGCCTTATCAAGCCAATCCGCTGCCTTTCATGCCGAAATTGGGTGAAGTCGAACTTATACGCGAAATTGCGATATTGATTATGTTGTTCGCGCTCGGTTGGCTGGCCGGCCATTCGCGACCGACGAGATGGGGGTACACCTTTCTCGCTTTCGGTATGTGGGATACTTTGTATTATGTATTTTTAAAAATTATTGTCGATTGGCCGCATTCGATTTGGGATTGGGATATTCTATTTTTGCTGCCGCTGCCATGGTGGGGTCCGGTGATTGCGCCGGTCATCATTGCTGTGATGATGATTATCTTTGGAACCTTGGTTACACAATTCGATCTCGCCAATCAATCTATTTGGCCGACACGGCGCAGTTGGGTTCTCGGTTTGAGCGGAGCCATACTTGCTTTGCTCGTTTTCATGTCGGAGGCGATGAGTTCCATTAATGGCGGCATCGAGGCGAGTCGATCGGCGTTGCCCACCTGGTTCAATTGGCCGGTGTTTATCATCGCGCTCGCCCTGATGGCGGCGCCAATCGTTGAAATCGCAAAACAAATTTGGAAGGAGGGAGGGAGAAAAGAAAATTTGGCTTTCGTTCGCAATAAGATCAACTTTGGCGCACGAGCTTTTCTTCTTTTGCTGCTTTATAAGCTCCTCTCGCGGGATACATAATCTGAGCGCCAATTCATTTTAACCGGCCCCTTGTTTGGGCGGCTTGTTGTGATCGTGTTCACAATACGAAACGATGCTGTTCGAGTTATTTCAATGAGAAAGGCGAATCAACGTGAGCAAAAAAAATATTCCCAAAAGCGATCTGGAGAGAATTGATAAAATGACAGATGATGATATAGATTATTCAGATATTCCTCCTTTAACCGATGAACAGCTCGCCTCCATGCAGCCGCTGCATAAAATCTTGCCTGAATTAATACAGCAGAGAACTCATGTGAATATTAGTTTGGATGCAGATGTCGTAAAATGGTTCAAGCAACAAACTCAAAATATGAGTGGCAGAAGTTATCAGTCGTTAATGAATTCAGTTCTTCGAGAATACATGAAACAACAAAAAGGCATTGGCACAAAAAATCGGCGGCGAGGAAGGCGTCAAGAGTTATCGACTGTAAAATAATGCAGACAAATCTGATATCACGCCATCCGATTTAAAAAAATAACTGCATTTGCACCGCCTTATCAAATTTTTCCAATCTTTGTCGAGCCAGTTGATGAATCTGCTCTTCCAACCAACTGATATATAATCGAAACGTCACACGCTTTTCTATCGCGACGATGCAGAGAGTCCGCACGGATCTGGCGTATTGCGGCCAATTCGCGCGGATTACTGGCGGCAATTTGAGATAAGTCGGGGCCTCGTCACAAAACAACTCGCTGCGCGCCAGCGTCCAGATATCACATTGTTTCTCACCGCTCGGAATGCGCTCGCCAATTTCGGAAAAATCCAAATGCGACAAGCCCTGCACCAGATGCGTCAGCTCGTGGCCGATGGTGTTGTAGCTCAACTTGCGCACTTTCAACCGAATGGTCAATTCCGCTTCAATGTCGCGAGGAATCAACGCGCTGCCGAGATGCGCGCGCGTGTAACCGACCGTAATGACTTTTCCCTGCAATTCCGGAAACAGCCGTCGCGACGCTTGCAGCATCACATGCGTGCGTCGGGTCAGGCGCTTTTTCATCAAGGACGTGAATCGAAATGGCATCGAATGATTAAGCAGTCGAATTATTGACCGGTCACTGCGAGTGACCGGTCAATTTAACTTTCAATCCCCAAAAACGAAAAGCTGTAGTTTGAACCCGCAACGAAAATAAGCCAAACGCTTGCGAGTCGAAGAAATTAAATCGGCATAAACGCCAGTCCGAACGCGCGCTCGACGAACCAGCCCAGGCCGAAAAGCAAAATCACGGAAGAAAACGCGAATACGACTTGCCGCTGAAATTTTTGTTTAGCAATCCAAAGCGTGATCGGGAAAAATATCGCCACGATGCAAAGTTGGCCGATTTCAACGCCGACATTAAAAGCCAACAATGAGGGAACTAATCCGGTCGTTGGCAGGCCGAGATCGCGCAACACGTTCGCAAAGCCGAATCCATGCACGAGTCCGAAGACGAAGGTGAGAATCCAGCGATGATTCGCTGGCGCGATGAAGAAATTTTCGGCAGCAACGTAGGCAATACTCAAGGCAATGCCGGACTCGATTATTCGCGGCGGAAGTTGGAGAATTTCCAGCGCGGCGAGAATCAACGTGATGCTGTGCGCGATGGTGAAGGCGGTAACGATTTTCACCAAATTGACGAGACGTCCGCCAATCACGATCAACGCGAAGAGAAACATAATGTGATCGTAGCCGAGAAAAATATGCTCGATGCCGAGCTTGACAAATTCGCCGATTTGCGAAAACAACGAGACTTTCCCGCCAATCATGAAGCGCTGGCGATAATTCGCTTCGGAAAACACCGCTTGCTGTATTTGCTCGCCAATCACAACTTTGACAAGATTTTTATGCTGCGCGCCAAATTTATCGAAGAAATTGACCTGCAGGGAAATTTCCGCCGGCAGCTCATTTAATTTTTGGACAAAACTAAAATTGATAAAAATATTGCCGAAATCATCCTGATTAAAGCCGCCGGCGCGACGCTCTAATGCGACCGGCGAAAAATCAATTGCGATGACGGTGTGCGTTTCGACATAATCATAAAGCCCCGGCATCGCGGCGAGTAGCTCGTCGCGATCGGTATTTGCATCGCCGTTGGTGTCAAGATTGAAATGCTTATTCAGGTCGGAAATATCGAATGTAAAAACGGCTTGCAGACTGTCAGGTGTGACCAGGATGGCGGAGTAACTTGAGTTCAAATCGTGCGCGCCGACCGGCGATATCATCAGCGCGGCGCCGGCAATGATTTCAATCCAAACGAAAAAAATCCTGCCATGCGAAACCCCTCTCCTTGCCAAAATGCTTTTTAATTTGATCACGCTTTCATCCTTAAAATAAAAAAGTCCGCCGGGAATGTCAAGCGCAAAATTTTTGCCGGGTTCAGAGCAATATTCTCCTTGCTTCTCGAGCGGCAATTTTGTAAAATAAATCGTCACTTCACATCGTACTCTTTATGGATGAAGAGATGAGAAGCCATGAAGGAAATTTTCGCCATTTTCGTTTTTAAAAATAGAATGAATTATACTGAATATGCTTTCGGCCGTTATCAAGCGGATATTGCGGCCGTTGCCGAAAAATACGATTTAAATTTGGACGATCTCGAAGTGGAGTCGTTCAGCCCCGGCCGGCTGGCAATATTAGTGGAAAAAGTCGGCGAGCGGCGTTTTAAAGTTCACCTCAATTTGGAAGAGAACCGCATCATCGCCGTCAAGCAAATGACGGCCGAGCCGTTTGAAAACAGCGACATTGACCAATTCGTCAAATATAAAAGTTTTATGAAATAGGTCATTGGCCAGTAGTCATTGAGTCATTGCTTAATGCTTTGATAAGCCCGTCGCAGCAAAGTTGCCGGATGAATGATTTCAAGCTGCACGCCGAATTTTTGACAACCATGCTGCAGTTGTATGGTGCAGCCCGGATTGCCGGTAACGACCATTTGCGCCCCGCTCGCTAAAATATTTTTCATTTTTCTTTCCAAAAGCTGCATCGATGTTTCAAAATGGGTGAGATTGTAAATTCCCGCGGAGCCGCAGCACCAGCTTGCTTCATTCAGCTCGATGTAATTTTCGCCGGCGATTGCCCGCACGATTTCTCGCGGTTGGCGCGCCACTTTTTGGCCGTGGACGAGATGGCAGGCATCGTGATAGGTCACGCGTTTCGATAAAATTTGCGGCGGCTTTTTGAAATCAATCTCCGCCAGATACTCGCTGATATCCTTTACTCGGGCGGCAAATTTTTCGGCGCGCGCCTGCATCGTCGAATCATCGGCAAAGAGACGGCCGTACGTCTTCATAAAAGAGCCGCAGCCGGCGGCGTTGACGATAATGGCCTCGACCGCCAATTCTTCAAATACCTCGATATTTTTTCGCGCCAGTAATTTAGCATTGACAGGATCGCCGGTATGGCCGTGTAATGAACCGCAGCAAACCTGCGTTCTGGGCGCCATCACTTCACAGCCATTTTCAGCCAGCACGGCGGCGGTATCTTCATTCACCGAAGCAAAAGCGACGTCTTGCACGCATCCCACCAATAGCGCCACGCGATGATCGATCTTTCCTTCTCGAGGCAACAGGCTTTCCGGAAGTTTTTCAAAAGTAAATTTCGCCTCAATGCGCGGCGACATCGGCGCCAGCGCCATCATTTGCTTCCCCAGTAATCGCGGCAAATGCCAATGCAGCGCTAATTTCTCCAGTCCCGATTTTTGATAAAAACGCAGCAGCTTCGCCAACCGCCGCAATCGCGCCGGTTGCGTAAAAATCCGGCCGAGCATAAAATTTTTGAGGCGCGAACTTTTCTGCTGTAAAGCGCGAACTTGCTCCACTTGCGCTCGCGCCGCTTCAACAAGCGCGCCGTATTGGACCCCGGCCGGACAGGCGGTCTCACAGGCGCGGCAATCGAGACAGAAGGACATCTCGTGCATGAAAATTTCATCGATCGCTGTCTTCCCCTCGGCGACATTTTTTATCATGCGAATGCGGCCGCGCGGCGAAGAGATTTCGCGCGCGGTCAAAATATAAGTTGGGCAGGAGGAGAGACAAAAGCCGCAATGAATGCATTGACGAAGCAATTTGTCGTCAGGGGCAAGAAGGTTAAAAAACGCCGGAGGAGATTGAATGGCGTCATTGACCATCAGGTCATTAGTCATTAGTCCGTTCAGCCATAGAGTCTTTAAAGTTAAATCTGTGCTTTTTCGGCAAACATTTTTAAAACCGCGAATCAACGCTAATGAACGCTAATATTTTTATTCGCGTTAATTCGCGCTCATTCGCGGTTGCCCTATTTGGTTGCGGCTCGTCGTTGTGGAGCTCAACTCAGAATAAAATTCTAAAAGTTTGTTAGTTGATTCACGCCCAATTTAACGCGGAGACGCCGGAGCGCACAGAGAAAGCACGGAGAAAAATATTTTAAGGCTTAAATAATTTTTTCAATCTTTTCTTCGCTTCTTCTTTCAAGCGCTCGGCCTCTTTTTTGGCGCTATCGGCCGCGGCTTGCTTCAGTTTTTCCGCTTCCTGCTTTTGTTTTGCCAGCGCGGAATTTGCGGTGTCATTTGCCGCGGCTTTTTGTTTTTCCAGCTTCTCTTTCAAAAGCGAAGTGACTCCCGCCGCCACGCCTCTGGCAATTTCGGCGGTGGAGAATTTCACTTGCGGATCATCAATCGAGCCGCCCACGCGACCCATCAAATCAACCGTCCCGCCTTGCAACGGGTCAATTTTACTGTTGAGCAGTTGATTGACGAGAGAATTGGCGCGCGCATTCAAAGCCTTCGCCGGAAGACGCAGAGTAACGGCGTAATCAATGGACCTGTCGATGCCATTCGATCCCGAAACCACAAAGCCAATGCTGTCGATCATGAAGCTCACCGGCTCCAGATAGAAACGCCCGTTTTGAATTTTATAGGCCGAATAGATATCTTTGAGCGGCAGCCTGGAGAGCCGGTCGATATTCAAATGCTCCGCGATTTTCGTCAACGGCTTGAAGTTTTCAACAAAGGCCTTGCTGACTTCGATCGCGCCTTTGCTATCCAAAGTTCCCCACACCGGCACCAACGTCGTATCCAGATCGGTATTCAGCCGGAAGCTGGCATTGAAATTTCCTTTTATGTATTGCGCAATCGGCGCGAATTTCTGCACGGTTAAAAAACTCGCAAAAGTTTCGCCAAAGCTGAAATTCGTCACCTTGAGATCGAAGAAGGATTTTGGCCGCGCCTTTTCCGGCGTGCTGTATGAGCCATTGGCGACGAGCGAGCCGTTCAATAAATTCATTTTGAAATCCAGCAAATGCAGCGCGCGCGCTTTGAGCATGAGCACGCCGCCGGCATTTTGGAGGCGCAATTTATCATACAGCACTTCTTGAAAATTTGCGTTCATGGTGAATTCGATCTTGTCCGGCAATTCCACCGCGTTGAGCTCGCCCTCGTCCGACATCCAGGGATTCAAATCAAAAAAATTCGAGTTGAGCGACAGCGTTCCTTTCAAGGTTTGATCTTTCATCAAATACGGCAAAAGGTTTTCCAGCGTGCCATCCGCCTGCAGATCGCTTTTGCCCAACGTGCAGGCGAAATCCGACAGTTTCACTTGCGCCGGCGTGAACGAAAGGCGCGCGCCTTTCACCGCGAGTCGTTCAGGCAAATCCGCCGCGCTGTATGCGATGTTGCTGAAAACGATGTTGCCGTCCGCATGAAAATTTTCATATTGGCCTTTTTCAATGCTTGACATGCGGCCCGCCACACGCAGATCGGAATTGACCACGCCGCTGATTTCAGTTTTCGGATTCAACGGCATCAGATTCTTGATCTCGTCGAGATTGATTTTGCCTTTGAGATTGGCGGTAACCTGCGGATCGGAAATCGGAGTTTTCACCAAAGCCGTGGCCTCAAAAGGCTCCGCGCCCAACTCAATGTGAAATTTTTTGAGATCGATAACCGTCCCATCCAGGTCGCCGCCAGGATTGTTGGTCACCAGCTCGAGATTCACATTATTGACCGCGGTGGGCAACTGAGGATATTTAAACATGCCGTTGTTGACCAGCAATTGCAGGTCGAAGGCGGGATACTGTTTTTTGCCATACGTTCCTTTGAGCTTGCCTTCCAAAGCGAATTGTCCGGCGGATTTGAGCTCGGCGAAATCTTTGGCGAAAATGGCGGGAATGAGCGAGACGAGATTTTTAAATTCATTTCTGGGCGCGTTGAAACGCAGATCCAGATGCATATTCTCTCCGGCCATCGCCACGGCGCCGTCGAAGTTCAGAAACAAATTATTGAGCCGCAATTCATTTTCCAACAGCGTAAACTTTTTCGCCGCGGCGTCAACCTCGACGTCGGCTTTGAGCCGGGTATTCACCCGGTGCAAATAATCGATGCCGCCCGAGCCGAAAGTCAGCGAATCAATATTGGTCAGCGTGCGCAGGCTGAAACGATCCTTGCCGAAATCGCCGCTGCCTTTGTGATTGAGTCCATCCGCCGTCACCGACATGCCGGAAGCTTCGTCGGCATAAGTCAGATAACCCTCGGTGATGGCATACTCTTGCAGCTCCAGCTTGAGCTCTTTTTTTTCAGCCTGCGCTTCCGGTTTTTCCGGCGCCGATTCTTTGGTGATATTCCAATTCACCGTGCCGTCTTTCAGCGCGCGTAATTTGAGGCGTGGCCGCTCAAAATTGATCGAGACGATTTCAATCGAATCGCCGCGAATCAAGCTCATCAAATCGATGCTCGTTTCAAAATTCGCCAGAGAGATCAGCGTATCGCCGGCGAAAGGCGGATTGTTGACAACGGTTAGATTTTTGAGATTGAGCGTGAAGTCAGGAAAATTCCGCAAGAGATTCAGGCCAAGATCTGCGAACTCGAGTTTAGCATTGAGATTTTCATTGGCTTCCTTTTTGACCAGGGCGACGATCTTGTCTTTATAAAAAATCGGAAGCAAAATGAGCCCGATGAGCAAAAGGCCCAAAACGATTCCGGCGATGAGAAATATTTTTTTCATGGCTGTAACCCGATTGATATATATTGAAGCGATCAACAATGAATGGCGGCTGCGAAGCTAAAACTTCGTACTCCGGTTAACATGCAATTGTTGGCGCACGTTTTGAATTTGATCGGCGTGGCGCTCGGTGTGGGCGGCAAGAAACTCCAAATACTCGGCGCCGTTGAGCGCGCCGAATGTTTTCGTCATGAGCCACACTTGTTGTAATTTTGCCAGATCCGTCGTGCTGGCAAAAGCTCTCGTATCGGCGCGACCGCGCTGAAAACCGGTCAGCAAAAATTTTGGCGGCAGATCGGGCGTCGGCTGCATCTCTTCCCGCGCCTGCATGAGTTGCTCTTGGCGGCGATAAGAAGCAATATCCGCAATCGGCTCGACTCGCGGCGGCGCGCTTTCGCGGCGGCCGTCCAAAAGCTCTTTGATCATTTGCAAGCGCTGCACTTCGACGAGAATCAAATGGTGCACGATTTCGCCGACTGCCCAGCGATCCGGCGCCGGCTTTTTATTCCAATCTTCCATCGCAAGCCCGGCGAGACTTTTTTCCAACACTTTCAGGCTGGCATCGAGCCGTTGCAAAATATTTTCGCGTTGCTTTTCCATAGTCGTTAATGGAATTCTTTTTCGTCAATCACTTCCAATAATCATGTCATGCTGGAAGCATCTTTTTCCATTCAAGCATCGTGCTGGATGGCAAAAGGATTCTTCCGAATGACATTATGTTTTATGCCGATTTGCGTTCACGTATTCACTTTTCAATCGTTCCATCATCTGCTCGCGGCGATCGTACAAGCGTTTCAATCGACGGGGACGGTGTTTCGCCAATGCGTAAGCGGTGAAAATCGGCATGGCAATGGTGGAATCACAGTAACAAACCGTCGTGTCCGGCAGTTGGTCGGGATCGATTTTTCCCCAGCTCACGGCTTCGCCCGGCGTCGCGCCGGAAAGCCCGCCGGTGTCGGGACGCGCATCGGTGAATTGTAAAAAATAATCATGGCCTTTTTCGGCGATGCCGAGAACTTCCTGAATTTGCGGCTCGGTTTGCAATAAAAAGTTTTTCGGCGAGCCGCCGCCAAAAATCAACACGGCGCTTTTGCCCTTTCGTCGTTTGGCATCAAGCACGATGGCCGCCGTTTCATTGACGTCGGCATTCACGTCATATTGCAGTTTGTTGCCATCCAGAACTTTGGCCGCGACATTCATGCCGATCGACGAATCGCCTGGCGAAGAAGTATAAATCGGCACGCCGTGTTTATATGCAGCCGCCAGCAGCGATCTTTTTTTCAGGCCCAATTTTTTTTCGCGTCCCGCAACATATTTTCCGGCGAGATAATGAAACTCCGCCGTGCTCATCGGGCGTTGAAATTCCGGCGCTGAAATTATCTGGCGATAAAATGCATCGGTGTCGAGCAACACATGATAATCGAAGAAAATATCGTAAATCCGCACGACACCTTGCTCGCGCAGAATGACGTCATTGGCTTGAGGCGAGCCTTGATGCATCGACAAGCCGATGCCGAAATGCGTGTCATGATAAAGATTCGCGCCGGTGGAAACGATCCAATCGACGAAGCCGTTTTCGATGAGCGGAATGATCGCCGCCATCCCAAGTCCCGCCGGACTCAGCGCGCCGGTCAGACTCATGCCGATGGTGACATTCGGCTGCAGCATTTTTTGCGTAAACAGCAGACACGCTTCGCGCATTCGGCCGGCATTGTAAGCCAGAAAAGCATTTTCGATTAATTCGACAATGCTGGTTTTCGGATGAATCCCGTTTGGGGTGATGGCACGCCCGGAGAGGAAATTTTTTGCTTTGGGCATGGAGGGTTTTCGAAATAGAATAAAGATAAAATTTTAAATTGCCAAACTTAAAATATTTTTTCAATTAACCCGACAAAGGTTGGATTGGCAAATGTCAGGGCAATCAGCGCGATAGCCAAAAAAAGATTCAGCTTGAAATTGAGGCTCTTGAGCCTTTCGTCCATCCTGCCTTCCAAACTTTTGAACTTTTCGTCGACGACATTGAATCTCTCCCTCATTTCATTTCCCAGACTCTCAAACATCTCCCTTGTTACCAACTCTTTTCTGAGTTCCTCTCGAATTTCAATTTTGTTCTCCATAATTCTCAGCGCACTTTTTCATGCTGATGAAGAATTTATACAAAGCTACACAACTTTACTTGAATAACTCTGAATGGGAACCGGTTCTTTCCAAAATTAAAGTATCGCCAGTCGTTTTGTAAATCAAAATCCAATCGGGCTCAATATGGCAATCCCGAAATCCTTTCCAATCACCGGTAAGAGGATGGTCTTGATATTTTGTCTCCAATCTCTCTTTAGCAACTAATTTTCCCACGACAAGCCGAAGCTTGTTGAGGTCTTTATTTTGCTTTTCGACTTTTTTATAGTCTTTCTTGAATTGGTTGGCATAAACAATTCTCACTTAGCTAATTCCTCAAATAACTCATCAATACTTCCGACCTCATTGAGCTCTTTGCCTTCCTCAGATTTCCGCAGCGTTGCAGCTGTAAGCTCGTTAGGAATTTCAGGAATTCGCATCTCAAAAGGAATTCCTCTGTGAAGTGTGACTTGAGTAAGATACATCGAAATAGCTTCGGACAAGGAAATATTAAGTTTATTCAGAATTTTTTGAGCATCGGTCTTAACTTTTGCATCAATGCGGGCTTGAATTGTTGCTGTTCTCGCCATTATTTTATCTCCAAGCTATACGTGTTTTTCCAATTTCAATTAGATTTTTAATTTCAATTTAAAATAGATAGGTTTCCCGACAAAATCAACTAAAAATGCGGCTATTATATTATTGAGATCAAACCGGACTTTTAAATAAGGCCGGTTTATCTCAATGCGCCGGCTTTAAAAATTTTACGGATTCGGCGGCGCGCCTTTTTCGGCGCCAAGCTGATTCAAAATGAATGCAAAAATGAACGCCTGTTCTTTGTACGCATCGTAGCGGCCCGAGGCGCCGCCGTGTCCAGCGCCCATATTGGTTTTAAGCAGCAGCACATTGGGATCGTTTCGCGTCGCGCGCATTTTCGCCACGTATTTCGCCGGTTCCCAATACATCACCTGGCTGTCGTTCAGCGAGGTGGTTACCAATATATTTGGATACGCTTTCGCTGCAATGTTGGTATACGGGCAATACGTTTTGAGATAATCGTACTCCTCTTTCTTTTTGGGATTGCCCCATTCCAAAAATTCGCCGACGGTCAGCGGCAGCGATTCATCGAGCATCGTGTTGATCACATCGACAAATGGCACGGCGAGATGCGCCGCTTTGAAAAGATCGGGCCGCATGTTCAACACCGCGCCAATCAACAAGCCGCCGGCGCTGCCGCCTTGAATCGCTAAATTCTCTTTCGAGGTATATTTTTCGCGGATGAGATGTTCGGCGCAGGCAATGAAATCGGTAAAGGTGTTTTTCTTTTTCATCATCTTCCCCTCGTCGTGCCATTGCTCGCCCAGATCGCCGCCGCCGCGGATATGCGCCAGCGCATAAACGACGCCGCGGTCGAGCAAACTCAAGCGCGAAGGGGAGAACGTTACCGGGCTCGAAGCGCCGTACGAGCCGTACCCATAAAGCAGCAGCGGGTTCGCGCCGTTGCGTTTGGCACCTTTTTTATAAACGATAGAAATCGGCACCGCTGCACCGCCGGCAGCTTTGGCATAAATGCGTTCGGAGGTGTAGCGCGAAGGATCGTAACCGCCGAGCACTTCGGTTTGTTTCAAGAGTTTGCTTTTGCCGGTTTCCATATCATAATCAAAAACCGAACTTGGCGTCACGAAAGATTGATAGCTGTAACGAAAAATTTTCGTGTTGAATTCCGGATTGTTGCTGGAAAAGGCCGAATAAACCGGCTCGGGAAAAGCCAGGTTCTGCGTTTTGCCGGTGCGGAAATCTTGCACGCGCAATTTCATCAAGCCGTTCTCGCGCTCGCTGAAAACGATATGATCTTTGAATAAATCAATGTCTTCGAGTTTGACGGCGGGGCGATGGGGCAGCAGCTCTTTCCAGTTTTCCGGACGGGGATCGGCATCCGGCGCCGTCACCAACCGATAGTTCTTGGCATTTTTGTTCGTGCGAATATAAAACAAATTGTCGCGATGATCGACTTCATACTCATGATCAAATTCGCGCGCCGCGAGAATTTTTAACGAGGCATCGGGTTGATCGCTGCGCAGATATTGCGTCTCGCTGGTTTCCGAGCTGCCGGAAGCGAGGAAAATAAATTTTTTGTCGCTGGCGCGATACGTGTAGATCGAATAAAGCTCGTCCTTTTCCTCGAAAAGCATTTCATCATTTTTATTGCCCAGCACATGGCGGAAAAGACGATACGGACGTTTGGCGTGATCTTCTTTAATATAAAAAAATGTTTTGTTGTCGGCAGCCCACGCGGCAGAATTGACTTGCCCGATACTGTCGGGAAGAATTTGTCCGGTTTGCAAATTTTTAAATTGCAATTTATACTGCCGAAATCCCGTGGTATCGAGCGAATAGGCGAGCAGATTGCCGTCGTCGCTGACTTGATAAAGTCCAAGCCCCAAAAATTTGTGCCCTTTCGCCAACTCGTTCAAATCGAGCATGATTTGCTCTGGCGCTTCCATGTTGCCTGGCTTGCGGCAATAAATCGCGTATTGCTGGCCTTCCACCGTGCGCGTGTAATACCAATAATCGCCGAGCCTGTACGGCACGCTCAAATCGGTTTGCTTGATGCGGCTGAGAATTTCATTATAGATTTTATCCTGCAAGCCGATGAAAGGTTTGGACACGGCCTCGGTATATTTGTTCTCCGCTTCGAGGTAAGAAATAACGTCCGGATTGGTTTTCTCGCGCAGCCAATAATAATTATCGACGTGCGTCTCGCCGTGCATTATCGTCGTGTTGGGGATGACTTTGGCCACCGGCGCTTTGTGATTGTTCATGCTCATTTGGCCAAATACAATGGCCGGCAAAATGAGCATGAACATGAAGACTAATTTTCTGTTGCGTTTCATAGCGCAAAACCTTTCATCGCTAAAATGTTTTGAATAACCAACGATAAAAGCGACCAGCGGATTTTTAAAAAATATTTATCCGTTGGCCGCTTTTTATCCGTTGGTCAAATTTATGACTCGTGACTTTAAAGTGATTTCGGCGCGCCTTTGAGATGCTTATCGACAAAATCCAAAATGGCTTTATAGCCTTTGATCTGATTTTCTTTTTTCACAAAGCCGTGCCCCTCGTCTGGAAAGACGATGTACTCAACCGGCACGCCGTTTTTCTTCACGGCCTCGACGATCTCATCGGATTCGACTTTGAGCACGCGCGGATCGTTGGCCCCTTGCAGCACGATCAACGGCTTTTTAATTTTGTCCGCATGAAAGAGCGGCGAAATCCGGCGCAAATATTCTTCATCCGTCACCGGATTGCCCATTTCTTTATAGAGCGCTTCGCGAAATGATTCCCACCAGGGCGGAATGCTTTTTATCGTCCGCACCCAATTGGCAACGCCAAAGATATCGACGCCCGCGGCAAATTCATCCGGGCGAAACGCCAGACCGGCCAGCACCATGTAGCCGCCGTAGCTGCCGCCGATGATGCCGATTTTATTCGGATCGACATAACCGGTGGCGGCCAGAAATTTTTTGGCTTCGACGCAATCCGCGAGATCTTCCTCGCCGTGTTTCAAGTCATCCATCTTGTAAAACGTTTTGCCGTATCCGGAACTGCCGCGATTGTTCACGGCGATGACGACATAACCGTGATTCACCAGATATTGAATGAGCGCGGAATATCCGGCGCGTGATTGGCCGCCCGGACCGCCATGCACCCAGATTAACGACGGCGCTTTCTCGCCCGGTTTGATTTGATGCGGCTTGTAATAGATCGAGGGGATTTCCACGCCGTCGAACGATTTATAACGCACGACTTTTGCCTCGACCAAATCGTTCTGATCGATTTCCGGATTCATCGTGTTGGTGAGCTGCGTGTATTTCTTCGTGGCAAAATTATGCACGAACAAATTATTCGGCGAGCGCGAGCCGTTGAGATAGAACGTCATCAGCTTCTCGCTGCGGGAAATGTTGACGGAAGTAATCTCGCCGTTCGGTAGCCTGGGCAGCATCAGCGGTTTGTTGGTCGCCGTGTCATAAATCTTAATTTCGGTTTTGCCGTCGTTGTTAATGCCGGTGACACGATATTTGCCGCTGCGCGAGAAATAGGCGTACATGATATCCCAGGTGGTCGCGTCGACTTTTTCGGATTTGCCCGTGGCGAGATCGTAGCGCTGCAAATACTGGAATTCATTGCCTGCGTCGGTGAGATAATACAGGCTTTTTGATTCCACGCTAAAAGTTGCCGGCGAGTTTTGCACGTCGCCTTCGTGCGGCGTTAGATGCTTCAGCTCTTTCGTTTCGCGATTGTAAAGATAGATGTCGGAGTTGTTGGTCGTTATATTTTTTGAGAAGGCGATATAACGTTTGTCATTCGAGATATCGCCATAATCGAGGCCTTTGTCGTCTTGATAAATCATCTCAGGCGTGAACGCCGCGATATCCATTTCGTAAACGTCCATAAAGCGTTTATCGCGTTGGTTGAAGCCATAAAAGAAACTCTTTGTGATTTTAAATTTGTCGAATTGCGACCGCAAAGTCAAGGCGATTTTCCTTGTGAAAGACGATCCTTAAAGCTATTTTGAAAAGCCGAATTTTGATTATCAATACGGCGCTTGACGTCGTTTATATCGGCGTTGGCAGCGCGCTGGCCGCTTCAGGAAAAGAAAAATTAAAAGGGCATGGCTACGGCGTGATTGTGCAGGGATCGTTTCTGTTTTTGTTTGACGGGATTAATTATCTGCTGCCTGGGTTACGTCCCCTCTCCAACTAATACAAATGGCGCCCACAAAAACGGATGTGAGAAGGAAACGCCGTTCTCGCGAGTGCGGAGCAATTTCAGTTTGGCTTGCCGTAAGGCTTCAGCTTTGCTCATGCCGGCTTTCAAATTTTGATAGAAAATTTTCATCAGCGCGGCGGTTGATTCGTCGACGCTCCATAAACTCACCAACACTGAAGCAGCGCCGGCGTAGAGAAATCCGCGCGTCAAGCCGATCAGCCCTTCGCCGCGGCTCAATTTGCCCAGGCCGGTTTCGCAGGCGCTTAAAGTGATCAAGTTCGCCTTGAAGCAGAGATTGAAAATTTCATACGCATGCAGAAAGCCATCTTCCTGGGGATCATCATCCTGCGTAAAAGCGATGAGCGAATACATCGGCTGGCTCTCGTCCACGATGGCGTGGGTTGACAAATAAACATGAGCAAAATTTTTTGCTTCGTTTTTGAAGCGCTCTTCCTGTGCTTCCTTGCCGATAAATACGCTTGCCGGCTGCATGATCTGTTTCACCTCCTGCACGTCCCGATCTGACAGCGGCGCAAAGATTAATCCCTTGCTCGCTTTAAGACGGATGTTCATCGCGCTTGAATCCGTAAAGCGTCCGAAATCGGGACTGCCGATGCCGAATAATAAATTCGCAGTCTTGTTCGTATGATCGCAACTCGATTTCTCTAATGCCAAAAGACTTGCTGCCGGCAGATAGGTGATGGCAAATTTCTCGATTAAATAATGAACATTTTCGTAACGCGAGAAAGTGACGTTGGCATCGAAACGCTTGTTTTCAACGCCAGTCACCAATGCTTCGAAAGGAAGGTAGTGTAGAACACCATCGGGCACGATGAGCAATGAGGTGTTAGGCGCAAGATACTTTTCAAGCGGCTGAAATAATTTCTCATAAAGTTGCTGCGCCAGCTTGATGTCAAAGGGCACATCGGCAAGATTGCGAATTGTGCCTTCTTTGACTTGCTTAAACGGCGCGCGCAATCGGCCAATCCAATCTTCCAATTCTTCGCGTTTAACTTTGAGCACTTCGCAGTGAAAGGTATCCGCTTGAATGACATAAGCGGCCACCATTTCCGGGCCGGCAAAATATTCCACTAACTTTTGGCGCGGCAAAAGTTTTTGCTGAATTTCTCGCAAGCCAAGCGGCGGCGCAATGCCGAGCAGCTCCGCGTCACGGGCGCGCGTGAGACGAATTTCATCAGCGGCCTTTTCATGCTCGCGACGGCTCTGTTGCAGACTGTCATTCAACGCGGCAATAAGTTTTTCATTGCGTTTGCTTTCGCCTTTGCTGTATTCATAGCGCAAGCGATCATAGATTTCCCGGAGCTTTTGTTCCCAGAAACGATAACGCGGCGAAATCCCTTCGGCGAGGTTGCGATGTTCCGGTGAAAAGATTTCTAGAAAGCTGCGCGCGCGGAAACGCTGCAAGTAGTTAAAAGCTTCTTCGAATCGGCCGAGACGAATGAGTAGGGTAATAACGGATTCATAAATCTCTAACTTGCTTTCGATGAATTGAGTTCTGTAAGACTCAATTTTTAATCGCTCGCGCACCGACTCGATGCCGTCGATGGCTTGTGCATAATATTTGAGCGCGTCGTCATAGCGTTGTTGCTTCTCCGCCGTTGCCGCCAGACTGCTTTGCGATTCATAAATGAGCTCGAAGGCATTCATCTTTTTTCCGATGGCGAGCGCCTTTTGAAAAAAAGCGAGCGCTTTCGTCAAGTCGTTTTGCTGTAGATGCACGCTGCCCAGGTTGAGATATAATCGGCCTTCCTGTTCTTTTTGGCCGATGGCCTGCGCCAGCGCCTCATCGTACTTTTTCAAGGCGAGTGGATAATTTTGCCGTTTGGCCTGAAGATCACCTAACGCCATCAGCGCCTCGACGACGCCTTCCTTATAGCCAATCGCGCGCGCCACATTCAGGGACTTTCTGAAACTGGTGTCCGCTTTGTCATCGGCTTGGCGGGCTTCATAGATCCTGCCCAAATCAGCTAAAATACCGAGTTCAGCTTTTTTCAGGCCGATGGTGTTGCTCAATTTCTGCGCTTGTTGTAAATATTTTGAGGCTTCTTCAAGATCGCCCAAAGCTTTGTACAAATTTCCGATATGCGCCAATAAGTTGGAGGTCAAGTCTCTTGCGCCCATGACTTGCGAGACCTTCAGCGCTTTTCTGCAAGAATCAAGCGCGGCGAGATAATCGCCTCTGATCTCATGAACGCCGGCGATGGTATCATAATGTTCCACTATTCCTCTCAGGTAGCCGATCCTTTTGTGGATGACAAGCGCCTCTCGCAAACTCGTCATAGCTTTGGGAAAGTTGCCCCATTTTTTATGAATGCCGCCGAGATTGCCCAGATAAGTTCCCCTGGCGATTTCGTCGCCGACTTCTTCGGATATCTTCAAGGCTTGTTGTAAATAATTATAAGCCGTGGTATAGTCACTCCAGGCGCTATACGCATATCCCAAGCTTCCGAGCGCTTGCGCTTCGAAAGGTTTGTGAGCAATTTCCTGCGCGATTTTCAACGCTTCGGTATAATTTTCGAGGGCGAGCTGAACCGCGCCGGTATCGATGTGAACGTTTCCGATATTGATCAGCAAATTGATGATATTCCGTGTATCGCCGTTTTGACGCCGAATCGCCAGGCCGCGTTGGTAACTGTGCAGCGCTTTTTTGTATTCGGCCAGACCGGCATAATTGGCGCCAAGATTGTCGCAATAAGCGGCTAATTTTCCGGAATCGCCGCGAGCTTCCGCCAGCTTGATTGCTTTCGCAGCCGAGTCGACGCCGCTTTTGTACTCGCCCTGGCTCGAAAGCACGGCGCTGATGAAACCAATCACTTCCTCTTGAAATTCCTTGTCACCGATATCTTGAGTGATTCGCCAGGCTCGTTGCAGGCATTTCAGCGCCTCATTAAATCGTCCCAAATCATAATAAGTACCGCTGAGATTGCTCAGATGCCGCGCTTCCTGCCATTGATCTCCGGTGACATGCGTCAGCTCGATAGCTTGCAATCGATATGGGATGGATTTTTGCCATTCACCCAAATCTTGATAAGCCGATCCAACGATGCTGGTCATGCCGGCTTGCAGTTGAAGCTCCTTAAGCTTGGCAGCGATCTCCACGCCCTTGGTCCACGCCGCGATCGCGTTGGGATAGTCGCCTTGAAAAACGTGCATCAGTCCTTTAAGATAATAAGCGTAGGTCAATTCCGAATCGAGCGCCAGACTTCTCGCAAAAGCTTCCGCGCCTTTGGCTAATTCATTTTTCAATTGATAAACGCAGCCGATGCCAAAATGCACAGCAGCGTTGAGCGAATCTTCTTGTCGCAGGGCATAAAAATAGCTCGCTGCCGTCGCCAAATCCTTTTTCTCATTATAAATATTTGCCAACTGCCGATAAGCTTGTGCGAACGCGGGATCTAGCTTGATGCACACTTTCATATTGCCAACTGCCGGCTCAAAATTCTTGCGATTCTTTTCCAGCATGGCGAGGGCATAATAGACGTAAGGGTTGTCCGGACTCTGCTGCCGCAGCGAATCGAAATACGCCAAGCCTTGCGCAACATGGTCGGTCTTTTCAAAAGCGAGCGCCAACTGGCCATAGGCATACGGAAACTTTGGCTCTTGCGCGATTAGTATTTTGCCTTGAAGGATCGCGCTTTGATATTGGCGCGCGTTGTTCAGCTTCACCAAATCCCAATAAGGCGTTTTGAGATGAGCGGGGATTTGAGCACACAGGCGGGATGAAAAGCAAAAGAAAAAAAGAATCAGAAACGAAAAAATCTTCCGTGATAACATGGCATTCCTCCCTGCTTTAAAGCCGTGCGGCTGTTCTGGTCTTTTTGAAGGAAACTGAATCTCAGATGAATGGCGCAATCAATTCAGGCAGGAATAAGATAAGAAGCAGATCGTTGCGAGTCAATATTAAAAAACTATTGTGGCCGTAAAAACTGACCGGTCGCTTAAATTGTCCAATCACCGAAAAGTGATGGAATTATAGCGACCGGTCAATGAGTTGCTTAGAAATTTTAAATTGTTTGCAGTATATCAGAAGGTCTCCTAATTACATCCCACCGTATTGATGGAATCGGACCCAATGATATCCTGCCCTCCAAAGGTCTTTCCCGTCAGGGAGGCGGAAGTGTCTCCACATTGGATACCCGTCGCCTGGGTTTTGAAGTGGAGCACAAGATCAAGATCGCCGTCCCCATCAACATCTTCAAGATGGCCTTGTCCGTGCGCCTCCACGGCTCCATCGGGTCCAAATTTGACACTGAGGGGATCGACAGTGGTCGCGTCAAAAGTGCCCGTCGTCAATATGGCGACTGGAATCACTCCTTTGCTCTTAGGATTGACGCTGTTCGGAAAGCTGCCCGGCTTGATGTCGACCGTAACAGAAGTCGGTGGACTCGGAAGCGGCTGCCAGTCAGGTCGCACATCCGTTGCGGAGTTGAACGTGAGACGGGTGACGCCGCTGCCATCAGCGTTCCTCACGTAAATCTCATAGTTGCCGGCCAGGCTACTATGGAACACGATCTTCGCGCCATCGGGTGACCAGGCCTGAGAGCCCTCGTCCGTCGAGTTGCTGTTGGACAAGTTGGTTTGTCCGGTGCCGTCAGCGTTCATCACGTAGTTCTCGGCCTGGGAGGGGTTGTCTCGGTAACTGTCGAACGCAATCTTGGTGCCGTCGGGCGACCAAGCGGCTGTAGCATCATTCGCCGGGTTGTTGGTGAGGTTGGCCTGCCCGCTGCCATTGGCGTTCATCACGTAGATCTCGAGGTTGCCGTCCCGGTCGCTGTCGAAGGCGATCTTTGACCCGTCGGGTGACCAGGCGG
>Ga0247727_10007212_pt1 | contig 21341 bp, 21 predicted proteins | sample WisWelCaveWW1625_FD_202498 | JGI IMG/M metagenome (GOLD analysis project Ga0247727, IMG submission 202498) | Biofilm microbial communities from Wishing Well Cave, Virginia, United States - WW16-25 | ecosystem: Environmental > Aquatic > Deep subsurface > Groundwater > Cave microbial mat | place... | reverse complement strand
CCCGTCGGCTGGCCCGGCTTCCTGGACGAAGATCTCCACGTCCGCTGCACGCAGGAACCGGCCGCCTTTCGGCGCAAGCTCGGCAGCAGGGTGTACTTCGCGCCGGTCCGCCTGCCAGCGGAAGCCCGCGAGCACGGCCGCCACCACGAGCACGCCCAGGAGGAGGAGCGAAAACGCCCAGCGCAGCAGCTTGGCAGCCATCCTAGTAATCGTAGATGTGTTCGACTTCGAAATTCCGCTCCTGCAGCTGCGCGATGACTTCGTGCAGGCGCTCGACCGGCACCTTCAGCGCAGCGCGCTTGCTACCTGCCTTCGTCAGGATGGGGCGCTCGAACAGCACCGGAGCGAGTTCGGATTGCCATGCCGCAGGCACGATCGCGGTGACCAGGATCTCCTTGTTGCCGGCGATTTCGCTGAAGCGCGCGCCTTTTTTTATCAGCCGCAGCACCACGTCGCGGAATTCCTCGTAGCGCGGCAGCGACAGCAGCGTGGAGCCGTCGTCGAACTCGCGCACGATTTTCAGCGCCGGTTCGTTGCGCAGCGGGTCCTCCGGCAGATTTCGCACCAGCGCGAGCATTTCGCTGTCGGCGTCGCCGTAGGCTGCCTTGGTGGCGAGCTTGATTAGCATCGCGTACTGCGCCTTGGCCGCGTATTCCAGGCTCAGGATCAGTTTGCGCTCCCACTTGCGCAACAGGTTCGGGCCGAGCAGGCCGGTTTCGCGCCACAGCCGCTTCAGCTCGCGCGCGAAGGAATACTCGTACCAGGGCTCGACGCGGATGAAGTCCACGTAGTCCTGCGCGACGCGCGCGCCGAAATCGTCCTCCTGCGTCCGCCGTCCGCCGGAAAACCATTCGCTCAGCCGGCCGACGACGTTTTCGTACACGCCCTTGAGTGCGTTTTCCACCGTGTAGCTGGAGCCGATCACGAACACCATCACGTGGTAGCCCCAGTTGAACGGGTACTTGTCGCGCGTCGCGCCGTAGACGTCGCCGTAGTAGCCCCAGAACTGCCCGATCGAGCCGAAGTACGGGAATCCCGACGGTTCGTTGGTCTTCAGGTAGCCGGCATATTCATCCGGGCTGTAGACTAGGTACCACTCCGGCAGCGTCAGGTAGGTCTGGGCTTCATCGCGCTTGTAGCCTTCGATCTTCGCCAGCTCGGCGGCCGGCACGCGCAGCGGCTTGCCGGCGGCGGGCTTGTAGTAGGCGTCCCAGAGCTTGTTGCGGAATTTGTTGCCCGGATCGAGTTTCTGCTTCAGCTCGAAGAAGGCTTTCGCATTCGGGTAGGCGGCGTGGAATTGCCGGTCGGTGGGGTGGATCTGGTACGGTAGATAGTAGCTGCCGCCGGTCCCGATCGCCGCATCGACCAGTTCGCGCGTCCACACGCCCACCGCCTTACGGTCGGCCTCGGCGATCCCTTGCTTGTAATAGAGAACGAAGGCGAACACTTCGCTCCTCGCCCAGGCGAGCAGGGTGCCCGGGTCCTGGATCGCATGCCGGATCGAGACGTTGATCACATTGACGCGGCGCCGGTTGAGGATCTCCGCCATCTTCGGCACGAATTCCTCGAGCCGGTCCACCGGAATGAAGTATTCCTGCAGCACAAAAGTCGATTGCGCGCGCGAGGCGGGCTCCAGTTCGCGCACGTCGTAGCTGGCCTCGTAGTTGCGCCATTCGACGCGTTCGCCGCGGAACACGACCGGGTCGATGACGAACTGCCGGATTGCTTTGCCGAACGGCCACTCCGAGATCACGCTGTAGGCCGAGCGTTCCAGCCAGTAATCCTGGTCCTTGGGCATCAGCCGATGCCCGACCGTCGGCGGTTTGTCGGTTTTGAGGTAGGAGGTAGCCCGCACGGTGTCGTAGGCCTCGGGGTAGATGTCCGCGTTGTGGAACACGACACCGGGATTCGTGCGCACATGTTTGAAGAAATGCTCCTTGTACGCGGCCAACGGCATCAGCTGGCTTTTGCGCTCCACCCGCAGATTATCTGCGAGCGCCAGAGTGGCCTCGACGATCACGCCCATCGCACCGTAGCCGCCAATCGCACTGTAGAAAATCTCCCGGTTCTCGGCCGGGCTGGCCTTCAGCAGCGTACCGTCGGCGAGCACGATGCGGATCGACCTTACCGAGAGCACGAGCGGCCCCTGGCCGACATAGCGGCCGTGCACGTTGACGCTGAGCGAGCCCCCGACCGTGAAGTTGGCGTAGGTCTGCATGATCTGCAGCGACAGTTCGTGCGGATCGATGTGTTCCTGGATCTTGCGCCAGGTGATACCGGACTGGACCGTGATCTCCCTCGCCTCCTTCGAGAACGCGACCACCTTGTCGAACTCGCGCATGTCGAGCTGCAGCGCCCGCTCGGTGGCCGTCTGCCCGCCCATGCTGAAGCGACCGCCGCCGATGGAGACCAGCCCGGGATGCGCCTGCACCGCCGCGACGACCTCCTCGATCGATTTCGGCTTCAGGATGCGGTCGACCTTGATCGGATTGATCTGCGTAACGTCGTTGACGATTGCGGGCTGCTCCTGCGCTGCAGCCGGCCACGGACCGATAAGCAGCGCAACGAGCAATAGGCCGCGCATCATCAGCCGCGCCATGTCCCCACGCGGTATGCAAGCATCGCAACCACAAAGGCGGCGACCAGCCACGCAACGGCCAGAGTGCCGCGCGCGGCGCCACGGGAGCGATAGAAGTACCAGGGCAACGCCAGCACAGACAACAGCAGCACGCCGGCCTTCAGCCCCAGCGATGTCCGGTAGCCGCGTTCGAAAGCGTCCTGCCGGAACCAGAGGAAAACCAGGACCGCGGAGAGCGTCGCGTGGATCCCGAGCAGCGTGGCTTCCTGCTGCCCGCCCCGCAACGGGCCGGCGTCGAGCCAGCCCATCACCAGCGCCAAGATGAACAGGAGCCCGAGTACCAAGGTCTTGTTGACCGCCAGATTCATTTCCCGAATTCGCGCTCCTGCAGCGCCCGCCACATTAGTTTACCCGACGCGGTTCGCGGCAGGTCGGGCGGCCAGTGGCGGAAGTGGCGGGGCGCCATGGCCGCAAAGTATAGTAGGCGCGTGGAGCACACGTTCCTGTTCAAGGAAGGACTCTGGCGCTCGGAAGGCGATTTCTTCGACGGCGCCGGCGCTCTCACTGCGGTAAAGGGCGAGGCGCACGTGCGCCACTACCCGGACAAGTGGGTGTACGAAGGCGTGCTGCGCACGCTCACGAGCCAGCCGGTCGAGCATCGCACCGTCTACGATATCCAACCGATGGCGCCCGGCAATTTCGCCACGGCCTGGACCTCCAAGAGCGCCGCCTTCGGCACGCTGCACGGCCGGTTCATCGTGGTCGGCGACGCCATCCTTTCGGCCTACGAGTCGGCAACCGGCCGCTACCGCGGCCAGGACACGATACTCAGGCGCGATGAGCGCCACTACAGCGCCCGCGGGGCGCTGTTCGACGGCGGCAAGATCCTGTCGGCCTGGGAAATCGAGCTCGTCTTGTGAGTGATGAAACGATGGCGCTTCCCGCCAGCGCGTACGTTCCGGCGGGCGACGGCGTCTGGCGCTCGACCGAGCTGACGCGCGGGCCTTGGAACCCAGGGCACCAGCACGCGGGTCCGCCGATCGCGCTGGTCGCGCGCCAGATCGAGCGAGCGGCGGCGCCGCTCGGGCTGACGCACGTGGCGCGGCTTACCGCCAACCTGCTGCGGCCGATCCCGATCGCGGACCTCTCCGTCCTGGTGCAAACGGACTACGCGGGCCGCAACTCCTCGCACCTGTCCGCAACGCTTTCGTCCGGCGGAAAAGAAGTTGCGCGCTGCACCGCGCTCGTACAGCGCGAGGCGCAACTCGCCCTTCCGGAGGACCTGCCCGGGCACCCGCTGCCGCGCGCGCCGCGGCCACCGGAGGAATCTGCGCCCACGAAGTTTCCATTCGCCTCGAAGCTTGGCTATGCGGACCTGGTGGAGACCCGGGTTGCCGAAGGCGCGTTTTTCCGCGGCCCCTGCGCCGTCTGGTTCCGCCTGCGGCGCCCCTTGATCGAGGGCGAAGCGCCCAGTCCGATCGAGCTAGTCGCGGCGACCGCCGATTCGGGCAACGGCATCAGCGCGATCCTCGACTTCAAGCGCTACCTGTTCCTGAACTCGGACCTCAGCATCAATCTGTTGCGCCGTCCCGAGGGGGAATGGATCTGCATCGAGGCGCGCACGCTGTGGGGTCCGGCTTCGGGCGGCCTCGCGGAGGCGCGCATCTACGACTCCGCAGGCCTCGTCGGCCGGTCAACGCAGAGCCTGACGCTGCGGTTGCGCGATTAGAGTGTGACAGAGCCTGCCGCATCCTTCGAGGACCATCTCGCCCGCGAGATCATCCACAGCGAGCGCCTGCGCATGGCGATCCTGGCCGGGCTGCTGGGCGTGCTGCTCGTGTTTTACGGCCTGGGTTACGCGCTGTCCCGCCAAGACTACCTGCTTCGTTTCCTCACGCCCGCCGCGTTCTTCTACATCATCGCGGTCATTGCCCTGCTGCTCTGCTACGAGCTTGCCATCCGGTACCTGATCGGCCGCTGGCTGCGCCGGGGAAGAGGCGTGCCGGGCGCTCTCCGGTACCTGAACGCGTTCGTGGAAACGAGCGTTCCCAGCATCCTGATCCTCCTCGTGTCGCGCGAAGTCAATCCGGTATACGTGCTGCAGAGCCCGTTGAGCCTTCTCTACGCGGTCTTCATCGTGCTCTCCACGCTGCGGCTGGACTCCAGGCTGTGCGTATTTACCGGACTGGTCGCGGCGGCGCAGTACGTGGCCCTGTCGTTCGCCTACATTGGCGTGGGCGGCGGCGTGGTGGAGGGCGGCGCGCGCGCCGCGGCGGGCACGCCGTTCGAGGCGCCGCCGTTCTACCTGGCCAAGGGGGTCATGCTGCTGCTCGCCGGGCTCGCCGCGGGCTTCGTCGCGGACCAGCTGAAGAGACGGGTCAGCAACGCATTCCGCGCGCAGGAGGAGCGCCAGCGCATCGTCAGCGCTTTCGGCCAGCAGGTATCGCCGGCCATCGTCGAGGAGCTGCTCAAGGCCGGCCCGGAGATCGCGAGCAGGCGCACGTTCGTCTGCGTCATGTTCATGGACATCCGCAACTTCACGCCGCTGGTCGAGAAGAAGTCGCCGGAGGAGATCGTCGCGTTCCAGAACGTTGTCTTCGCGGAGGCGGTCGAGATCGTGAACCGTAACCATGGCATCATCAACCAGTTCCTCGGCGACGGCTTCATGGCTAGCTTCGGCGCCCCCCTCGCCACTGGCCGCGACTGCGGCAACGCGCTGGCCGCGGCGCGCGACCTGGTCACCGGGATCAGGAGGCTGTCGGATGCCGGACGAATTCCGCCGATCACGATCGGAGTCGGCCTGCACGCGGGCGAGGCGGTCTCCGGTAACGTCGGTTCGGCGCTGCGCAAGCAATACTCCATCACCGGCAACGTGGTGATTCTCGCCTCGCGCATCGAGCAGCTCAACAAGGACTATGGATCGCAGATCCTGGTGTCGGGCGAGGTGTTCGCGGCCGCCGGCGAGCAGGCGCGCGACCCGGAGCCGCTCGGGCCGGTACACGTCAAAGGCCGGGAGGAGCCGATTGAGATCTACCGCCTGGCCTGAGCGTCGAGTTTCGGCTATGACGGCAACAGGGCGAACTCGGCCTCGGCGCGCGCGAGATGGCGCGGCAAATCCATCTCTCGGTACATCGCGGTCGCGGCTTCCAGGTGCCGGCGGGCTTCGAGATCGTGTCCCGAATTGCGGAGCATCCGGCCGAGGCCGAGGTGGCAATTCGCGGAGGTGGGCCGCATGCCCAATCTGTCGGCGAGTTCGAGGCCTCGCACGAAATACCTTTCGGTCTGGTCCCGATCGGGTCGTTCGCGTGCCGCCGCGGCGTTTCCCAGGACCTCAAGGGCGATGGCTTCGAATCCGCGTTCTTCGAGGCTGCGCGCCAGCTCGAGCGCGGCCTCGGCCTCGGCCCGCGCTTCCGAGAGCCGCCGTGCCGAGATCAGTGCCCGCGCGTGCATCGTTCGGTACCACGATCGGGCAAGTTTCGTTTCCATGCGCTCGTTCATTGCAAGGCCCTGCTGAATGAGCGGGAGCCCTTCGTCCGCTCTGCCCAGATCAGCGAGTGCTAGGCCGAAGACAATAGAGCTGACCGAGATCCAGAACCCCAGCTTTTCCTTTTTCGATTCCTGATGCGCGCGCTCGCAGATGGCGATCGATTGCTCCATCTCGCCCCGTAGCTGCAATACAAAAGTGGCGTAAACGCCGGCACAGGTCCTGGCGATCGGCACGCCCATGCGGTCCGCCGATTGCCTGGCAAGGTCGGCAATTCGAGTGGCCTCGCGAAATTCGCCGAGAAAGGCGTGCGAAAGCGCGCGCCAGCAGGACGCCGTCACCAGCATCGAGCCGCCGATCGGGTCCGGCGTAAGCATTGCCATCTCTACGGCGGACCCATCGGTGTGCGGGCGCAGATTCTCGATTGCCGCAACGTACTCCCCCAGGGCGCCATGGTTGAAGGAGCAAACGTGCATCGCCCAGGTGCCCAGCCTGGCGTCGGCTTGGCTCTCTGCGATCGCAAGGGCGCGCTTGGCCTGCTTCAATCCTTCGCGGTACCTGCCTGTGAAGGCGAGCATGGCGACCATCGCATTGGCAATCTGGCCGTGCCGGCGCGCATCCCCCAGCTCCCGGGCGAGCGACTCGGCCTTCTCGAGCACGCGGACGGCGTGTGCGAATTGGCCCAGCGGATAAAGCGCCGAGCCCAGCCTGATGCGGATATCCACCGAGCGCCGCAGATTGTCGGCATTGGTGGGCAATCGCTCGGTGATGCCCACCGCCTGCTCGTAGCGCTCCACGCAGTGCGCGAGGGATCCGCGCGCGAATACCGCCGCGCCGGCTTGGCGAAGGTAGTCCACGGCCTTTTCCCACGACTCGCCGCGCACCGAATGGCGGGCAAGGACCTCGACGTGCTCGGCAAGTTGCTTCGCGTGGACCTCTTCGATCGCGCACACGACCTGCGCGTGCAACGCGCAACGTTTCCGTTGCAGTAGGCTCCGATAGGCAACCTCGTGCGTCAGCGCGTGTCTGAAGCGATATTCCTGTTCGGGAAACAGGCCTGCTTCGTAAAGGAATTCGCCCCGGCGCAGCTCGGACAGGCTGACGCGAAGGTTTTCCTCGCTCTGGCCGGCAAGCGCCTGGAGAAGGCGGAACGGTACCTCATAGCCGATCACAGCGGCGAGCTGCAAGAGCTGCTTGTTTCCGGGTGCAAGACGGTCGATTCGTGCCGCGAGGATGGCCTGCACGGTCGAAGGCACTTCAATCACCTGTACCGCTTTCTCCAAGCAATGCTGTCCCGGCGCACCCGCAAGAGCCCGCGTTTCGACCAGGGCCCGCACGCTTTCTTCAAGGAAAAAGGGATTTCCTTCCGTCTTCTGTATGAGCAGTTGTTTGAAGGCTACGAGCGTCGCGTCGGTGCCGAGCAGGGCATCGAGCAGCGCCACCGCGCCTTCTGGGGCCAACGGATCCGCGCGCAGTTCGGTGAAGCAGGTCTTGCTTTCCCAGCGGTGCCGGTATTCCGGTCGGTAGTTCACGAGCAGCAGTACGCGCGCGCTCGGCAGGTTTTCCATGAACAAATCGAGAAATGCCTGCGTTTCCGCGTCGATCCAGTGAAGGTCCTCGAACACCAAGATCAGCGGCAGTATCTGGCTTTCCCGCCGAAGCAGCCGCCGGCACGCGTCCAGCGTTCGGCTGCGGCGCTGCCGCGGATCCAGCGTCTGCCACTTGAGATCGTCGACCGGGATGTCGAGCAGCGCAAGCAGAGCCGGCAGGAGCGGCTCAAGCAGAGCGTCCAGCGTGCGCAGCCTGCTCGCGACTTTCTCCCGGACCTTGTCGGCGTCGTCCCGCGGCTCGATCCCGGAGCACGCTTTGATCAACTCGATAAGCGGCGCAAAAGGCGTCGCCTTGCCGTAGGAAACCGAACTGCTTTCGCGGATCAGGCAGCCGGCGATGCGCTGGGAATGAAGGAACTCGTAAAAAAGGCGCGATTTTCCGACGCCTGCCTCGCCGACGATGGCAATCGCCTGGCCTTCGCCGCGCCGCGCTCCGTCGAGGGCGCTGGCCAGACGCTCGAGCTCCGGTCGCCGGCCTACGAATCGCGTCAGGCCGCGAAGCGCGCTGGCGTCAAGCCGCCGCCGCACCGCGCTTGCCCTGATGACCTCGAACACGTCGACCGGCGAAGCCAGACCCTTAACTGCGACCGGACCGAGCGCACGGACTTCGACGAACGCCTCGACGAGCCTGAGGGTATCTCGCGTAATCAGGATCGAGCCAGCCGTCGCCGCCTGCTCCATGCGCGCGGCAAGATGCGTCGTCTGGCCGACCGCCGTGTAATCCATGCGTAAGTCGCTGCCAATCGAACGCACAACCACTTCTCCTGAATTGAGACCGACCCGGATCGCGATCTGCGCGCTCGGTCCAACCTCGGACGCGTAAGCCTTGACCGCTTCCTGCATGCGCATTGCCGCGTAGCAGGCACGAATCGCGTGATCCTCGTGCGCGAGCGGCGCTCCGAACAGCGCCATGATGCCGTCGCCCATCACTTGGTTGACCGTACCTTCATACCGATGCACCGCTTCCATCATGCGCTCAAGCACCGGATCGAGCAGACGCCTCGCTTCCTCGGGGTCGCGCTCGGCAAGTAGCTCCATGGAGCCTTTCAAGTCGGCGAACAACACCGTGATCTGCTTCCGCTCGCCCTCGAGCGAAACGCGCGAGGTCAGAATCCGCTCCGCAAGGTGTCTGGGCGTGTAGCTGTCGGGATCTGCGAATTTCGGCGCAGCGGCGTCTGAGGCAAATCTGATCCCGCACTGGCTGCAAAACCTCGCGCCGGCGGGATTGTCGTGCTGGCACTGGAAGCACTTCATATCGAGCCGAATTGTTAGAACTTCGATAGGTCGGGCATCCGCAGCGGGTGCACCGACTCGAACGCGCGCGCGGCGCGCAGCACCAGCGCATCCGCGTAGCGCGGGCCGACGATGTGCAGGCCTACGGGCAGGCCCTTCTTCGTCAGACCGCAGGGAATCGTCGCGGCGGGCTGCTGCGTGAGGTTGAAGGGATAGGTGAAAGGTGTCCAGTCGGTCCAGCGCTTCTCATTCAGCAGGTTGGCGACTTCCTTGCCGGCGCCAAAGGCCGCCAGCGGCAGCGTCGGGGTCAGCAGCAGGTCGTAGCTCTCGTGGAAGCGGTTCATCAGCAGGCCCAGCTCGCCGCGTTGCTGGATCGCCGCGAAGTATTCCTGCATCGGCAGCTTCCCGCCTTCGCCTGCGACCTCGAGCAGGCCCTGGTCCATGCGCTTGCGCAACTCCGGCGGCGTATTGCGCACGATGGTGGCGGCGCCGGGAAACCAGTGGTTCAGGAACACGCGCAACTGGTCGTCGAAACCGGGGTCTTCGGCTTCGACGCTGGCGCCCAGGTCTTTGAACTTGTTTACAGCTCTTTTCACGATGGAAGCGATTTCATTGTCCACCTTGGCATAGCCCAAGTCTGCCGAGTAAGCGAACCGCAAACCCTTGACGCCATCCTCGAGCCCGATGCGGTAGTCGCGCGCGTCGTAGGGCAGTGAGTGCCAGTCGCGCCCGTCGGGCAGCGCGAGCACGTTCATTATCAGCGCGGCATCCGCCACCGTGCGCGTCATCGGGCCGACGTGCGACAGCGTGCCCATGGGGGAGAGCGGCCAGGCGGGTACACGGCCGAACGAGGGCTTCAAGCCGAACAACCCGGTGAATGAGCAGGGAATGCGAATCGAGCCGCCGCCGTCGGTGCCGACCGCGAGCGGGCCCATGCCCGCGGCGACCGCCGCCGCGCCGCCGCCCGAGGAGCCGCCGGGCGTCATGTTCGGATTCCAGGGATTGCGCGTGATGCCGGTGAGCGGGCTGTCGGTGACGCCCTTCCAGCCGAACTCCGGCGTGGTGGTCTTGCCAAGCAGCACTGCGCCATGCTCGCGCAGGCGCGCGACCGAGGGCGCGTCGTCGGGCCACGGACCCGCCCGGTCGATGGTCTTCGAGCCGCGCAGCGTCGGCCAGCCGCGCGTCAGGAGCAGGTCCTTGACGGAGACCGGCACGCCGTCGAGCAGGCCCTGCGGAGCGCCTTTGGCCCAGCGCTTTTCCGATTGTTTCGCCGTTTGCATGGCCTGCTTTTCATCCACCAGGCAGAAGGCGTTCAAAAGCGGATTGAGTTTCCTGATTCTCTCAAGCGTCGCGCGCGCGACTTCCACCGGAGACAGTTTCTTCCTGCGGTACAGCGCCAGGAGTTCGGTCGCGGAAAGGCGGCAGAGGTCGTTTGTCATAGCGGAAGTCCCAGTCCTTTGCGGGTGCCGAACAGCCAGCTGCCGCCGAGTGCCGCCGGCAGCGAAACGGCGTAGAGGTCGTCGCGAATCTGGCGCAGCGCCAGGCCGAGCAGCTTGCAGCGCGCAAGCAGGATCGCCGGATCGCGGCATTCCAGCGCGTAGCCCGCCAGCGCGGGCGGGGCCGGTGCATCGCCGAGCAGCGCAGTCCAGCTCTTCCATTTGCCGATGAGCACATGGCCGCGGGCCGCCGCCAGGTGCACATGGGCACCCGTGGGGCGCGGCAGCAGCGCGCTGAAATGCGCCCAGCGCGCGGCCGCGGCGACCGGGTCATTGGCGACGACGAACAAGCAGGCGAGCTTCACGACGTTGTTGGTGTGGCCCAGATATTGCGGCCGCCAAATGGCTTCGGGGGAGTGATGCTGAACGAACTGGATTGACCCTTCAGGCATCTTTTCGGGTGCGGCCCTGACGACCTGGAACTTCGCAGTCAGTCCTTCCGCGGTTTCACGCTGCAAATTCACCATCGGCAAAGGGCTGAAGCCATGATCGCCCAAGCGACGGTGCTCGCCTTCGGCGTCCGGCGTGCCGAAGCAGCACAGGTGCACGCCCGGGTAGCGCTGCATCGAGGCGCGCAGGCGCCGCGCGTTCGGCGTGTCGGCGCCCGGCGTGCCGGCGTTCGGCGCGAGGAACTCCAGGTAGCCGTGCTCGAGCATCGCGCAGACGTTCGAAGTGCCGGCGGGGCCATCCTGCGTGTGCTGCGCCGATTCGGGCGTCACCGCGAAGCCGAGCGCCTCCAGCGTGCGCGCGGCGGCGCCCAGATCGGGAACGAAGTGCGAGACATGGTCGAGGACCAGCTCGCCGGGGACGGAAACGCGCGCGAGCACGTCCTATAATAACTGTATGACGCACGACCACCGCCACGACCACGACCACGATGAGGAAATGAGCTTGCGCGTGGCTGCGCTTGAGAGGCTCCTAATAGAGAAAGAGCTGGTCGATCCCGCGGCGCTCGACGAGCTGATCGATACCTACGAACACCGCGTGGGGCCGCGCAACGGCGCGCAGGTCGTTGCGAAAGCGTGGACCGATCCGGAATATATGGCCTGGCTGCTGCGCGACGCGACGGCCGCGATCGCCTCGCTCGGTTACGCTGGACGGCAGGGCGAGCACATGGTCGCGCTGGAAAACACCCCCGCGGTCCACAACATGGTGGTCTGCACGTTGTGCTCCTGCTACCCATGGCCGGTCCTGGGCCTGCCGCCGGTCTGGTACAAGTCCGCGCCCTACCGCTCGCGGAGCGTGGCCGATCCGCGCGGTGTGCTGAAGGAGCTCGGCGTCGAGCTCTCCGGCGACGTCGAGGTGAGGGTGTGGGATTCCACCGCCGAACTGCGCTATCTCGTCATTCCACGGCGCCCGCCGGGCACCGAGAGGTGGAGCGAAGAGCAGCTGGCGAAAATCGTGACGCGCGATGCGATGATCGGCGTTGCCCGGCTGCAGCTCGAGCGGGCGAAATGAACGGCGGACAAGATCTGGGCGGCGTGCATGGTTTCGGTCCGGTGCTGCGCGAAGGCGACGAGCCGGTTTTCCATAGTCCCTGGGAACGGCGCGCATTCGCTCTGACCCTCGCGCTCGGTATGCTCGGTCGCTGGAACATCGACATGTCGCGCGACTACCGCGAGAATCGCGATCCGGTGGACTACCTGTCGTCGACGTATTACGAGCTGTGGCTGAAAGGCCTGGAGCGACTCGCGGCCGACCGCGGGCTGATTTCGGAACAGGAGCTCAGGAGCGGGCGTGGCCTGTCGAGCCGCGATCCGGCGATCAAGCCGCCAGACGCCGCGCGCGTGCGCGAGCTGCTGGTGAGCTCCAGGGGTGCGAAAGTCAACGAACCGGTGGCGGCGCGCTTTGCGCCGGACCAACGGGTGCGCGTGAAAAACCGTCACCCGGCGACGCATACGCGGATGCCACGCTATTGCCGGGGCAAGACCGGCGCCATCGCGATCGATCACGGCGTGTACGTTTTTCCGGACACGCACGCGCTCGGCCTTGGCCCGAAGCCGCAGCATTGCTACAGCGTGCGCTTCACCGCGCTGGAGCTGTGGGGCGAGCCGCGCCGCGACGCCGTGTACGTCGACCTCTGGGATGACTACCTGGAAAAAGAATGAACCTCGACATCCCGCGCGACGAAGGGGGGCCCGTGTTCAAGGCGCCGTGGGAGGCGCTTGCTTTCGGACTGGTCGTGAAACTGCACGAGCGCGGCGTGTTTTCCTGGAAAGAATGGGCCGATGCGCTCGCGGCGGTGATCCGGGAGGCCGGCGCGGCGGGCGACCCGGATCGCGGCGGTACGTATTACCTGCACTGGGTCAAGGCGCTGGAGCGCGTGGTCATCGGACGCGGCTTGGCCGACGAAACCCTGCTTGCGGCGCTCGCAGATGCGCTCGAAAAAGAGGGCGAGCACCGCCGCGAACAGCAACTCAGCTGAAAAAACTTCTCAAGACGCTGCGCCTGTCGCCGCTCGGCGATGCGGCGGTGTACGCCGAGTTCGGCGAGACCGGCGGGACCGCCGCGAGCGGCGGTGTCGACCTCGAGACCAACCGGTCGCTGCAGGCATTGGCGGCGGCGCTGCGCGCGCGCGCGCTGCCCTGGATCCGCGACGTGGTGCCGGCGCTCTGCGGCATTGCGGTGCATTTCGACCCCTACCATGCGGAACTGCCGGCCCCGATGCTGCCGTATTTCGAGTCCCTGTTGCAGGAAGCCTTCAAGTCGGCGTCGAAGTTCGAGGATACCGGGCGCACGGTGGACGTCCCGGTCTGCTATGACCAGGTATTCGGGCTGGATTTGCCCGAAGTTTCCAAGCGAACTTCTGTTGCCGTGCCGGAGATCGTCAAACGGCACACCGGCAACCAGCACCTGGTCCTGATGGTGGGTTTTTCGCCGGGGCAGCCGTATATCGGCGGGCTGGATGCCAGGCTCTCGGTGCCGCGGCGCGCAACGCCGCGCATCCTGATGCCGGCCGGCTCGGTGGCGATCGCCAATGCGCAGACGGCCGTGTACCCGTACGAGACGCCCGGGGGCTGGAGCATCATCGGCCGCACGCCGCTCAGGGTATTCGACCCGGCGCGCGACCCGGCGAGTCTCTTTGCGCCGGGAGACCGCGTCCGTTTTTTTGCAATTCCAAGAACTGAATTTGAAAAACTCAAATGAGCCTGCGCATAGTTCGGCCGGGATTGCTGACGACGGTGCAGGACCGCGGCCGTTTCGGCCTGCAGCACCTCGGCGTGGTGCCCTGCGGCGCGATGGACGCGGTGGCGCTCGAACTCGCCAACGGACTGGTGGGCAATCCCGGTGACGCTGCGGTGCTGGAGATCACGTTGCTCGGCCCCGAAATCGCATTCGAATGCGATGCGCTGGTCGCGCTCTGTGGCGCGGAATTTGGCGCCACGCATGCCGGCCGGGCGCTGCCGCTGAACAGACCCGTATTGATGGAGAAAAACAGCAACTTGAAGACCGGACGCGCGACGCTTGGCAGCCGCGCCTACCTGGCGGTCGCCGGCGGTATCGCCCTGCCGCCCGTGCTCGGCAGCCGCAGCACCTACCTGCCGGCGAGTTTCGGCGGCCTGCAGGGCCGCGCCCTGCGTGCCGGGGATCGCCTGCCTCTCATTGACAATGTTTCTGCTCTTTCCCTCAAGAGATATCAGAGCCTCTCAAGCCAAAAAGAGGCGGCGGGCCTGCGCAGCGTCGCCTGGTCGGCGCCCGCGCTGACGCTGCCGGAGCGCGAGCCGATCGTGATCCATGCCATGGAGGGCCGGCACCACGCGCACTTCGATGCCGCGGCGCGGCGCGCGTTTTTCGACGCCACCTGGCGGGTCATGCCGGATTCAAACCGCATGGGATTCCGCATGGCGGGCCCGGCGCTGGCGCGCGAACAAGCCGTCGAGATACTATCGGAGCCGGCCTGCTTGGGAACGGTGCAGGTGCCGGCGAACGGCCTGCCGATCGCGCTGATGGCCGACCACCAGACCACCGGCGGCTATCCCAAGATCGCGGAAATTGCGGCGGCGGACGTGCCGCGGCTGGCGCAGCTGGCGCCCGGCGGCACGGTGCAGTTCGCGCGCTGTACGCTCGAGCAGGCGGGAGAGCTGCGCCGCGTGCTGCGCCAGCGCATGGATGCAGCGTTGCGTTCGCTGGCCTGGGCCTATCGAAAATGAGCCGTGCATGAAAAAGATCGACCTGAATTGCGACATGGGTGAAAGTTACGGCGCCTGGAAAATGGGCGCCGACGCGCAGGTGATGCCGTTTATCACCTCGGCCAACATTGCCTGCGGCTTCCACGCCGGCGACCCGGCGACCATCCGCAAGACGGTGCGCCTCGCCGTGGACCGCGGCGTGGCGGTCGGCGCCCACCCTTCGCTGCCGGACCTGATGGGTTTCGGCCGGCGCGTGATGCGCGTCTCGCCGCAGGAGGTGTACGACCTCGTTATTTATCAAGCGGGCGCGGTCGAAGCGTTCGCGCGTGCCGCCGGCACAAGACTGCATCACGTTAAGTGCCACGGCGCGCTCTACAACATGGCGGCGAACGATGAGGCACTGTCGGATGCGATGGTGCGCGCGGTGAAGGATCTGGGGCCGCGGGTCATTCTTTACGCTTTGTCAGGAAGTAAATCCCTTGCGATAGGAAAAAACGCCGGCGTTCGCGTTTCCGGCGAAGTGTTCGCCGATCGCGGCTACTCGGACGACGGCACGCTCGCGCCGCGCGACGAGCCAGGCGGCCTGATCGACGACCCTGCGGCCTCGGTGAGGCAAGTGCTGGGCATGGTGGAAGAGGGCTACGTCACCAGCCTGGCGGGAAAACGCGTCGCGGTATCGGCCGATACCTTGTGTTTGCATGGCGACCGGCCCGGCGCCGTGACGTTCGCGCAGGCGCTGCGCAAAGTGTTCTCGGAAAAGGGAATCACGGTTGCGGCGCCCTGAACGGCCGGAACCATCGGGAGAGCGGATTTGATCTTTTTCGAACCGAAGAACCGGAACCGCAAGCTGTTCCCGCATGACCCGTTCAAGGGCGTGATCGTGCCGCGCCCGATCGGCTGGGTCTCCACCATGAACGCGGCGGGCCGGCTCAACCTTGCGCCCTACAGCTACTTCAACGGCTTCAGCAGCTGGCCGCAGATTGTCGGCTTCTCCAGCGAAAGCGAAAAGGACTCGCAGGCTTTCGCGACCGAAACCGGCGAGTTCGTCTGGAGCATGGCGACCTGGGCGCTGCGCGAGCAGATGAACGCCACCTCGGCCGGACTGGCGCGCGGCGAGAGCGAGTTCGAGCACGCCGGCCTTGCCACCGCCGCCTCGACGCTGGTGCGCCCGCCGCGCGTGGCCGAGTCGCCGGCGGCGCTGGAGTGCAAGGTCACGCAGGTGGTGCCGCTGAAGGATCTCGACGGCAAACCGACCGGCGGCACGCTGGTGCTGGGCCAGGTGATCGGCATGCACGTCGAGGAGCGCTACCTGAAGAACGGGCGCTTCGACCTCGCCGCGGTGCAGCCAATCGCGCGCTGCGGCTACGACGAATACGCCGTGGTCGAGCGCGTGTTTTCGATGAAGCGTCCCGACGGCGGCGGCAGCTCCTACGGCGGCGATCCGGCCGCGGGCTAAGCGCCCGCGTCGACCTGGATGCGGTTCTCGACCGACCTGACGCCGACGACGCAGGCGGCGAGCAGCAATGCGAGCGCCGCAATACCTATGATGTGATTGGGGTTCATGATCGGACGGTTGGACTGGCGGCAACGCCAATAGTTGCGGGCGCCCCGCCGCGAATTCAAGGTCTTGCCTCAGGCAAACAGCGTTTCGACCGTGTCTCGGTCGAAATGGTATTCGTGATTGCACATTTCGTTCTTGATCACGACCTCGCCCTGCTCGGCGAGTATCGCTTCCACTTCGGCGCGTCCCAGCCCGCGCAATACGCGTTCGACGTTCTGCACGTCGAAGGGGCAATGGTAGGCGACGGCGTCGATGCGGAACACGCGCAGCAGTTCCTCCGGGAACAGCCGCACCAGCAGGTCGTAGGGCTGCGCATCCACCGTCTCGGCCAGTTCGAGGGTCGAGGCGAGGCGCGTGACGCGGTTCCAGCCGTCCGCGTCGCGCGCGTCCGCGCCGGGCAGCTTCTCCAGCAGCAGCCCGCAGACCGCCTGCCGCTCTGCTTCTCCTCCCGCATGCAGGTGCAGGAACGAGGTCAGCTGCTCGGATTGCGCGAGGTAGTGCTCGAAGATCGCCGCCAGCGAATCGCCTTCGAGCGGCACGATGCTCTGGTAGATCTGGCTGCTCGCGCCGTCTTCCAGCGTCACGGCGAGTTTGCCGTCGCCAAACAGCCGGCCGGCACGCGCGCCGGCCGGCAGATCCGGCGCATGCTGCGCCATGCCGCGGATTCTCATTCCCGAAGCGCAGTCGGCGACCAGCAGCTTCACCGGACCCGAGCCCTGCACCTGCAGCGTGACGCGGCCCGCATGGGCCCCGGAATCCTTCTGGTTGGCGCCGAGCATCGCCGCGAGGGCGGTGCAGTGGCCGAGCAGTTCGATGATCGGCGCCGGATAGCCGCGGCCTTCGGTGATGCGCCGCCAGGCGCCGGTGAGGCACACCAGCCGCCCCCGTACGTCCAAGTCCTCGAACAGGAAGCGCTGGACGTAGTCGGTCTGCATTATTCGATTCCTACTTTTCGGAGGGCATAGGGTAGCATTCCCGCTGGAGGATGCGATGGACCGTTTCAGAACGCTCTTATTCTTATTGGCTTTTTTTCTCCCGTTCTCGTCTTTTTCGCAGAACTGGCCGAACAAACCCATTCGCCTGATCGCGCCCTATCCGCCCGGCGGGCAGACGGACGTCGTGTCGCGCTGGCTGGGCGAGAAGCTGACGCTCGTGCTGGGCCAGCCGGTGCTGGTCGAGAACCGCGCCGGCGCGCAGGGCGCAGTCGGATTGCAGACGGCGAAGAACTCGGCGCCCGACGGCTACACCTTCGTTTACACCAACGTGTCCAACCTCTCGATCGCGCCCAACCTGGAGATAGCGCTGCCCTACGACGCGCAGAAGGATTTCGCGCCGGTGACGCAGCTCGGCCTGACGGTGCTCGCGATGGTGGTGCCGAGCGCGCTCGGGCCAAAGTCGCTGAAGGACTTCATCGCCTATGCGAAAGGCAACCCGGGCAAGCTGAGCTTCGCCTCGTTCGGCAACGGCTCGACCTCGCAGGTCTACGGCGAGATGCTGAAAGGCGCGGCCGGCCTGGACATGGTGCACGTGCCGTACAGGGGCGCGGGGCCCGCGGTGCAGGACACGCTCGGCGGCCAGGTTCAGATGACCATCCAGGACCTGTCTTCCGTCGGAGCGCACATTGCTTCGGGCCGCCTGATCGCGCTGGCGGTGACCGGCCCGCGGCGCTGGCCCCTGCTGCCCGACCTGCCGACCTTCCTCGAGCAGGGCTACCCGCTCGACATCGCCGGCTGGAACGGCATCCATGCGCCGGCGGGCACGCCGCGGCCGATCGTTGAGCGCATGAATACCGAGATCAACAGCATCATCCAGACGCCGGAAGGACGCGAGCAGATGCTAAAGTTCGGCCTGCTCGCGACGGGCACCACGCCCGACGAGCTGGCGGAAGTGATCCGCCGCGATACGCCGCGCTGGGGCGACGTGATCCGCAAAGGCGGCATAAAGGCACAGTGATGAAAAAATTCCTGATCGCGTTCCTGCTCGCAATGCCGCTGGCGGCAAACGCCGCGCCGATGACCAACGACGATGTGATCAAGATGGTCAAGGGCGGACTGAATGACGCGACGGTGCTGCAGGCCATCGAGGGCGCCGAGCCCGGATTTGACACCGGCCCGGACGGCCTGGTGAAGCTCAAGCAGGGCGGCGTGAGCGACGCGGTAATCCAGCGCATCCTTTCCCGCAAGGGTGCCGCGCCTGCCACGGCCGCGCCAAGCTGCCCCGACTGCGGCACCATCACCGGGATACGCGAAATCGACAAGCCGGGGCAGGCGAGCGGCGTCGGGGCGGTCGCGGGCGGCGTGCTGGGCGGTGTGCTGGGGCGTTCGATCGGCGGCCGCGACCACCGTACCGCGGGCACCGTGGTGGGCGCGGTCGGCGGCGCGGTCGCCGGCCACCAGATCGAGAAGCACGCGAAATCCGGCAAGGTGTTCGAGATCGGCGTGCGCTTCGACGACGGCAATTCGAGGATCTTCACCCAGGACACACATCCGTCCTGGAACTCGGGCGCCCGCGTCAAGCTGGTGAACGGCGCGCTGACGCCGCTGTAGCTTCAAACCCGCCTTAGAACTTACCTCTTTCCGGGCCGTGTTCAGGCGGTCATCTCCTCCCACCCGATCGCGCGCGCCTCGACTACGACTGCCTGCGTGGGAGCGCGGTACGGGTCGGCCCCGCCAATCCTTGCCAGTGCAATGGTTACCTTTTCCACGACCTCGTCAAGCGGGACGCCGCGTTTCTCGATGAGGAGCGAACGCGGGGTACCGCGAATCTGGCCAACGGCCACGGTGCGCGCGCTGACCCGATCGGTGTGGATCCGCTTCTTCTCGATTCGCACTTCCTCAAATCGCGCCCCGGCCAGCAGCTGCCGCAGCAACGCGGGGTCGTGCATCTCGAAGGCAATCCTGAAGCGCATTTCTTCATCCCCGGGGAAGAGCCCCTCGACGACCGCGGCGTTCGCCGCGGCATGCGGATTCTCTTCGATGCGATCCCAGACGTTGAACAGAAGGATTCCACCCGGCTTCAGCACGCGGCGAGCTTCTCTGAACACCGCCTTCTTGTCCGGCACGAACATCACGCCGAATGCGCAGACCACGGCGCCGAACTCCCCGTCGCCGAACGGCAGATTGACCGCGTCGGCCTCGCGCCACTCGATGCCCTTGCGATCGCCGAGCTTGCCCCGAGCATAATCGAGCATTGCCTTGCTCAAGTCGGTGGCGACCAGCCGGCAGGCCGGATCGAGCCGCTCGCGCAGCCGCCGGGTCACCAGGCCGGTGCCGCAGGCGATCTCCAGAACCTCGCCAGGCGGCCTGACGGGAAGCCGTTGCGCGAGGTCCGCCGCGTAGGCGTCGAACCAGGCGGGCCCCAGGCAACTGTCGTAGTACCCGGGAATGGAGCCGGAAAATTCAGCCTTGACGTCTACCATGCACCCCTGTCCAGCCGCGAAACGATTGCTTTTCCGCCAAGAATCTCGATACGTATGAGGCGGCCGCAAGCGTCGATTTCCAGGTTGATTCCGAGTTCGTCGTAAACGGACACGGTTTCGCCTCCGGACGTCCCGATGGATCGTCGGTCTGCGTTGTCCAAGTCCCGGGGCGACCGAAGGTGCAGATAAGCCGCATCGGCGAAATCGTCGTAGGACCACCGTTCGATTGAAACCTCACGCAGTTGATCCACCATGTCGCCCCGCCCGATATGCACGAGGGCCGATTCGAGGTCGCGAACCAGGTCGGGAAGGGCTTGCGTCACCGCGATCATTGGTGCCGAACGTTACGCCCGCGAGGGCACTGAGGCAATTGCGCGTCGACTAGAGGCCGAGGTAGGCCTGCCTGACGCGGTCGTCGTGCAGCAATTCGCTGCCGAGGCCGCTCATTACGATGCTGCCGTTCTCCAGCACGTAGGCGTGGTTGGAAATCTTGAGCGATACGGCGACGTTCTGCTCCACCAGCAGCACGGTGATTCCTTTCTCGTTCAGAGTGCGGATCGTATGCAGCACTTCCTGCACCACCAGCGGCGCGAGGCCCAGCGAAGGCTCGTCGAACATGATGAGGTCCGGGTTGCCCATCAGACAGCGGCCGATGGCGAGCATCTGCTGCTCGCCGCCCGATAGCGTCCCGGCGGCCTGGCCGCGCCGCTCGGCGAGCTGCGGGAACATGGCATAGACTTCGTGCAGCCTGCCTTTCTCGCCGGCGCGCGCGCGCGGCAGCATCGCCCCGGTCTCGAGGTTCTCCTGCACCGTCAGCGACGGGAACACCTGCCGGCTTTCGGCCACCTGGCCGATGCCGAGGTTGCAGATTTGGTGGGGTTCAAGCCCTGAAATGTCTTTATTCTCAAAACGAATCTTTCCAGAACGAGGCTTTTCGATTCCCGCAATGGCCCGAATCAGCGAAGATTTGCCCGCGCCGTTGGCGCCGACGATGGCGACGATCTCGCCCTGCGGTACTTCCAGCGACACGCGGTCGAGCGCCTGCGCGTCGCCGTAGTAGAGGTCGAGCTCCTTGATCGACAGCATCAGACCTCGGTCTCCTCGCCGAGGTAGCACTCGAGCACGGCGGCGTCGCGCACCACTTCGGCGGGCGCGCCGCGCGCGATGATCTCGCCGTGGTGTAGCACCACCACCTTCTGCGCCAGCGCCATCACCGCGCGCATCACGTGCTCGATCAGCAGGATGGTGAGGCCGTCGCTGCGGTTGAGGTCGCGGAACACCTCGACCATGATGCTGCACTCGGTGGGCCGCAGGCCCGCCATCACCTCGTCCAGCAGCAGCAGCTTCGGGCGCGTGGCGAGCGCGCGCGCCACTTCCAGCCGCTTGCGGTCGGGCAGAGTCAGTGAGGAGGCGGGCAGGTGATTTTTAGCATCGAGCTTGAGTCTTTCGAGAACTTTCAAGGCCCACTTCCGGGCAGAGGCAACCCCTTTCTCCCGTTGCAGTGCTCCAACAATGACATTGTCCAGGACGCTCAGCCCGGCAAACGGCTTGACGATCTGGAAGGTGCGGCCGATGCCGGCGGCGCACAGCTGGTCCGGCCTGAATCCATGTATTTTCCTTTCATCGAAAACAATGCTTCCTGAATCCGGGGGAAACACGCCGGCGATCATGTTGAAGCAGGTGGTCTTGCCGGCGCCGTTGGGGCCGATCAACGCCACGATGGCGGCCTGGGGCACTTCGAAGGAAGCGTTGGCGACCGCCTTGAGTCCCCGGAACGATTTCGAAATGCCTTGAACTTCAAGCAGGCTCATCTTGAAACACCCATGCGCTT